>Ga0180432_10005786_pt1 | contig 16290 bp, 17 predicted proteins | sample SS_ome_10_FD_132414 | JGI IMG/M metagenome (GOLD analysis project Ga0180432, IMG submission 132414) | Hypersaline lake sediment archaeal communities from the Salton Sea, California, USA - SS_1_MS_2 metaG | ecosystem: Environmental > Aquatic > Non-marine Saline and Alkaline > Hypersaline >... | reverse complement strand
TCAATTGCGGCCCGTTCCTGCTCGGACAGATCGCCGAGTACGAACAATTCGATTTTCCGATTTACCTGCACGCAATTCATAAGCTTTCTGCTCCTATCGGTATACAATACGTTTCGGCCGGTAATTTCGGGACAGGCGGGGGAAAAATCTTACGTTTCCAGCCAAATCATGTATTTGCGACCGGCCCGGTTGTCTTTCATCGGGAGAGGGCGAATTCTATTCTGGCCGAACACATGCGAAAAAGCACGCCGGGTGTTAATCGTGGCGTTTAAAGTGCTATCGGAAGAGTTCCCTGTGAGTCCTTAGAATCGTGCATCCTTGCTCGCAGCCGTCTCATAGCGCGCTGAGCACGCTTTTTGGCGGCTTCTTCCGAAATGCCCAGTACCGCGGCTACGTCGCGAAATCCGAGGCCCTGGACAATTCGCAGTACGAGCACATCCCGGTCGCTGCGAGCCAAAACGCTCAATATCTCGGAGATTTCAGGCAAATCCGTCCGCCGGCGATCAGGCTCGGATATTGCGGCTACCTGCCTGATTGTCTGCTTCTCTCGACTGAATTTGCGCAGCATGTCCGTGCAGACGTTGCGAACGATGGCGTAGAACCAGCACGAAAAAGGGCTGCCGGGGATGTACTGATGCCGCTTGCGGATGATCCGCAGGAAGGACTCCTGAACGGCGTCCTCGGCCAGGGTGCGATCGGAAAGAATCTGCCGGGCCACTGCCACTGCGGGCTTCATATACGCCGAGACAATCCCGTCGAAGGCGGCCGAGTCCAGCCGCGATTGAAAGCGGACCATGAGGGTCTCGTGGGATATGGCAGAGTCGTGTTGCATCGTTCTTGAGCAAAGCCCTCGAATATTCACTGTCTTCTCACGCCCGGACAGCCACCTCCCTGGGCCGTTCCCAGCTCGATACGTCCGCATAGCTTACCACCGATGCGGGCAGTATACAAGAAGAAAAAACGCCTGAGTGAGAATCACTATATTGATCGAGGAACAAACGCCTATTTGCTTGTTTATCTTGGCTTGACAAATCAAAGTCACTTTGTAATCTGTAAACGCATGGCTGCGACACAGAGTTCCTTGAAACGACGCTAGATCGGGATACTACGTGGAAACAATATAAGCATTGTGAAATATCTGGGAGAATAAAGTGTCTACTATAGTTGTAGTAAAAAAAGATAAGCGAATTGTGATTGGTGCTGATACAATGCAGTCACAAGGTAGCATAACAATTCGCAACGTATATCAACCAGAGGGGGACAAGATATTCAAATTTCAACAATCCTATATTGGTGTGACAGGATCATCTGCATTCACGCTTGTATTGAGATCCTTGTTCAAGAAACACAAAGAACTTATCAACCTAAGCAGTGCTGAAGAGATTTTTGAAACTTTGCTAAAGATTCATCCTATCCTCAAAGAAAAATATTTTATTGAAACCGAGGAGAGCGATGATGAAGGCCAGGAATTTGAATCAAATCAGATATTCGCTTTGATAGCCAACAAGACGGGAGCCTATGAAATTCAGAGTTATCGGGAAGTGCACAACATCGATCGGTATTGGGCTATAGGTTCCGGGAAACGCTTTGCTCTTGGTGCGATGCACGCAATATATGGAAGGGAAAAGAATCCCCGAGTAATTGCTGAGAAAGGATTGAAGGCCGCTTGTGAATTTGATGAAAGCTCCGGTCTTCCTTTGCTTATAAGGTCAGTATCTTTAGAAGGACAATAAGCAGTAGGATGGGCAACTCGTTGCCCATGCGGATGGGTAGCTTGTGGATTTGTTGGTGGCGAAGTTCTGACGAATCATCGATGGGTAAGAATCCGTGGATGTTGCTGTGTCCTTACAAGATCAGCATGGGCAACAAGTTGCCCATCCTACGCTATAAGGCGTCCCTTGCTCATTTGGAGTGTTCGGGTGGCGTGTTTGGCGGCTCGGACGTCGTGGGTGACTAACAGGACGCATCCGCCGTCGCTTACGTATTGGCTTAGGTATCCCAAGACCGTCTTTGCATTGTCCTCGTCGAGGTTGCCGGTCGGTTCGTCGGCAAGGATGACTTTGGGTCGATTCAGGAGAGCACGGGCTAAGGCCGTGCGCTGGCGCTCACCGGTGCTGAGCTTGGCCGGGACGTGATGGGCGCGGTCGTCGAGGCCGAAATGACTTATTAGCTCCTGCGTTCTTTCAGCGGCTTCGTTGGCGGGTACGGCTACCGAAGCCACCTGGATGTTCTGGCGGACCGTCAGATATGGGATCAGGTGGAACTGCTGGAAGACAAAACCGATACTTTGGGCCCGCAGCCGGTTGCGATTCTCGGGGCTTAGTTCGTACGGATTTTGGCCATTGAGAACAATCTGCCCCGAGCTGGGGCTCAAAAGGCCCCCTGCGATTAATAGCAACGTGGTCTTGCCGCAGCCGCTGGGACCGCGCACGGCTAACAACTCGCCGGGCTCGACCGAAAACGAAACGTCGCTCAAAGCCTCCACCGGACCCTGAGTGCCGTCAAATGATCTTCCTACATTTTTGAATTCAAGCATAGACCAACAATTTCCTGGCCACTAAGGCACAAAGACACAAAGTTATAAATATATTCGAGTTAGTGTCTTTGTGTCTTAGTGGCTACACATATATTCATTGCATATCTTCTCACTCTTCCCGCAGCACCACCGCCGGGTCCTGGCGGGTTGCCATCAGGGCGGGGATCCAGCCTGCGATCACCGCCAGAGCCGTGGCGCCGCCTACCGAGGCCAGAAACAAGCCCGCAAGTGAGAAATCCGCACCGATTATTTGAACGTCGGCGCCTTTGCCGGCAGCGCCGAAGTACCCACCGAGCACACCGGCAAGAAAACCCAACGCTCCTCCCAAAACACCGAGAAGGACGTGCCGGGACATGAACATTATAAGCACGTGCTTTGCCGAGACTCCGAGCGTCCTGAGAATGCCGATCTCATCCCGGCGCGTGCGGACGTTGGTGAATCCGAGCACGCCAATCCAGACGGCGCAGGCCGTGACTACCACGGGTATCAATATGGAAGCGAAACGTTCCCGAGTCTGCCGCAATTTAGCGCGGCCCTGCTTTTCCTCCTCGATGGCCAACGCGGCACGTTCCGCCACTTTCGTACGGGCCTCGGCCCGCGCTATGGCGCGGGAGCCCCGCTCGATAACCCGTGTATCGGGCAAAACGGCGGCGATGTCATCGCGTATCATCGGCAGCGCATCGCTTTCACAATGGCATTCCAGGGCCAAGATTGCATTGATCTTGCCCTCCTTGTCGAGCAGCTCCTGCGCTTCGGCCAGCCAGATCCACGCCGTAATATCATCCTTGTTGCCGCGCTCGCCGTAGCAGGCGTTAACCTCGAATGATTTTCCCATCAATTCGACGGTGTCGCCGACTTTGATTCCCATGCTTCGATGCAGCTCGTATCCTAACGTTATTTTCCCCGGCGGGACCTTCTGGACGAGCGGCTTTACCGGGCTCTTGTGCAGATTGGGCACTTCGCCGCGAGTGCCGACAAGGATGATCTTTCGCTTTCGCTCGGGCCATTCGATCTTCTGCTGAAGGCTTGGCAGAAAATGCCGGACCGTGACGACGCCGGAGTTGGCCAGTTTCTCGACGAATTCCTCCGGCATGTACTTCGAGGCGTAGTCATCGGAATACCAATCGCTCAGATTCTGGTCTTTCGGCAGGATGACGACGTTGAAACCGAGCTTGAGCATTGCCTTGCGCGTCTCATCATTAAGTGCGGCCATGCTCTCGTCCAACTTCGCCCTTTTTTCCTCGAGGATTTGCCCTGTCTCGATATCGTGAATCCGCAGCAACGTGACCGCGCCAATCAGCGAGCCGCTGGCAACCATCACCGACATCACGCCCAGGAGGAAGTTCGGCATCCGGTGCAATATTTCACGTACCAACAAACTCCAGATTGTCATGGACACACCACGGAAATTAAAAATCAAATATTAGAAATCAAAATAGCGGAATCGCGGCGAGCCGCGATGACTTCCTTAATTTTTTTTGATTTTTGATCTTTTATTTGTTCTTTCTTCCTACTGCCAGCGTTCCCAGTACCGCCACAAGCACCAGACCGCCCAGCGATACCGCGGCCATTCCCATTACTCCGAAACTCCCTTGGCCGGAAGTCTCCTCGACTAACTCAACCTGTGCCTGATTCACGTCGATTTGGTACGTGCCCGTTTCATCTTCCACCACCACGGGTTTTGCTTCATCAGCCGCAGGAAGTGACGGATCGTCACCCGCATCACCCTCAACCGTCTGGGCCGTGACTTCGGGTAGGGCCTCGTCCGGCTCGGGATCATCCGGAAACACGCTCGTCAGCTCCGGCAGCTCTTCCTCTTCGGCGGTTGCGTAGAATTCCTCATACATCTGCATCACGGCGCCGTCCCAGTTGACCGCCACCAGCAAATCCACACCGGGATTCATCATCTTGATCTCGCATCCGCAGGGCCCGGTCATAAACGCCGCAGATTCGCGGATGTTGTCGGCGTTGATACCCTCTCCTACGAGCGTGTAAAGCGCCCGGCCACGCCCGAAGACCGGAACCGCCATCGGCTCTTTGATGTAATCGTCGAGGTCCGGCTCGCTGTTCATTATGATCGAAAGCAGCATGCTCTCGTTCGGATCGGCGCGCGAAACAGACACGGTCGAAAACTCATACGACACACTCGGCGTGCTCATATCCTCGATCGGAGGCGCATATTCCATCAGCTCCTTGGTCACCGTCTCCAGCTCCTTCTCCAGCAGTTCCAGCGCCGCCTTGTCCTTGGCTTTGTCGCCCGATTCCACAAATATCCACACCGCCGTCTGTCCCTCGGTAAGGCGCTTAGCAACCTCTTTTCGGGTCGGTGACTGAATCAGCGTCTTCATCATTGCCGGCGTAAACTCGCCCGACCAGAAGGGCGCCGCCCGCCCTTTATGCCAGGGATACCACAGCACGATAGCCGGGAGCTTGTCCGGAACCTTCTCGCCCAGCAGCTTCTTGACGTCTTCTTCCGGCGCCGAGTCGAGATCGAGCCTGGAAAGCCGAAGATTCAGAAACTCAGCAGTCTCCTCCTCGAATAGTTTGCCGGCCGGATGATCTTCCGGAATCTCGCCCCGGTGGACGAGAACGCCTTCGTAGAAATCCGCCGGCCATCTCTCCAGAGCATACCGAAATACCGGCGTCGAACACGCGTAAACATACGACGGCAGCAAGACCAGAAAGCCTATTAACAGTAGGTTTCTTCGAAACTGTTTCATTTCTTCCCCATATTAAATTTGCGCTGCTTCTTCATTTTTTCACGGTCCCTACGATACGGCAAGGCATTTTGTTTATTAAAACAGGTTATTTTACCATCTTTTGCGGCCGATGGCAAGCGGACCAGGCGAATAAATCGATGATAGAGGGCTGTCGTTTCGATTAATATCTTAGCACATCAGACCTTATGCGGGCATAGAAACACATGTGTTTGGCCAAGCTTGAGGCTGCCAACCAGTCGTTGTCGTTCCTGCGAAGGCAGGAACCCATTTGTTCACGAATTTCCGGATTCCTGCCTTCGGAGGAATTCTCAGCTTTGGTAGGAGGGATCTTCTTCGGTCTCGGACGTGGATCTGCGTGCCGAGACGACTCCCGCCAGCGCCACGGCTACCCAGATTCCGGCGGCTATAACGAACAGAGCTCCGGCTACCACGAGAGCTATGAGAAGGACTTTCATTTTCGATGCTCCGAATTTGTCTGCACCCAGTGCCCGGCGGCATAAGCAAGCAGCGCCGCGGCCAGGCCCGGAATAATTATGGGGGCTATTTCAGTTTCGCTCTTCCAGTGCAGGATAAATTTAAAGGTCACCCACAGCGTCACGGCGACGATCGAGCCGGCGATCATCGAGAGAATCCCCGCCAGCGGCTGCGGACGCTTGATCCACAAGCCGATGATAAGCGCCGGCAGAATCGCCGGGGCCCAGATCGCGTAGCAGACGAGCAGGCCGTCAATGATGCTGTCTACGGCGACCGCACCGGCTGCCGCCGTCAGGGCGATGACAATAGTCGCGCTGCGGCCGACACTCAGGGCTGCACGATCATCCAGATCCATGCGAGGTTTGACAATATCCTGCGTAAACGCAACCGCGCCGGCGTTGAGCAGCGAATCGAGACTTGACATGATGATCGAGATCAGCACCACCAACAATAGTGCATAACCGGCGGCCGGCATGGTGGATTTGAAAAGTGTAAGCAGGACGAAGTCTTCTATCTCCTTGCCCTTGGGTGTCATCGCCTCTATCTGCGGCACGGTAATCAAGTCACGCGCGACAATTCCCAGCGCCATCATCACGGCGAACCAGGCCACGCTGAAAAGTCCGGCCAGCACAAATCCATTGCGCGACACTTGCGTTGTCTTCGACGCGAGGGCGCGATTCGCATACGGCGGTATCAGCGTCTCGCCCAGAAGAAACGCCGCCAGCAAAGCAACTATCTCTATGAGAGGCGTCTTCGCAAGGCCCTCGCTGGTCGCGGTCGAGGCCTGCTCGGCAAAAGTCGCCAGTCCGCCGTTATAGTAGAAGAACAATATCCATAATAAAGTGATGGGCAACAATATCGCGAAGGCCGAGAACTGAAAAGCGTCGGTTATCACGCTGGCCCGCAATCCGCCGAACGTCGTATACAAAGCGGTGATACCCACGACGATCATCACACTCGACCAGTGAGGCAGCCCGAATATGCTGGTCAGCACGTCGCCGCCGGCCTTGGCCATAACCGCGGCAAAACCTGCGCAAAGACCGACCGATATGACTCCGGCAAGGATCTGGCACGTCTGGTCGTACTTCTGGCCTATGGCGTCGCCTAATGTATGGCACCCCTTCAACTGCCGCAAACGCGGGGCAATGAACAGGCCAACCAGTATGTTCTGAGCCGAGTACGCCAGACCTATGCCGAGAAAGAGCCAGCCGCTTTTATAACCCCTTCCGACAAAACCTATTGAAAAAGCAGGGCCGACGTAAGTGGCCGCCAGGCTGCCGAAGACCAGCGCCAAAGGAAGCGCACGCCTGGCGAGTGAAAACTCGGAATATTGACGGGCAGTCCGTGCGCGCACGGCTACAAACGAAAGCAGCGCCCCGTACACCAGAACAACAGCCACAGACGAAACCGTCAGCACGGCGTCAACCCCAACAAGCTTAAATTAAAGGTCAAAAATCAAATATCAAAATTATGGAGCCGCTTCGCGGAACTATTTAAGCGGAACTATATTTTAAAATGTCATCCGCCAGAGGCGGAAGCTCCGTAAGGAGTCCATAGGACCGCAATTCTAATTCTTGATCTTTGATTTTTGATATATTCAGTGTCTCGTATCCCCGGGCCGGTCCTGGAACTGCTCTTCCTCAAGTTCATTAATGACCGTAGCCAGATCGCCTTCGGTGCGGATCCATCCATATCGGGCGTCCACGAGAAACGCCCGATACCACGCGATCAGGTTCTCCGCAAAATCTTCATGTTTGCAATAGATACCAAATGAAATCTCCCCGGCGTGCGAGCCGGCTTTGCGCGGTATTTGCGCAAAGGCAAGCAGAACCGACGTTCTGGTCAACAGAAATTCAAGGTCGGAGACCTGACTGTTATAGATCCGAAGCCTGCCGGATTCGATTGCCTCGGGAAACTTGCGAAAAAGGAAGCGTGCCGCGTTGGAAAACGCCGGCACGCTCAGATTCATCGCGCGGTGCACCTTAACGTCCTGATAGTCCTCGATAATCTCGTAAAGCGTGCTGAGATAATCGTTTACCGGCTGCTTCTCGCCCTCGAACAACATGCACGTCCAGAGTTCTCCGTTGCCGGTGGCGTCGAGCTGTTCCTGGAGCATCTGCCTGGCGACGCTATAGGTCTCCCGGCGGTTGCTCAGCACCTTGAGCCGGCGCTCGGTCATGGTCTTGGCCCAGTTCGGCATATCGCCCGGCAGCGTGTCCGGCGGACAGACGCCGAGCCGTGTCAGGAGTCTGAGGAATTGCTTCTCGTCGGAGCCGTAGAACCGCCTGCCGACTATAGAGCCGACGTTGCCGTTGCATTCCATGCCGTACTGCTTGTGGTGGCCGAATGATAGCAAATGCACGTCGTATCCCTTTTCGTGTAGCTTCTTCTCCAGCTCGCCGATCAGCCAGGTAGCCTGTTTTTCCGGCGCTTTGTCGATAGACAGATGTACGTTCGGACAGAGCACGATCGGTCTTTTTCCGATCATGTCCGTTAACAGCTCGAATTCCTCCGCGGCCTGTTTGAGTTCCTGCCTGTCGTCATACAACTCGACGCAGACAAATGCCACCAGCACATCGTTGAAAACCATTCTTGGCTGAGCTGCTGAAATTGTGTCGGGATTTATTCTCGAAGACGGCTCCTTGTCCTCGAAGTAACAGGATGAACACTGGTAGCAATCCAGGATCATATCGTTTTCTCAGCTCTTCGCATTTTAGTCGCGGCTCTTGCGCCGTTTGTGCGTTTGCTCCGCGTCGGCGTTTTTGCCTTTTTCGATCGAGATACAATATTGGCGTCAACGCGGGATATGAATAACCCCACGTCGGCAGTCACCGCCTTATCTGCAAATCCGACGTCGTTCATAATCCGCACGACCTCGGTGGCGTCCCAGAATTCGTCGGAGCAAGCGACCAGCTTGCCCTCCTGACGGGTAAGCGACTTGAGAAAACCCGGCACGCATCCGTCACGCAGCGCCCCGGCGTAATCACTCAATAACTCTTGAATTTTCCTGTTAGTATCAGCCATCGGTTCTCCTTTAGCGTATAGCGTTCAGCGGATAGCGTTTAGAGCACGCTATAGCCTCTATCCGCTATACGCTATGTGCTGTACGCTGTTTTCACCCCTTGCGACAGTAGTCGCTCAGCATTTCTTTTAATTTCAATATCGTCCGGTATTTTAGCATCTTGACCGCCCCCACGGTCGTCTTCAGCTCGTTTGCAATCGCCCGGCTGGACATGCCGTCCATCCAAAGCTCTATCGCCTTGCGCTCCCGCGCCTTGAGCCTTGCCAGCGCGTGGGTAAGAGCCTGCTGAAGCTCCGAGCGGCTAAGCAGCTCGAGCGTGCCCAACTCCGGGGCCACCAGAGACTCCAAATCCTTCTGCGCTAAGTACAAATGTCGATTCATCCTTCTATACACCCGCCTGAGGCGCTTGCGCATGTAATAGAGATAAACGGTTCTAAGCAATTCCCGCTCGCTCTCAACATTTCGCAATCGCTCCGGATTTTCCCAAATATCGGCGTAAACATCTTCTAATACGTCCTCGCACTCTACTTCATTGCCGAGATATCTGTATAAGTACCGTATAAAACTGTCAAATGTAGCCCGCACGAAAGGCTCCATGGCCTTTCGCCGACGCTCGGCGTCAGGGGCAGTAAGTCCTTTCAGGGCATTTCGTAGCCGCCTGTTCATGGTTCCTACTCTTTAAAGGCAAAAAATCAGCGTTCAGTAACGATAATTGTAAGCAAAATCGAAAATTCCGCAATATTCAACTTCCCAATACTGAAAATCGCAAAAAAATGTATGAAATGACTGCCTCAGAGGTGCAGAGATAAGATTTATTCGGGGGGGCCTACCAGATGGCAATATAGGACGCAAAATTGGCAAACCGTTGGGTGGCAGCCACTAAGCAAACGTAGTGAGCGAAGCCTGCCCTGAGCGAACTCGAACGGGTGGATGGATTATAGCGATCATCCACTTCATTCTAACGACATCTCAGCCGATTCCGTAGTACCGTTCTGTTCGGATAGCTCCATCCTCAATTGATATTGCGCCTGAAATAATACTCCGCAGAATACTATCGAGACCGATAGCAAGCACAAGAGAACCATTATCATCTTCTTTATGGTTTCAGGAGTTTGTTTGAACGATTTGAACCTGGATATGATGAAGATCACGATGCCGTAGACAATCACCATTTCAGCGGCTGCCACCACCTGGACGACCACGTCCGGCGGTGTAATTACCGTAGCGGCAGTTGTTAAGACTAACAACAGCAACAATGCCGCAGGAAAGACCGGCTTAGCGGTAGGTTGGGAAACTTGAACCTCAGGCACTTTTTGCCCGTGCTGATCTGCCTTAGAAGCGCTTTCGCTATCGTGTGTCATGTCAGGCGCATTGTCACCCAACAGAAGTAAGTACCTCGACGTTATATAGAAGACTATCGGCACAATAAGTAAAACGTATATAATGCTGACGATGTGGCCGGCCAAGCTGTGGACAAACTCGGACAACGCCGTTGCCGGGAAGAATAGGACTGTCAGGACAATTCCAAAAGCAAACCAGCGGCACATCACCTTAAAGCCCACCCACCAGATTTGTGCAAGTCTAAATAAGAATTTCTTATCCATCTTTTATTAGCTCCTTGTTAATTACGATGGCGCAGCCGCGCCATTCTTTCTGGAATTCTTTCGGCGTACATGTTCTCACGCCTTCTAACGGATCGCCGATTGTCACTTCGGTCTCGGATACAGACAGCACGGCCACGTAATGATCGATCATGAAGCTGAACTTCACGATAGCGACAAAAGGCCCTTTGTCCCGCAGCTCGCTGACGTCACGGCAGTAAACGATCCGGCACGGAACGGCATACTCTCTACGCATCGCATTACGCAGCGAGTCCATTGGCGTTCCCGTAAAACGACTCGTGTGGGCGCGCAACGCAAGTTCTCCTTCTTCGGCAGCTACGCCCAGGCGACGCAACACAGTCACAGCCGCAGCGGGGCCGCAATTGAAGTGGGTGCTCTGGATACAGACACCGTTAACGTCGAGCATTGTGTCCACATCCGCCAGGCGGGAGTATTCGAAAGCCGGAAATAGAAACGGCAGAACAGAGAAGTAGGCAGTTGCGATAATCATAAGCACCACGACGGCACGCCGGTTGCGCTTTTGCGGAAGCCTTGACAGAGGCGTAGTCAGTAACATTGTGATAACGACAGCCGTCACCACAAACTCGGTGCGCCCCGACATTAACCATTTGAACGGCGGAATCAGCTCGGCCCGCAACACCCAGCGCGAGATCCCGATCATCGCAAGTACCACCAGCGGAACAGCATATGCAACAATCCAAACTCGGCTCTTGACGCGCCAGAACCGCCGGCCGATAAGAACTCCCGCAACCGCCAGCAAGATCACACCGGCCGTTTGTGCAAGTGATATGATTATATAACGCATAACTCACCGCATGGGCAATCCACCTGGTGGCGGACCCATCCTAACAATCTAATCCGATATTTTGTACCAATGATCGTCCATTCTTATCCCTACAGGCCAGCGATCTACATGCTGCCAGTCGTCAAGAGTACCTTCGGATCTATACAGATATCCTGAGTGCTTGAGCGGAAAACCATAACCGATGATGAATTCCACTGTAAGAACACCATTGCCATCCTTCTCAGCCAAGGTCGCCTTCGCAAGATTCGAATATTCGGGTGGAAGCTCGACTTTGTTCAGTTTCTTTTCCACATCAATGGAACCGTTCATCATCATTTGTATGACGGCCTCATATCGGTCAAGACGAGACTTGAACAGATAGTTTCGAAGGGCATGGCCCACTACTATCGTCGGCATGAGAGAACTTAGGCAGATCAGAGATACACAAAACGGAATGAAGGCTCGGATTTTGTGCCGATTCCACAAACTGGGAATCAGAATGAGATCGACCACAATCGCACCAATCAGGACAACAATGAGGAACATGAAAAGAAATTGCCAGTGAATGGTCGGCTTTGCTGCAAAAAGAAAAGCGGCCGCATTCAATACAAAACCAACAAATATCGTTATTATCAATGCCTTTTTCATTTCCTATTAATCAATGGTAGTATGGGCAACTTGTTGCCCATACTACCATCACTTCTTATCCTCATCATACAATAATCGCTCAACCGGATCATCGCCCACATCAACAGCATATCCTACCTCAAATTTAGGAGATATTCTCTGCCTCATCACAGCCAAGAGCTGCTCAAGGCTTGCTTGATCCGGTAAGCTGCCGCGCACTATGATCCGCTTGCCGAGGTGGCTCGTACTCTGCAAAAACTGAAGGTCGGAGAAGCGCGGATCGCCGGCCAACTCCTTTTTCACGGAATCGATTTGTCGCCGGGCCTGCTTTATGTTCAGCGATTGTCCCGGTGCTCCCCAGAAAAAAGACGAGATAATTACGGCTATGATAATACTCAAATAGAGCAACAGTCGGTTCTTGAATGTAAACCTCAGGGACATGATTTTCTTCCTCATAAGAACATACAAACAGTAGAATTGGCACCTTGTCAGTCAATCCTATCAGTCTCTCGGCACACTCAGTAAGTGTATATCATACCCTATCTGTTTTCAAGGAAAAACGTTTTTCAGTAAAGTCGGGTGGGGGTCGCCCCACCATCTTTGGATGGGTGGGCCAATACCTTAAGGTATCCCCAAGGGAGACCCATCCTGACTTTTTTGACGGATTTCTCTGCTTCGGTCGAAATGACGGGGCGGTTGAAGCGTATTAAATAGTGGGCCGGTAATTTGGGCTTTACAATGAGACTGTGCCGGTTATTATGATGCGTTGAAGCCTTGGCATCAGCGGTTGGTGGGCGTTGCCCGCTTTACGACTTAGAGATTAGCTTCGAGTCTTAATGTGCTTGTAACCTTTGTTTTCGAAGGAGCAGCTTATGGACCTTCAGGATTTTATCAACAGAATGCAGCAACCCGGCCAGATCAGGTATCCGAACGTGCGATTCAAGTGGAAATGGCTGATAATATTGGTCGCGGTCGTGCTGGTGGCAATCGGCCTTAAATCGTCGCTTTACACAGTGCCGGCGGACTCGGCCGGAGTGGTGCAGAGATTCGGGCTCTACAGCCGGACTACGGAGCCCGGGATACATCTGAAGATGCCATTCGGCATGGAAGAGGCGGTAGCGGTGCCGATTCAGAAAGTGCAGAAAGAGGAGTTCGGCTTCAGAACGCTCAAGGCCGGAGTGGATTCTCAGTATCTGGGTTCCGATGAAATAGAAGGGCGGCGCGTGAGCAACGAGGACCTTGTCAGACTGATAAGAGAGAGCGGCGAAAGGGTCTCGAGAGGCGCAATGTATCAACTGGCCGACAAGGCCGGAGAAATACTCCGAAGTGAATACGTAATGCTCACCGGCGATCTCAACATAGTCGACGTCGAGTGGATCGTTCAGTACCAGATAAAAGACGCTCGCAACTATCTGTTCAACGTGCGCGAGCCCAGGCAGACTATCAGGGACGCCAGCCAGGCCGTGATGCGGCAGCTCATAGGAAACGGCAGCGTCGACGAGGCGATAATCCTCAGAAGAGAAGCATACGCAGTCTCGGGCAAAGAGGCCTTGCAGAAGCTGCTCGACGAGTACGAAACGGGGATTCACGTTGTCACGGTCAAGCTCCAATCGTCCAATGCGCCCCGGAAGGTCAGGCCGGCTTTCAACGAGGTCAACAAGGCCGAACAGCAGAAGGAAACGAGAATCAACGAGGCTAAAAAAGCCTACAACGAGGTAGTGCCGAAGACAAAGGGCGAAGCCAAAAAGCTGATCGAGACGGCCAACGGCTACGCCGCCGAGAGGGTCAACCGCGCAAAGGGCGACGTTGCCAAATTCGAGAGTGTCTACGCCGAGTACATAAAAGCGCCGGATATTACCAAACAGAGAATGTACCTCGAGACAATGTCCAAGGTCCTGCCGCTGATACCGGAAAAATGGATCATCGAGCAGGGCGGCGCCGACGGCGGAATACTGATGAAGCTCGATCTCGAGAGCGGCAAGAGTTCCGATTGAACACTTTGGAAACGAGCCGGGGAAAGCCGGCCAAAGGAAAGGTCAATAAAATGACTCGTATAATCGCGATAGTGGTCCTTGTAATAGTCATCATCCTCCTGTCCATGTCGATGTACGTGGTGGACGAGACCGAGCAGGCGGTGGTGACTCAATTCGGCAAGCCCGTCAGGGTAATCGTCAACCCCATTGAAGGCCGCAATACCAAGCAGATAGTCGCCGAACTGAGAGAGAAATACTCGAAAGAGGGAATCGCAGTCGGCGAAGGCGCCGGATTGAGATTCAAGATACCTTTCATACAAAATGTGCGGGAATTCGAGAGGAGACTGCTCAGGTGGAACGGCTATCCCGAACAGATCCCAATTAAGGACGAGAAGTACATCTGGGTCGACTGCACGGCGCGATGGTATATAAAGGATCCGCTGCAATTCCTCAGATCGGTCGGAACCGAAGAGCTGGCTCACACCAAGCTCGACGACACCATCGATTCGGGAACGAGAAATTCGATAACCAAGAGGGATCTCATCGAGATAGTTCGTACGGACAACCGCGAGATGAGTGTGAGAGATGAAGAGCTGCGCGAGACTACCCAGGTAAGCACGGTTACCGAGGGCAGGCCCGTGATAGTCGCCGAAATCACAGAAGCCGCGATACAGGCCTGCGAAGTGTACGGCATCGGCATCCATCGCTCAGGCATCCTGATCAAAGGACTTACATACAGCCAGGATGTCAAGGACGCGGTCGAAAAGAGAATGATCGAGGAGAGGCAAATGGTCGCCAAGAAGTATATCTCCGAGGGCGAGGGCGAATACGAGAGCATCATGGGCGACAAGGAGCGGGACGTCAAAACTATCCTTTCCGCGGCATACAAAACTGCACAGGAGATCGAGGGCGTGGCTGATGCAAACGCGACCGAAATTTACGCCGCGGCTTACGGCAAAGATCCCGAGTTCTACAGATTCTTCAAGACCCTCGAATTGTACGAGGAGCATTTAGCCGGTGAAAAGACGCGATTGATCCTCGGCACCGACAACAGCCTGTTCGAGTTAATAAAAGGCGACATGCTTACAACTGAGGGTGTTTCGACTCAAAAGGGCAAGTTAGAGTGAGGTTCGGATAAGTGAATTTCCTCATATTGGTCAGAGCGTTGGGCATCGGCGTTGCCGCGGGGCTGGTCTGCAACCTGCTTTACTCGGCCGCAAAGAAGAGAATGAACACCGGGCAACAAAGCAAGAGCGGCAGTCGGAGGAAATACGTCGAGTCATCCGTTATAGAAAAGAAAGACGAGCCGCCCGAGTCCTACGAAGATAATTCCTAATCCTTCCACTGTTTAAGGATTTGCAGGCATTCGATCATCGACCGGCCGTTGTGGTAGCCCGCCTTCCACTGGTTGGCCTTGTCACCTAATTGCTTCCCTTCGGGAGTGACGGTTCCGTGCCACTCGCCGGTCTGCCAGTCCACCATGTTCTTTTCGATGAAATCGCTCGTCTTGTCGAACACCGCCAGATACTTGGGATCATGCGTCATGCGATTCATATAAAGCGCACTGACGATTGCTTCGGTCTGCACCCACCAGACCTTATCGCGCCTGTCCGCCGGCTGATTAAACGGGCCGCTGTCATAGAAGCCGCCGTTGATTTGGTCGTATCCGTACTTCAACGAGTAATCGAACAACGTGCGATACAGGTCAAGGAACGGTTGGTTTGAAACTCCCGCCGCATCACAGGCGTCCATAAGCAGCCAGATGTTTTCGATGTCGTGGCCGTAAGATACTCTCGCGAACTCGCCATCGAGTCGCGGCGTCCAGTCGCGGTCGTACTTGTCCGTGCAGGCGCCGAGATTCTTTCGCACGACCGTGTTGCTTTCGATATTGATCAACTCCAGCAGCCGCTCGCGCGCAAGTGAAAGTTTGCTCGCACGGTAAAAGGTGGTCATTGCTTCGAGCAGATGAAGGTGAGTATTCATCAGCTTAAAGTTCGGACCGGCGCCCATATAGGAATTTTCGCCGGGCGGCGCCGGCGTCCAGTCTTCATTGAAAAATTCTACGTAGCCGCCGTAAGTCTTGTCGTAGGATTTGGCTTCAAGCAGATTGAAGAACCGGACGGCAAAATCCAGCACGTCCTTTCTGCCGGACGCCAGATAGAACTCCGACACGGCATAGAGCGCGAACGCCTGGCCGTAGAGATGCTTACGCGGCTTTAATTTGCTGTCGCCGGTTGCGTCGACTTCCCAATAGAAGCCGCCGTTCTCGCTATCCCACATTTGTTCTCTCAGAAAGCGATAACCGTGATCGGCGGCTTCGATGTAGTCATCGCCTCCATAGCCCGCCCGCGCCGTTCGGCTGAATAACCACACCGTGCGCGCCTGGCTTACGAGCATCTTGGTGCCTTCGCCCTTGAGCCTGCCGTCGGGACCGAAGTTGATCGTATACCCGCCGTTTTGCCGATCCAGACTCTTCGAGTACCAGAAGGATGCGATATTTTTGTTGAGTATCTTCTCGAATTTTGGAATGTA
>Ga0180432_10005785_pt1 | contig 16294 bp, 19 predicted proteins | sample SS_ome_10_FD_132414 | JGI IMG/M metagenome (GOLD analysis project Ga0180432, IMG submission 132414) | Hypersaline lake sediment archaeal communities from the Salton Sea, California, USA - SS_1_MS_2 metaG | ecosystem: Environmental > Aquatic > Non-marine Saline and Alkaline > Hypersaline >... | reverse complement strand
TTTTTCATTATTCATTTCTCCTTAAAAGCCCGGCCATGACGGTGGACGGGCATGAAAAGCCTGGTCGATCGTGGCGACCACGAAACGCTACGATCGGTCCAGGCTTTTTTTTATTTTACGGAGCAGATTCTATGGCAGTTAAAACCACATTAGAACAATTGGAAGAGGTCCAGGAGGCCATTACCCAGGTCATGACCAGCCAGTCGCTTTCTGGCGGATCTGGCGGCAGAATCGACCGGGCGAACCTGGCCGACCTTGAAAAACGAGAGGAAAAGCTCCTCAAACGTTACCGAGCCGAACAAGGCACGGGCGGGATGGCCATTAACCACGGCGTACCCCGGAGGGACTATTAATGCTTTCTCCGGAGCAGACCGGCATATACGAAAAGGCGGTCTCCGCCATTGCTGCATCCGCCCTCGCTACGTCGGGAGGAAACCCCATCCTCTACGGACCAAACGGCAAACCCCTGGCGCCATCCGGTTCCTACGGCATTCAGCGCACCGCAGCCAAGCGCACAGGCTCCATGAAAAACTGGGTCCCTCGTCGACTGGTAAGCCGACAGCAGGAAGCCATGGAACGGGAGCGCATTGTAGAGCGCTCCGTAGACCTTGCCATCAACGACCCCAACGCTGCCGGCGCCATAGACACCTTTGCCTATAGCGTTATCGGCGCAGGCCTCACGCCGCAGCCCATGATGGACCGGGACGCATTCCCGGACATGGACAAAGAAACCGCCCGCCGCATCCAAGCCCAGCAGCGCAACAACTACAAAACCTGGGCACCCTTTGCCGATGCCGGGCGCCGCATGTCTATCGGTCAAATCCAGTTTCTGATTGACACCAGTATGATCCGCTCGGGCGAGTACTTGGTCCTTTTGCCCATGTTGAGCGATACGGCTCGGCCCTATTCCCTGGCCTGCCAGGTCCTAAACCCGCTGCGCCTTCGTACCCCCATCGACAAAATGAATAAGTCCAATATCCGCGACGGTGTCGAGCTGGGCGAATACGGAGAGGCAAGTGCCTTTTGGATCAAGAAATCCGATCGCAACAACACTATGCGTTACATGGGTGAAACCTCGGAAAACTTCATGCGCGTTCCGGCCAAAAAAGGACACCGCTGGAACGTGCTCCACGGCTTTGTCTGTAAAGAACCCGAACAAGTACGCGGCATGCCGTTTTTCGCTCCGGCCATGAAGATGTTCCGCGACCTCAACGACTACCTGGACGCCGAGCTGGTATCAAACATTGTCACCGCAGCCTTTTCTCTCTTTATCGAAGTGGGCATCGGAGACAACCCGATCGATTATGCCAACAACCTCACCAGCCGCACCGAGACATTCACTAACCCAGACGGCAACGCCCAGACCGAGCGCTACCAGGAAATGATCCCCGGTCAAATCATGTACGGCAACCAGGGCCAAAAGCCGCACGCCATAGCCGCCAACCGGCCCGGCACAACGTTTGAGCCATTCACCAAAGTCATAAAAAAGGCCATCTCCATGGGCCTGGGCATCCCCTATCCCGTGCTTTTCAAGGATGTAGAGGGCGTCAACTTTGCCGGATTCCGCTCGGCCATGCTGGACGCCTGGCGTGTGTTCACCACCCATCGCCAATGGGTAGGCCAGGGATTTTGTCAGCCCATCTTTACCATGCTCCAGGAGGAGGCCTGGCTACGGGGCAACCTGGATGTAGAGGACTTTTACGAAAACATGTATTCGCTCACCCATGCCGAATGGTGGGGCGCACCCAAGGGCGACATCGAGCCGGTCAAAGCTGTGCAGGCCGACGTGCTGGCCATAAATAACAAAATCAAGACCCGTGCCCAGGCTATCCAAGAACGCGAGGCCGGTGACTGGCGCAACACCTTCGAGCAGCTCGAAGAGGAAAACGAAGACCTCAAGGACAGGGGTTTGAATACCGCCCCCGACGACACTAACGCTATTTTAGACAACGCCTCGGACGATGATGACGACGAGGAAAAAACCAATAGGGAGGATGAAACATGAAGTTAAAAGACCAAATCGTAACAGACAAGAAACTGGCCCAGGCCATGGACTGTGATGAAGAAACCCTGGCAAAGGCCGTTGAAACCGTCGAGGCTCCTTACATCGCAACGGATAAAGGCGGCGCAGAGTTCTTTTATGGCGATGCCTTCCAGGTCTACGCCTCAGAATACCTGAGAAAGAAACTGAAGCTGACCCCCAAGCAGGTCAAGACCCTTATGGAGAAAAACGACATCACTTTTTCAAACGGCCTGCAGGTCGTGCGCCTTTACGGTGATGACTTTCTGGCCGTAAAGCTCAGGCTCCGGAAACTCCGGGGCGCTTTTTTGACCGCCATCGAAAAATAGAGGCATTGCCATGAACCTGATCACTATCGCACAGGCCAACAACTGGGCCATTGTCCCGGAGAAACTGGACGCCATCCACCAGGTCCTTTTTAACCATATGAAGGGCCAAACCCCGGACCTGACCGCCTTTGAGGCCCAGGCAAAGCGCCTGGAAGGTTCCAGAGACACCCTTGTCACGGAAGATGGTCTGGCCATTGTGCCCGTGCGCGGGGTCCTTGCAAAGCGCATGAACTTGATGACCCAGTTTTCCGGCGGCACGTCCACCCAGGTCCTTATGAACGATTTTAAGCAGGCCCTGGAAGACGATGACGTTTCCGCCATCCTCCTGGACATCGACAGCCCCGGCGGCACCGTGGACGGCACCGAGGCTATAGCCGACCTGGTCTATGAAAGCCGAGGCGTCAAGCCCATTGTGGCCTTTGTAAACGGCATGATGGCGTCTGCTGCTTACTGGATAGGCTCTGCCGCCGACACCATCATCGCAGAGGAAACCGGCGAAGTAGGCAGCGTTGGCGTGGTCCAGATCCATTACGACTACTCCCGAGCCGACGAAAAGCGGGGTGTTAAACGCTCCATGATTTATGCGGGCAAATACAAAACCATGGGAAATGACAGCGAACCCTTGAGCGCCGATGCCAAAGACTACCTGCAGCAAGGCGTGGACTATGTCTACAGCATTTTTGTTAACACTGTTTCCCGCAACCGTGGGGTGAGTGTTGAGACCGTGCTCAAAGATATGGCAGAAGGCCGCCTCTTTATGGGCCGCCAGGCCCTGGACGCAGGCCTCATCGACACTATCGGCAATTTTGATTTGGCAGTGGAAACCGCCCTCAGCATGTCAGATGCCCAGGGCACAACATATACAACCTTTAAACCGGGGGCAGTGTCCCCTGATAAGGAGGGTGCAATGGCACTTGGTAAAAAAAGTCAGACAGCAGAAAGCGCCCCCATGACCGTGGAACAACTCACGGCAGCGCATCCGGACCTGGTAGAGCAGATCCGGGCACAGGGGGCAGAAAGTGTAAACGTTAAAGGAATCCAGGAGGCCGCAGTAACTTCAGAGCGCGAGCGCATTCTCGGCCTGGCCGCCGTCCAGTTCGGAGAGGAAGACGGCGAAAAGTTCAAGGCCGTGGTGGAAACGGGTGTCACCGTAGAGCAGTTTAAATCCATCCAGGCCACCCAGCCGGCACAGAGTAAAAAGCTGGATAAACAGGAAGAGATGCTGGAAGCCATCAAAGGCGCCGGCGCACCCAACCCAGGTGCGGGCGACACCGTCAACTCCAGCACCACCGGAAAAGATTTTATGGCCCAGGTCACCGCTCACATGCAGCAACATGGGTGCAGCAAGGGACAAGCCATGCAGGCCGTGCAGGCCCAGGACCCCAAGGCCCACAGGGCGTGGATCATGAGTCAGCAGGGAGGTTCAACCGTCCACTAGGGGCAATCTTCATTCATTAAAAATTTAAAATTAAACATTACTAAGCGGAGGTAACAACCATGTGGAACGAAGGACCATTGACATTTAATGCCGGCGAGGACCTGGAGGCCAAACGTAGGGTTAAAATCGAATCAGGCACCACCATGGACCCGCCGGAGGTCGTCTACGCCGATGCAGGTGAAGACTATGTCGGCGTCACGGAATACGCTGCAGACGATGGCGAAAAAGTCGCTGTTCGACCGAAAAACGCCCCAGGCTCATTTGAAATCGAATGCACCGTGGGCACTGCCATTGCCAGGGGTGCATCCCTTTACGGCGCAGCAGACGGCAGAGTGAGTGACACCGTAAGCGGCAGCGCCCAGTTTACGGCCCTTCAGGCCGCTGGCGCCAGCAACGAACATATCGAGTGCCTGCCTGTCTAAGACCGGAGCGGTAACTCGTAAACCCTAATCTACAAGTTCAGGAGGTAAATCCAAATGAGAGCAAAAAAGGATTCAGCCATATACAGGCCGGACCTGGGCCAAACCGTCATGGAATACGTGGAAGGCCCGACCATGGGTTTTATCGGCCTTGAGGTCATGCCCATTTTTCGCACAGGCCTTCAAGCAAGCACATACCCCGTTATCCCTAAAGAGGCACTGCTTTCCGCACCCAAGACCGACAGAGCCCCCAGGGGTAAATACAACCGAGGCGACTGGGAATATGAGCGCGGCCAGTTCGGAACGTCCGAGCATGGTTGGGAAGAGCCTGTCGATGATAGTGAGCGTAAATTGATCGAGCAGGAAGGCTCCGAAGGGGCTGGCGATTACATTGCCACCAAGCGGGCCTGGGACTTCATTATGCGCAGCCAGGAAAAACGCATCGCAGGTAAGGTGTTTAATGCCACCAATTTTACACCGAATGCCGTTACAAACGAATGGGACGATGCCACAAATGCCACCCCTATCGAGGATGTCAACGACGGCAAGAGTTCCTTTAGATCCGCTTCCGGCATGCTCCCGGATGCTCTGATTATTGCATGGTCCACGTTTTTGAATCTCAAAAACTGTGACCAGATCGTAGAGCGCCTCAAATACACTTTTCCGGGCATCGATATCAACAAAATGACCAGTGCTCAACTGGCAGCCGTGTTTGACGTGCCCCGTGTCCTGATCGGCGGTGCAGTCGAAAATACTGCCGGCGTAGGCCTGGACGCCTCTATCTCCGATATCTGGAGCAATGAGTATGCTGCCCTGGTCAAGATCAGCAGCGGTCCGGATATCACTCAGCCCGGCGTAGGCCGCACCTTTCTCTGGACAGAGGACAGTGCTGAAAATGCCATCGTAGAGCAGTACCGGGATGACGAAATCCGCAGCGACGTGTTCCGCGTCCGCCACAATGTGGACGAGGCCCTCATGCAGTCCAAGACCGATGCCGACGCAGTCAAAAGCAACATTGCCGCTGCCTGCGTGTACCTTTTCTCCAACATTACAACCTAGAAAACGGCGCAAGGCTCACGGCTTATAGGTTTTTGACCTTCAGCCTACAGCCTTCAGCCTAAAAGGCTATTTCCATGGCCCTAGCAACGCCCAAAGAACAGGCGGCCACTGACCTGGCCGCCTTGTTTTCAACCGACCTGCCCTGGGTGGAAACCGTCACCTACACTCCCAATGGTGGTGCAGTGCTGCCGAGCTTTCCGGCCATTGTCGATTATGGCGAGGCACCCAATCGCGGGAATAAGTCGCGGGCAGACCAGGCCACCATCACCGTTAGAAAGTCGGATGTGGCTAACCCTGGTTACCGGGACACCGTCCTGATCGGCTCGGACACCTGGCATGTCAAAGGCAAGGCAAAGAGTGACTCCTTGGTCTGGGTCCTCAACATCACAAATGACGAAAGGCCCGGCTATGGACATTAACACCCTTTTAACAGATCTGGCCTCGGCCATCGCTACAGATGCCGCCACCCTGGCATGGGCTAATGCCACCTACGACCAGGACCATAAGGTCTATGTAAACGTCGACATTCAAAACCCGCCGGGTAGAACCGACTGCCCTGCCGTTGAGATCCACCCGGCAGCCAAACGGGTTGGGCAAACCATCACTAAAAAGGAACATGCCTTTGAGGTCACCTGCGGCATCTATGATGAAGCCGTAAAAGTGCATGCGGAGACGAACATCGTTGAATATGAAGGCGTCCAGCGCCTGGAGGCCTTTCGCAAGCTGGTGGAGGCCGCCATTGTAGGCGTGAGTGTGGGAAACGCCGTGTTTGAAGAGGTCTCGGTGGAATACGACACAATTTCGCTTTTTCCGTTCATGTTGGTCGGCATGGGCATCGGCATAACTAAACAGTTAACCGTCGGCGAAAATCGATACGAATAGGAGTAATTAACCATGACACAGCAACGAGGTGCAAACGTTCAGGTTTTGCTGGGCTTTGAGGATGTGGCCTACGGGACCGTAGCCACGGAAGGCTTTATCATTCCTTTGAATTCCATGGGCGTGAAAGAAAGTCAGACCTTGATCCAGGCGCAGACCCTCACTGGCACACTTAACCCTGTGGCGCCGAGTAGAGGCCGCCGCGACGTGCGCGGCCAGATCGTGATCCCCGTGGACTCGGTCGCCCTTTGGTACTGGCTTAAAGCCATGTTTGGCGCTCCCGTTACAACGGGAAGCGGGCCGTATGTGCACGAATTTAAGGTCGGCTCCTCCAGGCCATCCATTAGCTTGGAGGCAGCCTTTGAGGATATCGCCTCAAACCGTTACCAGCGATTTGTGGGCTGCAAAGTGGGCGGCTTCAGTCTTTCCTTGGGGCACGACGGAGAGCTGGTCATGACGCTCGACATTGTCGGTGCATCTGGCAGTCTGGAAACATCTGCTTTTGACGCCAGTCCGACCAGTCTAGCCCTGGCCCGGCTGAACGATTCCGACGCTGCCGTTGAGGAAGGCGGCAGCTCGTTGTCTAACGCCACGGAACTTTCATTCAATGTCCAATTCCCGCATGACGAAGATAGATTCCTGATCGGCGACGGCGGCGTTCGTGGGGACCTTCCGGAGAAAATTGTCGAGGTGTCAGGGAATATTAAAACTCTCCTGGAGGACGATTCCCTTTTAGATAAGGCTGAAAATGGCACGGAAAGCTCGCTCAAGGCGACGATTACGGGTAGCGCCACTTCCATATTTGAGATTGAGCTGCAAGAGCTTATTTACGGTCGAAACAGTCCGGATGTTCCAGACGACAATGGAATCCTGGTAGATCTCAATTTTAATGGATACTACACAAACGGCTCCGAGACGTCTGTCATCGTGGCCCGCCTGACCAATAGCGACGCCCATGCTTAAAAACCAATTAAAAAACGTGACCCTTATGTCGCGTTTATCAAAGATCGTCGATTCTCGTGCGTTTTACGAGGTCGGCTCATTTGAGGCTACTATATGAGAGTAATATTAGTTGGAGATACAAACATTGATGTTCGGGGCTTGACCGGCAAGGAAATCAAGAAACTCCAGGCTGAAGGTATCCCCGTTTCCCGGTTGAATATCGATGTAGTCAAGCTGGCCCAGGATCTGGATCTGGCAGAAGAGACTATGGACAAGGTCCTGGATACTGTTTTGACGGATGAACAAAAAGAGATCCTGGATGATCAGCCGAATAAACAGATTTTAAAGGTTTGGGGCGCAGTTGTGAAAGAAACCTGGGGCGCTCCGGACGAAGAAAAAAACTCCTCACGGTCTGGGCCTGGGCCACAGACTCAGACCGAATAGAATATTGCAAATTTTGCACAAAGCATCATAGAGGAGCGCCGACTTGCAACGGCTGTGGAAAAGAACAGCCGGAGGTATGGCCGGAAAATGACGAGGCCTGGTTCCTTTGGCTCAAGGTGCAGAGCGCTTTTAAAAGTAGCGGTTTCGGTATCACAGGCATGGATTACGGCACGGTCTTTCAGATAGCAGAACTTTTCGACATCGACATGTCACCCTGCATGTTTTCAAAGCTGCAGGCCTTGGAGCGTTACACAGTAAAAAACCAGGGTACAGGTAACAGGGATCAGGGACCAGGAAAAGAGGACTAAATGCTGGATGTAAGCGTCAAAGGTGTCAACAAAACCCTGAAGTTTTTAAAGGCAGAGCAAAAGGCCCAGAAAAAGGACCTTTCCACCGCCACCAGGGTGGAAGGCTTCCGGCTCATGAAACTTTTAAAGCGCCAGATCCGCCAGGGCAACCCTGGGGGCCGGCGCTTTAAACCTTTGTCTTTTATCGCTCGCTACAACTGGGGCCGCCGGCGCAACAATCCCCTTTCCCGTTTGGCCATTGGCATCCGTTACTGGTTGCCGCGAACCCATGACCCTGAATTCCATTTCGGTTGGGTCGGACCAAAGGTGTCAAAGTCCTGGAAGCGCCTGGCGAAAAAACACCAGGAGGGATTTACCAGCGATTTATCGAAAGAAAAGCGAAACTGGTGGTACGAGCGGAAGCATTCCGACCGGGTACCTAAAAAATACCGCAAATATTTCGGCATCTCAAAACGTAGAACGCAACTTGTAACACCAGCCCGACCGATCCTCGATCCTTTCTGGCGAGCCGTGCGGGCTGCCGCTATGCGAAATATTGCAAATAACTACGTCCGCAAACGACGTGGAGAAAGAATTTAATGTCCGACAAACGCCTCGAAATAGTCCTAGCCGCCAAAGATGCCACAAAGGGCGTATTCACCAAAGTGGGCGGTCACATGGGACGCCTGCAAAAGCAGGTTTTTTCGCTCCATGGTGCCATGACCGCATTGGCCGGCGCTGCAGGCATGGGTTATGTGATCAAACAAAACCTGGAATTCGCCGACGCTATCGCTAAAACAGCGGATAAAATCGGCATCGCCACCGATGCGCTCCAGGAGTACCGCTTTGCCGCCGACCATGCGGGAGTGAACCAGAAAGCACTGGACATGGGCCTCCAGCGGTTTAATCGCAGGCTGGCAGAGGCAGCAAAAGGCCAGGGTGTTTTAAAGGACATCCTCAAGGAATACGGCATCGCTGTGCGTGACAGTAGCGGCAATGTGCGCGACTCTGAGGCAATATTAAACGACTATGCCAACGCCATCGCAAACGCGGAAAGTGAACAAGAACAGCTCCGCCTGGCATTTAAAGCATTCGACTCTGAAGGTGCTGCCCTTGTCAACATGCTCAAGCAGGGCGGCGCAGGCCTGGACCAGATGCGCCAGCGTGCTAGGGATCTGGGCATCGTCATCGATGAGCATTTGCTCAGGGAGTCCGAGGCGGCGAATGATGCGATTGCTGATTTAACGGGAACACTTGATGCCAATTTCAAAAAGATCATCCTTGAACTAGCTCCAAAAATTACGGATGTTTCAGAGAATATGACCAAATGGGTCACGGCCAATCAAAAACTTATTACGCAGGAAGTCCCGGAATATTTAGATAAACTGTTCACTCGTTTTACTAAGCTTACAGACATTGTCTGGAAATTATCAAAATACACCAGAATGGTCACATTTGGCCTGGATGATGTAATGAAGATTGCCGACTATTTTTCGGACGCTGATAATCAAGCTGAAAGTGTCGGTTCGAAATGGGACAAAACGGTCGGCAAGTTGACGCCGAACGATGTATCAAAACCCATCGGCGCAGTCGACACCATCGACATGCGCCAAAACAACACCCTCGCCCCCGGCTATTTCGAAGCCATCGCCGATCTTGAGGCAGCCGAAGAAAACGCCCCATGGAACGAGGCATCATCCAATTGGGTCAGTGAAATGGATGCCATCGCCCAGGGCATGGCAAACGCCATGTCCACCAGCTTTTTCGACCCCATGTCCGACAATTTCATGGACATGGAAGACATGGCCAAAAACGTCCTTTTAAGCATCCAGCAAAACCTTGTTTCGTCATTGTCCCAGGACTTAATCCAAGGCCTTTTCGGCGGCGGCACAGACGCCAGCGGTAACGTAACCCAGGGTCTAATCGGAAAGGCCTCCAGCGGCATTGCCGACTGGATCACCACGTCTTTTTTCCACGACGGCGGTGTGGTCGGCTCAACCCCGGCCCCTACGGCTGCCGTGCATCCGTCCGTGTTTGTGGGCGCCCCCAGACTTCACAACGGCCTGAAACCCGATGAATTCCCGGCCATCCTCCAGCAAGGGGAGACCGTGATCCCTAAAGGCGGCGGTGGTGATGTCTACAACATTAATATCAAAGCCGTAGACGCCAAATCTTTCGCCGACCTGGCCAGACAGAACCCCCAGGCCATCATAGGCCCTGTCGATGATCACCTCAAGCGGGGCGGAGGCCTCAGAAACACAATCCGGAGCACGAGATAATGGCAGCTTTCCCCGACATTGTGAGCAGCGTCCCGGCCCTGGAGCCCTTAAACGAGATGATCGAGTTTAAAACCCTCGAATCCAACTTTGACGACCTGGGCGAAGAAAAAAGCCGGCAAAAGTGGCTCTATCCAAAACGCAGTTTTCCTCTGGCCTACAAGGGCCTGGCTATTGCAGACGCCCAGACCCTTTGGGAATTTTTCATCGCCCGTAAAGGCAAACACGAGTCCTTTTCTTTCTTTTATCCCTTTTCCCGTACCTACTCCGGCGAATACGTGGGCACCGGAAACGGTGTCACCACCGTGTGGAACCTTCCCAGCAAGACCGCCTCAAGCTACACCCTGAAACTCGACGGCGTTTCACTCTCTCACGGCACCGACTGGACATTCGGCAGCGGCACCGGCGCAGACGGCGCAGACAAAGCCACCCTGGTCACGGCCCCGAACCTGGGCCAGAGGATCACCTTTGACTTTACCGGCATTTTAAAAGTGCGTGCCAAGTTTGCCGAGGACGTTTTCGACTTCAAGACGTTTTATAATCTGCTTGCAACCACCGGCGTGAAAATCCGGGGTCTTTTAAACTCCACCTGGTCGGCGAGCTAACCCATGCGGTCTATTGACAGCAGCGTTTTAGATCAACTCAAGTCCAATGAGTTGAAACGTTTTGAACTCCTCACCCTGGATGTGGGCGCAGGCTTTAATTATACCGACTGCGACGTGCCCATTACCAACTTTGCACCGTCGGACTCAGGTGCCGGCGCTGCCTTTGAGGACGGAGACATCGACTTTATTGACGAGGACGTGGAATTTGCCGGCGGCATCCTGTTCGGCACCTCCCAGGAGATTTGGAAGCCATGCGGATTTTCATACCAGCCCGTAAGCTACAGCATGGACAACGTGGTCGATCAATTAATTTTGACCGTAGACAACCTGGACCAGGAGTTGACGCCCGACTTTGTGGGGGGCACGGCCCAGCGCTCCGATGTGATTCTGCGAAGCGTCGTCCTGAACGCCGCCGACGAACCCCTGGGCGCTGTGACTATCTTTCAAGGTGTCATCGACAGTTGGAACATGCCAAACGACTGGATCGAGATCACCGTGGCAAGCGAGCTTGTCCAATGGAACCAGCGCACCCTTGCTATTCATTCGCCCTCTTGTCGCTGGGACGACTTTAAAGGCACAGAATGTGCCTATACAGGCACCGGCACATGGTGCGACCGAACCTATGCCAGGTGTGGCTCGCTGGGCAATGCGGAAAATTTTGGCGGATGCCGGTGGTTGCCCAGCATCGAGGACAAAGAAATCTGGTGGGGAAAAGAAAGGGCGGTTTAATTCTGATGAAACGACAGAAACCCAAACGCCTCAATCTATCAAAGTTGACAGCCAAATATGTGGGCACGCCCTACAAGCTGGGCGGGCAGACGATAGCTGAAGGGCTGGACTGTCTGTCTCTCATGCTCAACATTGGCCGTGACCTGAAAATACCGCTCCCGGAAGAATTCGAAGGCATTACCCGCGAAAACTACGGAGACTACTGGCTCACCTATCCGGACAAGGCAAAGCTGAGGTTTAGCCGGTTTGTCTCCACACTAGGGGAATCCGTGCCCATCGAGAAAGCCTTTGCCGGCGACTTCCTGGTGTTTACTTATAAGGACGGCCCGATCATGATCGGCCTGCACGCAGGCCAGGACCTTTTGCTTTCCGCGTTTGCAGATATCGGGAAAATAGCAGTGGTCAGTTTTAGAGACTACCAGATAAAGCGGGTGATCCGCTGGCGAGGGTTAAAATGGCAAGCTTAACCATAGCAGTCGCTAAATTTGTAGTTAAAATGGTGGTTGCCACCGCCATCTCCTGGGCCGTCCGTGAGCTGACCGCCTCAGATCCGGACAACCCTGACCACCAGGCGCCTAAAGATCCGGGCCTTAAAATAATTTCCCGCAACACCCAGGCCCTTTACCGGGTCATTTACGGCGAGTGCAAGGAGGGCGGAAACGATGTGTATATCAGCACAGCCGGCTCAGATAACGGCGAGCTGTGGGTCGTCATGACCATCGGCGAGGGCGAGCTTGAGGGGATAAAGCAGGTGGACAGTGTGGACCAGGTCTTTTTCGGCGATGCCCTGGCATCCGGCTTTGTCAGTGCAGGTGTTGCAGAATACTGGTTCCACTCCGGAAGTGCCTCTCAAACCTACGACACCAATCTCTATGCCGCAGACAACGCCTGGACCGATAACCTGAGATATACATCCTATATTGTATTTCATCTCACATTTGACCGGGACTATTACCAGAATCTGCCACGCCGCACTTTGGTTGTCCAGGGTCGCAAGCTCTATGATTTCAGGGACGCCACCACCGCCTATTCAAACAACCCTGTTCTGTGCCTTTACGATTATTTAACGAGCACCCGTTACGGTGTGGGCCTGTCTAGCGAGGTTATCGACATCACGTCCTGGACCACCGCAGCCAATTACTGCGACCTCAAGGGATGGGGCCTCAACCTGGTCCTGGCCGAAGACGAGGCCGCCATCGATGTGATTCAGCGTATGCTCGCCCATTTCAGGGGCACGCTCGTCTGGTACGACGGCAAATACTATCTGCGCTATGCCGATACAGCCTATGAATCCAGTGTCATGACCATCCGTGACTATAACATCTTACAGGGCTCAGACGGAAAGGCTGCAATATCCATTGGCCAGCCCAGCCGGTTCGACAAGCCCGACGGACTCCGCGTCAAATACACGGACCCGGACAAAGACTATGTCCTCGATGACCTCGTCGTGGGCGACAATAGTGGCGTCATTAAGGAAATAAAGCTGATAGGTTGCGACGACCGCCAGCAGGCCGCTGACCTGGCTGTCTACCGTCTGGAGCGCATGCAACTGGACAGGGCCGTAACGCTCACCGGTTCAGACGACTGCCTGCAATTAGAACCCCATGACCTGATCACCTTGAACACCACGGCCCTGGGTATCTCCGACCAGCTCATGCGGGTAAAGACCGCCGCCCTAAAGCAGGACGGCACCGTGGACTTGCAGCTCCTGTACGAGTCCACCGTCCTGTATGACGATGTCTACAATCTGGACACTGAGGGTGTTTACACCTGCAGCCTTCCGGATAAAAACGCAGCACCGCCCAGCGTGACGAATGTGGTCGTCGCAGAGGAAACCTACGCCTATCGAAAACGGAATATGACACGGGTGAAAATCACCTTTGACGTGCCGTCCAGTTTTCCGTGGTTTTCCCATGTCAATGTCTGGATCTCCTACGACGACACAAACTGGAAATTCCTTTATCCGGTTGAAACAGATTTTGACATCAACAATGTTGAGGAGGGCGCACACTACTATATCCGGCTCCAGACGGTATCCATATGGGGCAAGGCTCAGAACGTGGCAGCCGCCTACAAGCTGGACTGGACCGTGGCCGGCTACACCGACGCACCGGACAGCCTGGCCGGCCTGCAGTGTATCGTCTCTCAGATGGCGGTCATCCTGTTTGCCGATGGAGTGACGGACGATGATGTCGACGAGTACGAATTCCGGCTCGGCTCGTCTTGGTCCGGCGGTATTTTCCTGGGTGCTTTGAAAGCGCCCAACTACTCCCTGGACTCTGTTAAACCGGGAGACCATACCTTTTGGGCGAACACAAAAAGCACAAACGGCGAGTACGGCGCCACCGCCCGAAGTGCCGGCGCAGTCCTCATTGACCCGCCCGACAACTGGACCGTCTCAGACTCCGACACCTGCGACTATAACGGCGTGGGCACGCACAGTAACACCGAGCACACCACCTATGCGAGTGACGATTACCTCAAATGCTCTCACACGGGCGGTGTGTTAACCGGCACGTATACAAGCCCGGAATATGACCTGGGCGCATCTACCCGCGTTTTGGTCTATGTGTTGGCCGACATCGTGGTCAGTGGCGTGGGCACCACCTGGGATGATAAATTTCCCACGGGCACTACCTGGACTGCAGGGGGTGCCGGTACCATGAGTTGGGCCGAGATATTCGAACTGACCGCCGGCGTTCAGGTCACCATGAAAATATACTATGGCGACACCTCCGGCAGTCTCACCGAATATGTAGAGCGTGCCGAGATTCTGGCCGCCATTGTAGAGGCCCGTTATTTTAAAGTGGAAATAAATATAACCGACCCCAGCGCAGACGTGAACGCTCTGGTGGAGAATTTTACTATTAAATATTGCACGTAATTCTTTTTAATGCCGTCGTTTCGGCTTTTTCTTTCGTCATTCCGGCGTAGGCTGGAATCCAGGATGAATAGATGACTCAAGGCTTTGTCGACAACTGCTACGGACGCGGCCACAATGCCGCAAGCGATCTGCAAAACATGGAGAACAACTTTGCAGCGCTGCGGTCGTCCTTTTCCGGGTCCGGATCGCCATCCAATCCGGTGGCGTTTCAATTGTGGGGCGACTCGACAAAAGAAGTCTTGAAATGTCGGGACCGGCTGAACGCCAACTGGCTGGGCCTCATGCACGCGGATGCCTCACAAAAGACCTGGGTATATAGGGACAGTGCCATGGACGGCTGGAGCGTGGATTCCAGCGTTACAGACAAGGTTCTGGCCGTTAAGGGTGGCACCACCTACACTGCCGGCGCTGCCACAGCCGGCTCCTGGACATGCTCCGGTTACGACCATATCCACCAGTGGTATGAAAGCAATCAGCCTGGCGGAAATGACAAAGTGTGGGACTCGGGCGGCGTCAAAGTCAACATCGACAGCCTGGTCGGGTACTCCTACGCCTATGGTGTGTTTGGATATAATTATGTGCCGGGCTCCTCCGAGCTTGCGCTCCAGAGTTGTTACACGGAGGAGGCCACGTTTTCGGACGAATGGCGCTTGGCCGCCGCCACCGGCACCCTGCAATATATGGATTTGTAATGTCTCAAACCTGGACAACAGACTGTTTCGCCGGCACCCATGACGGCATGACCGACCTGCAGAATATGGAAAATAATTTTGCAGCGTTAAAGTCGTCTTTTTCCGGCCTGTCAGCGCCATCCTCGCCGGTCGCATTCCAATTGTGGGGCGATCTTTCGGACTATGTGCTCAAATTCCGTAACGCAGACGACAATGACTGGTTCGGAATCTTCCCTGCCGATGCAAACCAAAAAATGTGGTTTTACCGAAACAGCGCCATGGACGGCTGGGTCGTGGATTCCGGAGTCAGCGACAAAGTCTTGGGCGTCAAGGGCGGCGCAACTTATATCACCGGAGGTATAGACACCCAGGGAAACTATGCCCTTACAGCCGTGAGCCATATCCACCAGATACTGGATATCAGTGGCAGCGTCCAATACACCTACAACACCAGCGGCAGCCAGATCGCCGTTGCAGGTTATTCCGGTTCCGGAACGCCGGATTTTGTAGGCATAGACCCGACCCATGTGGCGTACCAGGAATATTTTAACGAGGCCTACACCTCCGGTTGCATCTGGACCGGCGACGAGTGGCGGCCCTATGCCGCTGTAGGCACCTTGCAATATATGGATTTGTAATGTCCCAAACCTACGAACCTAACATTTACCAGAGCGACCACGCGGCCCAGACGGATCTCGGCAACATAGAGGCCAACTTTGCCACGCTCCGCTCGTCTTTTTCCGGAGCCTCGGCACCGTCCGGCCCGGTCCCGTTTCAATTGTTCGGCGACACAACAGACGAGACGCTGCAGTTTCGAAACGCGGATGATAACGCCTGGTTCGGGCTCATGCACGGCGACAATGCCCAGAAAATCTATGTGTATCGGAATGACGCCATGGAAGGCATGGCCATTGATTCCTCTGTAAGCGACAAGGTCCTGGCCGTCAAAGGCGGTGCCACCTACACCACGGGCGGCGCCACAGCCGGCACCTGGACCTCGCCCTGGTCCAGCCATAACCACAAATGGAATGAGCAGAACCAGCCCAGCCAGGACACCACCTGGGACGAAGACGGCGACGCCATAGACGTGGGCGGCGAGACATGGGGCACGGGTTACGCCATGTGGTGCGACAGTGATGCGCCGTCCGCACAGTATCCGGCATTAAACGACGCCTGGACAGACAACGACAGCACATCCGCCGGCAATTACCGACCAGCCGCTGCCGTGGGCACGCTGCAGTATTTAGACATTTAACACCTTTTTAACCTCCCCCTTTGCAAAGGGGGACCGAGGGGGATTTTATGAAGTTAA
>Ga0180432_10005784_pt1 | contig 16294 bp, 13 predicted proteins | sample SS_ome_10_FD_132414 | JGI IMG/M metagenome (GOLD analysis project Ga0180432, IMG submission 132414) | Hypersaline lake sediment archaeal communities from the Salton Sea, California, USA - SS_1_MS_2 metaG | ecosystem: Environmental > Aquatic > Non-marine Saline and Alkaline > Hypersaline >... | reverse complement strand
CTACTCCTATCTGGATAGCGAACTAATATATTGCCTGCCTCTTTTTAAATTAGGTTGCGCTAAGTTGAATTAATAGTAAAGCATTGATGCAAACTGTCAAGCGTTTTTCGAATATATACCTATTGTGTCAGGTATTGAACCGTAGTGTCTTTCCTGCTACAGGCAAATAATATTATAATCCTCCTGTATGGTAACTGTGATAAGTTAGTAACATTATATGACTTTCTTATCAAGTTCAATTGCTATTTATGATTAAAGAATTATTGACATTGTTTTTATAATAGAAGGTCAGTGACAGGAGTTCACGAGTTTATAGACGTTGTGGGTCTATACCCTTCGCATATCTGATTAAGTTTGCAGTGAGTGTTCTTAATACAATGGTTGAAAGTCTGGAGACCCAGGATTCTAATAACTGGTACCAACTGCCAGTAAACAAAGTTATCGAGATCTTGCTTGTTGACACCAGTCGTGGTCTTAGCTCAAGTGAAGCGAAGGAGCGGTTAGAGAAGTATGGTTACAACGAGCTGAAGTTTAAAAAGCAGAGCGCTTTCGTTCGTTTCCTGTTGCAGTTCCGTAGCGCTCTTGTTTACGTACTATTAATTGCTGCCGTAGTCACCGCTGTTCTGGAGATGTGGGTAGACTCGGCAGTTATTTTTGTCGTCGTCATAGCTAACGCAATAATTGGCTTTATTCAGGAAGGAAAAGCGGAAGCCTCAATGGAAGTTCTTTCCAAGATGATGGTGCTTGAGTGTACGGTACGGCGGGACGGCGAACATAAAGACATACCAGCACGTGAGCTAGTACCTGGTGATGTCGTGCTGTTAGAGGAAGGCGACCGTGTGCCAGCTGACCTGCGCTTGTTCTATGTGAGAGACCTCGCTGTCGATGAGGCACCGCTTACAGGCGAGTCAGTTCCAGTGGACAAAACAACGGAACCTTTTATAAATCCGGATCTGCCTCTGGGAGATCAGCGCTGTATGGCTTTTAGCGGTACTTTCATCTCACGTGGCGCTGGGCATGGAATTGTTGTAGCTACTGCAAACCAGACCGAGATTGGCAAGATCGCAGAATTGATGAAAGAAACCAGGGCTGAAGCAGCACCACTAATGAAGAAAATGGCCCAGTTCACCAGGGTTTTAATCATTGCGATTTTAATTTTAGCTGCGATTAACCTAATAATAGGGGCTACCCTTGGTGGCTATGACTTCGTTTACTCCTTCCTGACTTCGGTATCCTTAGCCGTCGCTGCAATACCTGAAGGACTGCCCGCTATTTTAACGGTAGCTCTGGCTGCCGGCGCCAGGGCTATGGCGAAAAGGAATGCACTGATCAGGAGACTGCCAGCCGTAGAGACACTGGGTTCGGCTACCGTTATCTGTTCAGATAAAACAGGAACTCTCACCAAAAACGAGATGACCGTGGTCAGTATCTACTGCGGGAAGAAAATATTCAGTGTAACCGGTTCGGGGTATGAACCAACCGGTGAATTCTTTTTGGATAATAAAAGAGTTGACCCTCTAAGTGAAGTTGATCTGTCTGCGACTTTATCAGCAGGTCTATTGTGCAATAGCGCATTTCTAAGACAAACCGATGGTAAATATGAGATATCAGGCGATCCGACTGAAGGCGCACTGGTTGTATCCGGTACCAAGGCAGGTATAACCGAAGCATTTTTAAGACTGGACCAAATACCGTTCGGTTCAGAACACAGGTACATGGCCACCCTTCACCAGCACGAAGAGGGAAATATCATATATGTCAAAGGTTCACCGGAACGGGTGCTATCGATGTGCAAGATGCAGCTGGTAAATGGCAACGTAGAACCGGTTGAACCTGGCTTAATAACTGATATGGTTGAGGAAATGGCGGGGGATGCTCTCAGGGTGCTTGGCCTTGCGTATAAACGTGTTCCTATGGATAAAATGGCGCTTACTTCCGCTGATCTGGAGGATATGGTTTTTACTGGTCTCCAGGGGATGATAGACCCTCCACGAGAAGAGGCTATTGATGCAGTCCGCAAGTGTAAGAGAGCCGGTATAAGAGTGATTATGATAACTGGTGACCATGCTAAAACAGCACAAGCCATTGCTACTCAGTTGGGTATAGGTGACGGCAGCGCAGTACTTACAGGTGAGGACCTGTCTAGGATGAGTGATGATGAATTGTATCAGGTTGTCGAGCAGGTCTCGGTGTACGCGCGTGTTGCTCCCGTAGACAAATTCCGTGTTACAACTCAATTGCAGAAGAGGGGGCATATTGTTGCTATGACGGGTGATGGGGTTAATGACGCCCCCGCATTAAAAGCTGCTGATATCGGCGTTGCTATGGGGCTCAAGGGTACTGATGTCAGCAGAGAAGCAGCAGACATGGTGCTTGTTGATGATAACTTCGCCAGCATCCTAGCGGCTGTTGAGGAAGGCAGACATGTCTTTGAAAACATACGTAAGGTGATCCTGTATACACTCCCGACTAATGGCGGACAGGCTCTTCTGGTTATAGGTGCGATAATCATGATTCCTTTCATTCCACTCTTCGCGGAACGACTGCCACTGGAGCCGATACAGATCCTATGGATAAATCTGTACGACGCGGTTGCACTTGCCTTACCACTTCTGTGGGAGCCGCGAGAGGGGGGCCTTCTCGACCGCCGACCACGCGACCCCAGGGAACCGATAGCAAACCGCCTTTTCTTTAGAAAGGTCATACTGGTGTCACTTATAATGGCCGGAGCAGCATTCGCTGTTTATTATGGCTTTGGCAATGTCGCAGTCTCAGGTACGGAGATCGATGAAACGCGTTTAACCCAGGCGCAAACCGTTGCCTTTCTTACCGTTATGATGGTGCATATATTTTATCTATTAACATCACGGTCATTGACCAGATCTACGTTTAAGACGAATCCGTTTTCCAATAGATTGATTGTAGTTGGCATAAGCGCCTCAATATTGCTGCATCTGATAATCGTCTATGCCCTACCTCGCGTGGGATTCAACCCCTTAAGGGTAGAGCCGTTTCCAGCAGAGTGGTGGGGAATCATAGTAGCACTTGGTTTTCTGGGGTTGCTGCTGGTTGAGCTCGAAGAATTTGCTGTTGGGAAAATAAATAAGTTATTTCCCAAAACTCCGAAATGAAAAGAATGAAGATACTGATAATAAATTGTGGCAGTTCCAGTTTAAAATTCCGTCTTTTCTATGTAAATGGGAACGAAAAGGATCAAACTGATTTCGAAATCCTGGCAGATGGTATTTTCGACAAAATTGGCATGCGAGGGAATATAAAATTTAGAACCAGCAACGGACAAGCCAACAGTGAAACCGTTGAGGTAAAGGATCACGGTGAAGCTGTTATTAAGGCGTTGAAATTAATTGAGTCCTCCGGTCTATTAAAACGTGAAAAGATTGACGCGGTAGGGCACAGGGTCGTTCACGGCGGTAATACCTTTGTAGAACCGACCTTGATTAACGATTCAGTAATAGAAGAACTTGATGACATCAGTCGTTTAGCACCCTTACACAATTTACCGGCTGTAGATGCTATTAAGACCATCAGAAAATCGCTCGGTTCCGATGTCCCGATGGTGGCAGTGTTCGATACCGCATTCCATAGCAGTATGCCCGAGAAAGCATTTACTTATGCCATACCCCGGGATCTGGCCGATAAACACAGTATCCGCCGTTATGGTTTTCACGGAATAGCCCACCGATATATGGCTGAACGTTGTGCCGCAATACTAGGTAAGGCTCTAAATGAATTGAAGCTTATTACGCTTCAGCTTGGCAATGGTTGCTCGGCGACCGCTATCGCCGAGGGACGCTCCGTAGACACATCGATGGGATTTACTCCCTTGGAAGGCTTGATAATGGGCACGAGATGCGGGAATATAGATCCCTCCTTAATCGGTTTTTTAACCCGGCGTGAGAATGTTAATGTTGAACGGGTGGAGCACTGGCTTAATACACAATCAGGTCTGCTGGGAGTATCGGGTATTAGGGACATGCAGAAATTGCTGGAGGCGGAAAGAGGTGGTGATTTGAGAGCCGCTTTAGCCCTGGATATGTTTTGCTACAGTGTGCGCAAATACATCGGTGCATATATTGCTGCGCTCAACGGTGCTGATGCCATCGTATTCGGTGGTGGGATAGGGGAAAATTCACCTGACGTACGTGCTCGTATCTGTTGCGGGCTCGAGTGGTTCGGCATAGTAATAGAACATGGTCGAAACAATACGGCAGTAGGAACAGAGGCGTTGATCACTGAAGATACCGCTACTGCACAAGTCTATGTAATACCTGTAGATGAAGAAGTAGTAATAGCTCAAGATTCAATACGATGCCTGAAACCCAACTAATCATTAAACATATACAGTCAGCCATACTATGAGAAAACTGTATGGCCGGTGGAAAGGAGGAGGGTGTGAACAAGCAGGAGAGAAACGAGTCTATTCGTAGGGAGGAACGTGTCGCTCTGTATCGAAGGAGGAATCCCGATGCAGACCGCTGGGCAACAGGATATGGGGTAATCCAGCATACAGTGGAAACTCAGGACCGCATTTTCGCTATGGCCGATGTACTATCCGGTTGGGAGGTCAAAGGTGACGGTATCTCTTTCTTCGAACTGCTGCATGCAGCGGATCGTGTTGCCAGTGTAGCTATGTGGATAGTCACCCTTGAGACGTATGCGGGAAACGTTTACCTCGATGGCAGGGAGTTAGCACCGGAAGATTTCAAACCACGCCCTGAAGGTCATACAGGTGGTTCACTGAATATGGTACCTGCATATGTAGGCTACATGACTGTGAACGCTGTTACAGGGGACACACGCTCATGGTTAATGGGGCAAGGACACTGTGTCGCTGCCGTAGACACGGTTAATTTGCTTCTCGATAATATGACGCCCGGTCACGCCGAGCGCTATTCCGTTACAGATGAAGGCCTCACGCGATACGTCAGGGATTTTTATTCCTACAAGATCAGTGATAACGGGAAACAGGACTCACCTCTTGGCAGTCACGTTAATGCTCATACCGCTGGAGGGATGGCCGAAGGAGGCTATCTCGGTTTCATTGAGCTCCAGTATGGGCACATGCCTCTCCCCGGTGAGAAGCTGGTCGTTTTCCTCAGTGACGGGGCTTTTGAAGAGCAACGGGGCAGCGACTGGGTTCCGCGATGGTGGCGTTTGGACGATTGCGGCCTGATAACACCGATAATGATAAGCAATGGACGTCGTATTGATCAGAGGTCGACGATGTCTCAGTCGGGCGGAACCGATTGGTTCGTCGAGCATTTGAAACTCAACAGCTTCGATCCCATCGTTTTTGACGGTAGAGACCCTGCTGCTTTCATCTGGGCTATATTTGAGATGGAATACAGGCTGAAGGTTGCAGCAGAGTCGATTAAGGTATTTGGCGAAAACTACCCCGTGCTTCTGCCATATGGCATAGCGGTTGCCCCCAAAGGAGCTGGCTTCTATGGTGAAGGAACAAACCTCGCTCACAATCTTCCGTTGATGTCGAATCCCTACAGCGACCCTGTAGCTACAGAACAGTTCAATGAAAGCGCCAGGAAGCTGTGGGTTCCCCTGAGCGAGCTTAAGGATGCTATAGATAAATTCCAGCATCATAAGACTTCTGGACGACCGAAAGAACGAGAGCATCTACTGGCGAATCGCTCTGTCAGTTTGCAGGAGATTCCTCAACCTGTATCGCGGCCAGTACCGGAAGACCGCTGTGATATATCCAGTTGGACAAGGACATCGCCGATGTTTGCCGTTGATTCGATGTATCTTGCCGTAGTACAGGCGAATCCACATCTGAGACCAAGAGTGGGTAATCCGGACGAAATGCGTTCTAACCGTTTAATCAAAACGCTGGAGGTTCTAAACTTCCGTGTAACTGAGCCCGAGCCGACTATTCCTGAAGATATTCACGGTTCCGTAATCACAGCCCTTAATGAAGAGGCGGTTGCCGCAGCAGCACTGGCCAATAAGGCAGGAATAAATTTAATAGCGACTTATGAAGCATTTGGCGCGAAGATGCACGGCGTGGTGAGGCAGGAAATCATTTTCGCAAATCACTGTGAGGAAAAAGTGAGCAAGCAGGGCTGGCTTTCCATACCCCTGATTCTGACTTCTCATACCTGGGAGAACGCCAAGAACGAGCAATCCCACCAGGACCCTGCTATGGCGGAAGCTATGCTTGGTGAGGTCTCAAATGTGTCGCGGGTTATGTTTGTTCCTGATTACAACACTGCTGCGGTCGTCATTAACGGTGTTTACCAGACTAATGCTCAGATCTGGACGCTGGTGATACCAAAAGTCGACCAGATTCCCGATCTGTTTACTTTGGATGAATCCCGGAGGCTGCTGGATCAGGGGGCATTGCGTTTGGACTGGGCTGGATTTAATGACACAAAGCCCCGTTTAATACTTACTGCAATAGGAGCTTATCAACTTGAACAGGTAATTAAGGCCTCACTTCGTCTGAAAGAACGAAGTGTAGCTCACTCGGTAGTATATATGCTGGAACCGGGTAGATTCAGGTCACCACGCAGTGAGGGTGAGAACGCACATTTAGCAACCCGGGAATTGCGCTCAGATCTCTATCCTGAGTCGGTTCCGGAACGCGTGTTCGTAACGCATACTAGGCCGGAACCTATGCTGGGAGTTCTCCAGCCTTTAAATACAGGGTACGGCCATACAATCGGACTCGGGTTTGCAGTACAGGGGGGTACCCTCACTATTCCTGGAATGCTATTTGTTAACCGCTGCACATGGGCGCACATACTGCAGGAATCTGCCGAATTGATCGATATAAAACGTAATGAGCTACTTATAGACGAGGAACTGGCTGCAATTGACGGGAAAGCTACTCCGGAGGGAGTAATTATTTAACCAGCGTTAAATAGCCAGCATTTGATACAGTACATAACCTGTACCGACACTGCGGTAGGGGGGTTAGTAATGTCACTTATAACCAGGTTAACCATTCAACCGGCTCCGGTAGCTTATTTCTCGATGGAGGTCGGCATTGAACCTGCTATGCCGACATATAGTGGGGGGCTTGGAGTCCTCGCTGGAGACACATTACATGCTGCTGCTGATCTGGGCATAAATATGGTCGGCATGACACTTCTCTATCGCAAGGGCTATTTCCAGCAGGTGCTGGATAAAGACGGGGGTCAGTTTGAGAACCCGGTCGAGTGGTCTCCACGGGATTACCTGGAGCCGTTACCCCAACGCACAGTTATCGAAATAGAGAATCGACATGTCCAGCTACGGCCCTGGCTATATGTTATACGTGGAATTAAAGGCCATGACGTACCTGTTTATTTTCTGGACAGCGATCTGCCTGACAACGATCCCATAGACCAGACATTAACCGATTATCTCTACGGTGGAGACAGTCGTTACCGTTTATGTCAGGAAGCGGTTTTAGGTTTGGGGGGGATGTCGATGCTTCGAGCGCTGGGACACACTGATATTCAGACTTATCACATGAACGAAGGGCATTCTTCCCTTCTGGTATTAGCTCTTCTTGGAGAACGAACGGAACGGCGGAGTGTTTGGGCTGTAACCAAAGAAGATCTGGAAGCAGTACGGTGTAAATGCGTATTCACAACGCATACTCCGGTACCGGCAGGACATGATAAATTCCCGAAAGAATTAGTACAACAGGTCCTGGGCCCGGAACGCAGGCAGGGGCTTGAGTCTGCAGGATGCTACCTTGATGGTGTCTTGAATATGACTAATCTGGCCCTGATTTCATCCCACTATATTAACGGCGTTTCGATGCGTCATGAGGAAATCTCTCGCGACATGTTCCCTGAATATCCTATTAACTCGATTACAAATGGTGTACACGCTGTTACCTGGGTATCACAAGCATTCAGCAGTCTTTATGATCACTATATACCGGAATGGAGACGGGACAATCTATATTTACGTTACGCAATTAGTATTCCCAAGGAAGATATACAAAGTGCACATAAAGAGGCTAAAAAAGCCCTGATTGAAGTTATCGAAAGGAGAGCGGGAATAAGGCTGGATAGCGATATAATGACTTTAGGTTTTGCACGTCGTGCTACGGCATATAAAAGGGCCGCTCTGCTTTTTTCAGATTTGGAACGTTTACGAAAAATAGTAAAAAAATCCGGCCCCCTACAGGTGGTCTATGCCGGCAAGGCACATCCTCGTGATGAGTCGGGAAAAGCTCTGATACGTTCCATATTTGATTTCGCTGCTTCTTTAAAAGATGTACTCAAAGTCATATATCTTGAGGACTATGATATGGAAATTGCGAAATATATATGTGCGGGTGTTGATTTGTGGTTGAATACTCCTCAAAAGCCTCATGAGGCATCCGGAACAAGTGGAATGAAGGCTGCGTTGAATGGAGTGCCCAGTCTGAGCGTTTTGGATGGCTGGTGGGTCGAGGGACATATTGAAGGTATTACAGGTTGGTCCATTTGTGAAGAATGGGAAGGGGAAAGCGACAGTGCAAAGGAGGCTGTGTCGCTTTATGAAAAGCTGGAAAATGTTATTATGCCTATGTATTATGAAAGGCCGATGGATTACGCAAAGGTCATGCGTTCAACAATCGCGATCAATGGTTCCTATTACAATGCTGGGCGAATGGTATTCCAATATCTGGCTAACGCTTATTCTTAATAATAATTAGTATTTATTTTGAAAATGTACTGATTAAAAAACACCCGCTGATGGTTATACGGAGTTCAGGAGGAATTTACATAGCTGATTTACTATACTATCGGACAATGAGCACTGAATATCTGGAAAAACGGGCAACTCGTTGAGCTACACTGCCTAATAGGAAGTTCTCGATTGCTCCCAATCCCTTGGCCCCGATCGCAATGAGTTCCGGATTGACGGTTTTCGAAGCCTGTATTATTTCTCTGGCAGGGGAGCCTTCCAGAAGCAGAGATTCGGTGTTATAACCTTTTTTATGAAATAGCTCTTTGGTTCCGGCTATCAGTTCTACAGCAGCTTCCTTTTCAGTTTCTTGAATTGTCGCAATAATCTGTCTATTAGTATTCATATCCAGTGTTGGCATTCTGACCAACGCCTGAATATGAGACTCTAAGCAGGTTATTACAAATATTTTGGTTTGCTGTGGAAGTGGTATATTTAGTAAGAATCGTGCTGTCCTCTCCGAGTGTTTTGATCCATCGGTAGCTAAGAGAACACGCCTGATCCTTTTGATATCCTCTCTAATTAGCAAAACGTTAGTATTAGCGTATTTCATAATCTTTTGAGCCGTACTACCCAGTGGAAATCCAGCATTTCCTGACCCTTTTGCGCCAATCACTATGAGGTCCACCTCGTTAATACGTGCGTAGTCTAATATCTGCTCGGGAGGGTGTCCCCATGCAACAACGGGTTCTACCGAGACGCCGGTGGCTTCCATCGATTGTATGTGATCGTGTAGGAGCTTATTAGCCAATTCCTCATGAGCCTTCTTAGTCTGGACTTCTGAAAACTGGCCCAATAGACGCCTTAATGTATGGCCTCCAATAAAAGTATGTTCAGGTATTATAGTAATCAGTTTGACTTCGGTGTGTGATGGAAGTTCAAGCATCTTCAGCATATTGACTGCCATCGCCGAGTATTTGGATTCGTCTATAGCCAACAGTATTCTCATTTTCTGAGACTCCTTTATAACCTAAAAAGGGGCATATCTTCGTACGGGAAGTAATGCTTATCTCTCATAGCTGACAAGGTTGCCCCTGTTAAAGCCGCAAGATTTAAAAAATTTTACGAGGCGCTCGTCATCTCCTACAACAAAGATTCTTACTTTGACCCCCTGGCTATGACAGGCTTTATAAAATGCTTCTACTAATTCGCTGCCTATTCCCATGCTCTGACATTCAGGTGCAACGCCCATCATATCTATCCATGCACATGCCTCTTCAGTCCCGTATTGGGTTCCTCCCCTTATATCCCCCAGGATGAAGCCAACTATCTCATCTCCTATTTCTGCAACAAAGTTAGGCATTCCACGGTACACCCACCAGTGAGCATCGACCCTCAGGGGCCAGGAGACGGAGCGATAGGGGCCGACCACTTTGCGATCCACTTCTCTCACTCTCTGAAGATCTGCCTCGGTCATCTTGCGTATTCTGACCTTAGTAGCGCTTCTATTCATGCTACCTCCTTTGCTCAGCTCATTCCATATATCATGTCAGCTGACTTCTGGATTGTGCAGAAAGTGCTGCTGGTATATACATGTGTTCGGTATACTGCTTCATCATGCGACGTGCACAATACCGGGGTACAACAGAACGAATTGTCTCCTTGATTATTTTGACCCAGCCGTGTGGCACACCTTTGTAATCAAGGTCATAGTAAAGTGGGATAATCTCCTTTTCCAGTAGATCGTATAACGCTTCGGAGTCCATTTTATCTTCTTCGCCCGGTTCATATATCGCAGTACCGTCACCTATAGCCCAGCCATTGATTCCACTGTAGGCTTCGTGCCACCACCCGTCGCGCACACTCAAATGAAGAACGCCATTCAACGCAGCTTTCATACCGCTTGTGCCACAGGCTTCCTGGAAACGCCGGGGGGTATTGAGCCAGACATCTACTCCCTGTACCAGATAGCGGGCCATATGAATGTCATAATCCTCTACGAATGCTATCCTTCCCTTGAACGTGCGGTCTTTGGCTGCGGAGTAAACCTGATGAAGTAAGAGTTTGGAGGGGAAATCCGCCGGGTGTGATTTACCGGCAAAGATGATTTGAACTGGCTTGTGCGGGTTAGTGATTATTTTTTTAAAACGCTCTATATCCTCGAAGGTAAGTGATGGCCGTTTATATTCAGCGAAACGACGTACAAATCCTATAGTCAGGACTCCAGGGTGTAGCAGTGTTCCCATTGCAAGCAGCTGTTCGGCAGAAAGACGGTCCTCCGCCCAGCCGATCTGAGCATGCTCGACTATTGTATATAAGAGCTTACGCTTCAATATCTGTCGTACAGCCCATAGTTCTTCATCTGGAGTCTCCAGAATGTTATCCCAGAGATGAGTATCATCGTGTATCTCCAGCCAGTTTTCCCCCAGATATTTATCATATAATCTTGCCATTTCTGGCGCAATCCAGGTAGGCAAATGAACACCATTGGTTATCTGAGAAATAGGTACTGCATCCTCTTCAGTTTGTGGCCACAGGGAATGCCACATTTTCCTCGTAACAGCACCGTGCAGGTTGCTTACAGCATTACGCAATCCAGCGAGCCTCATTCCAAGTACCGTCATGTTTAGATGCTCATCGGCACGACCATTTGCCTGTCCCAGTCGTAATAAAGCGTCAATGTTTACATTTAACGAATCCCCATATCCTTGAAAATAATCCTTAACCAGTATTGGTGAGAAGGTATCGTGGCCGGACGGAACAGGTGTATGTGTTGTAAAAATAGTAGTTGCCTGTACTTTTTCTAGAGCTCCTTCGAAAGAGTCCCCTTCTTCAATATACTTTCTAATTCTTTCAAGCATCATGAAGGCTGTATGTCCTTCATTCGCATGCCACACAACAGGCTCTATTCCCAGTGTTCTTAGAACACGCACTCCCCCGATGCCCAACAGCATTTCCTGCTGCAAACGCAGTACCTGGTCAGCAATATATAGTCGATATGCTAGTTGGCGGTCATTTGATGAGTTGCCTTTTACTTCTGTATCCAGTAAGAAGAGTACTGTGCGGCCGACTCGCACCTCCCAGATTTGTATCAATACTGACCGATTTTCTAATTTAACCTCAATTATCAGCCTCTGGCCGTCGGAGGCATATACCGGCCTTACAGGTATCTCATTGAAATCTACGTGACAGCGCTCCTCTTCCTGCCAGCCATCCGCAGTTATCCGTTGTTGGAAATACCCCTGGGGATACATGAAGCCAATGCCAACCAAAGGGATCCCGAGATCGCTTGCTTCTTTACAAATGTCGCCAGCCAGTATGCCCAGACCCCCTGCATAAATTGGCAGCGATTTATGAATGGCGAACTCCATTGAGAAGAAAGCAATGGGCCCGGATCGCCAGTCCGGATAAGTATTATTGAACCATTTGTTACCCGAGTTGAGGTCTTTATCAAAATCCGAAAGCACGGAATCATATTTATTGAGAAAGGCGGGATCTTCTGCACATGTTCTTAAATTTTCAATACTTGTTCCCTTTAACTGTTTAACTGGGTTATGAACTGTTGATTTCCATAACGGATAGTTTAAAGCCCGGAAAACATCACGGGCCTCCGGGTGCCAGCTCCACCACATATTATGCGCCAGCTCATCGAGCCTCGATATTCGCTCTGGCAGTACTATTGACACAACTTACTAACCCTCACGTATATACACTAATATAGTAGAAAGAGATCAGTTAAAGATATTATTCGATTTGGCACGCACTCGTATTTTTCATACCATGTTCTAACCTCTTTATCAATTCGACCGGCCTGATATTATCGATCATGCTGATTAAACATTTACAGGGTAAGCCGCCGGGTCCCTCAAACCCCAACCCTCTATGTCCCCAACGCCTTACCCGATTATTTATTATTTTAACATTAAGTTATATGAAATTGGACTTCCTTAGGTAATTACACGTAATTCGGTCTGTTAAGTAGAATGAACCGATTCGAGCTCTCTTTTTTATTCTTCTCAACGCCCCTGGAGCTGTTCATACTTGAGTATGCCCCTGACAGTTTCCAGATCCTCTCGGGTAAAGAATCCATGTTGTCCTATTAGGCCACAATGGGACATGTACCGAATGTCTTCGGCCGATACTAATCGATATGCTCCAGGCACCGTCGTTTTGAATTTAGTGGCGAATCTCACGGGATCTGCCATAACTTCCGAGAGAGCTACCCAATCAACTTTGCTCTTTGGAGATTCCCTATCTGGGGTACTACCAGTAGTCATTAAATAAATTTCCTAGCTATCTATAATTGATCTCAACCTCATTTCGACTCTCTTCAGAGCAGTGGCCTGTGAGGCAACTCTCTCCAACTGCCCGGCCAGCGTCGTATCACCTATTACATCTCGGACCCAGGTGCTGAAATCGTTCCTCTCGCTGTTAAGGTGATACTCGAAGGTGTCGTTAGTCATTTCCTTTAGGGCATTGCCCAGTTCAGCCATGTTCTTTACCACTCTGCCATCGTGACACCAGAACACTTTGTCCCCGGGCACATCGTCCAGCCACGCTTTATCCAGCTTTACCTTGGTTACTTTTGCCATGTTACGCCTCCCCTACTATTGTCCCCGGCCATTTATCTACTTGACTCAACGCTTCATGAAGTGATGTTGTTCATTCTCTACACAGGGGGCGAAGTTGTGTTACCTCGCCCCCTGTCAGCGGTGTTTACTTTTCTACTTCTTAGGGCCAGGTTTTCCGGGCTTCTTAATCACTTTGATATCACCCCCCTTCTACATCATTAACGCCATCAACGTGTATTCTCTTAATATATGATCCACACAAATCCTTCATATTTGTTATCGTTCTTTTGCCCCAGGGACAACACTGTAATTTAACGCCATATCCTGACTTTATTCTCGACACCTGATTAAACTCATCAAGTATCACGCAGCGATGCCGTATGCCGCAACAGGTTTTTCCTCTCTCGGCCGTTGCTCATGTCCCAGTAATAGGTGCTGGAGTACAGGTACATCCGCCTCCAAAGCCAGCGTTCTACTCGGCATGGTGAGAAGTCCCTGAATCCTAGCCCGATACTCAAGCTTCTGAATGAGGTTCTTTATTACTTCTTCCCATGTGAACAGGCTCGCTGTCTCTCTTGCTGCTTTGCGTATCTTTTCCTTCAAGTAAGGGTGCGCTTCCAGGTACATGGCGTATCCTTCGATTTCTACGGGGTCCGATGTTTCCAGAACAATCGCGTTGTGAAGAGGAACAACATAGTCCTCGCCTGTGCTGCCGGTGAAGGCAATCCCTCCGGCAGCCATAGTCTCCAGCCCAACCAGGCCAAAAGGCTCGTGCCCGCTGTTGGCTAGCACAGCGCTTGACGCACGGTAGACTATTCGCAGGAACTCCTGAGTGCAATGAGACCTTATGCTAATGATGTCTGCCCCGTTGCCCTCTCCGATCATGCTCAGGTAATCATTTAGATTGTTGCCCGGGGTTCTGACCTCGTTTACGGTGAGACCCAGGTGGCGAGCTTTTTCAAGCACCTCTCCACCGTGTGGCTCTATCCCTCCCCGGGCCAGCAGCACAGTCTTCAAACCGCTGGCCTTAAGCCGGGCTGTCGCTTCCACTGCCATGTGCCACCGCTTGTCAGGGTCCCAGCGAGCAACTTTGGACAGGATTAAATCAGCATCAAGACTTCCCCTGAGTCTCGATACCAGGCCTTCGTCGACGACTTCCAGTAGCGACCCGGGGATTCCGTTGGGAATTACAAATGTTCTCAACCCCATCCCCAGTATTATCTGTTTCATATACCTGCTCACCGTAGTAACGGTGGCGGCATTAGCAAGGCGCGTCCAGTCTATCTGTTGGAAGCCGAAGGTATTATTTGTATTCCAGAACAGTACAGCTTTCTCTCGGAGCCCCGCAATATAAAGCAGCTCGTTTATACGACACATTGCCTCCGCAGTGTGCCATTCTTCACCCATGATAACGACAGCTTTACCCTGAGCCACCGCCGGTTTCACTATCCGGTTCACTATAAACCTGGGCACCGAATCATTGAAGTCCCGGTACTTCTCGTACTCTCCTTGATAAACGCCGGCGGGATGATACTCGCTTATCCACTGACACCACCGGTGTAGTATGAGTTTGTCAGCGCACCTGAACTCTTCTCCCTGGAACTTCGGATCGCCTATAAAAAAAAGGTGAACGAAAAAGCCCTGATTAGCCAATGCCTGCGATAGATTAGTGACCCTCACTCCCAGGCCGCCTGCCAGCGCATACAGGTCGGGCCCTTCAAAAGAAAGGATAACGAATTCTGTATTATCGGGATTGATCTCTCTCATGATATTTGGATGTACCTTTCTATAGCAAAAAGTCTATTTGCGAAACGCCTTATTACAAACAGGCATAAATGCCTGAAAATCGAATTAAATAGCTCATTTAATAAACAGCTACATGTATGTATAAAATTACTAATACTTCATATTCAGGAATGCACAAACGTATGCACTGGTTTATCTTGTCTTTCTACAGACAACAATGCGTTGCCGGGCACAACATTTAAGGTTACCCTCAACATGCACACCCCACCATGGTGATGGAAAGGTATAGGTTCCCAGTATTCACAGTTGCCGCAATTTTTAACATTTTTTATACAGCGTTCTAATTTCTCAGGCATTTCAACACCCCGCCGGCTAGTTATCTAAAATCAAACTTCTTTAAGGCTCGGCATGTACAAAAGATAAATTACACCGAACTAACCAATTCAAGTTCACTCTCTTGTTCTGCTGCCTTCTCTCGCAGATGCTCATATTGCAGCAGACCCCTAACCGTCTCAAGGTCTGATCGATCGAAGAATCCGCAGCGCCCGATTAAGCCGCACCTTGCCATCGAGCGTATATCATCACCGGTAACAAGACGATGAGCTCCAGGTACGGTCGCGTTAAACCTCGTCGCAAACCTGACAGGATTCGCCATAATTGCCCACCCGTCTGCCCATTCGTTTTCCTCCCGGCGATATTCGCCGATTTTGAATTCAGTGTCGTTCATCGTGGTCTCCTCGAAATTTCAAATGACTTGACATACATCATTATTTATGAGACAATCATTAATCATAAATAATGTTACATCTTATAAATTACATCCTAACATAAACATGATATATACTTCATCTAATATTAAACATGGTATTTTTCGATTTGTCAATAGGCAAATTTAACAATTATTAAGAAGCTCTGAGCTAAATGATCTCTTAGATATAAAGCGAAGTCTAAAATTAGGAGGAATTTAAAATGGCTGATTGGGGTTTCATTACAAACCACGGACTTGTTTTAGCCGCTATAGCCCGGCACCCAAGCAGCACAGCGAGGGACATAGGAGATGCGGTAGGAATAACAGAAAGGGCGACTCTAAAGATAATCAACGACCTGGATAGAGAGGGCTTTATTAGTAAAAACAAGGTTGGGCGGCAAAACCATTATCGCATACACACAAGTGTGACTATAAAAGAAGACGGTTCGGAAGCTGATATCGGGGAACTCTTACTCGTGCTTGGAGTAAAACGTAAGGGAGGGCGGAACAAATCCAACAAGCCGAATAAAAATGATGGACTTCGCTAACTTGTCGTTTAATAAAGTATATGATTCACACGGTT
>Ga0180432_10005783_pt1 | contig 16294 bp, 13 predicted proteins | sample SS_ome_10_FD_132414 | JGI IMG/M metagenome (GOLD analysis project Ga0180432, IMG submission 132414) | Hypersaline lake sediment archaeal communities from the Salton Sea, California, USA - SS_1_MS_2 metaG | ecosystem: Environmental > Aquatic > Non-marine Saline and Alkaline > Hypersaline >... | reverse complement strand
TCCGCTTTCGCGAGCGTTGCCAGCGACGTGACGGCAGTGAGAAGGGCCATGAGGATCAGGGGTGCTGTCTTCATTCTGGAAACACCTCTATAAATCGTGTCCGAGGGTATCATTCTGCAGGGGCTGCTTCAGCATTGACCTTCGGCAGCCATTTCGCCAGGCTCTTGATCACAGCGTCCGAGCCCTCGGGGTCACTGCGGACGAGGTTGACGAACTCGTCCGGGTCGGAGTGGTGATCGTAAAGCTCTTCTTCCCCGTTGCTGTAGCGGATATAGCGCCAACGCTCGGTCCGAATCGCGTGATTATCTCGGCCCCAGGTGGTGATCGCCGGCTCTTCGCGGTGGGTAGACGGATTGCGGAGCAACTCGACCAGACTAGTCCCTTCGATATCGTCGCGCTCGGGCAGGCCGCACAGTTCGATGAGCGTCTGGTAGATATCTACCAGAGAGACCGGCTGGGCGCAGCGGGCGTCCCCTCTCGTGACACCGGGCGCGACGATCATCAGCGGGACGCGAGTCGATTCCTCCCATAAAGTGAACTTCTCCCAGTGCTGCTTTTCGCCGATGTGCATGCCGTGGTCCGACCACAGAACAATGATCGTATTCCCGGCATAGCGGCTGTTGTCCAGGGCTGCCATTAAACGCCCCACTTGCGCATCGGCGAAGCTGATACTGGCCAGATAGCCCTGCACCGCCCGGCGCCATTGGTCGTTTTCGACGAGCCACTTGTGCCAGCTACGCCGCACGTTGCGGAGTGCGGCCTTCGGGCAATCGTCCAGATCGTTCTCGTGGATCTTCGGCAGGAAGACGTCGTCCAGCGGGTAGAGATCGAAATACTTCTTCGGGGCGAACCAGGGAATATGAGGGCGATAGAGACCGACGGCCAGAAAGAACGGCTTCGCGTGGTCCTTGGCGAGTTCGCCGATCGCCCAGTCGACCACCCTGTAATCGGCCATCTTCCGCTCGGGCTCGGCAAGCGGGGCGAAGTCGAAGAAGTGCGGGGGCCTTCCCCGGCTCGCGCCTGGGGGAGACGCCAGCGGATTCCACTGGACATACCCGTTGTCGCTGATTGTCACGTCGGCCGCTGCTGGCCAGAGCGAGTCGGGCATCGGCTGGTCCTTGGACGGGAAATAGGCGTCCCAGATGTCGGGGTCGTTGCGCTGTTTGCCGTATCCTTCCCGAATCCACGAGAGCGCGTGAAAGATCTTGCCGCCACCCACGGCCGTATACCCGCCAGCGCGGAAATGTTCCGGGATGGTTATGGCGTGGGCCAGACGGGGAGCGTTTCGCCAACTCTGGGCATTTCGGTAGACACCCGACGTCGAGGGGCGCACTCCTGTCATGATCGCCACGCGCGAAGGGTTGCAGGCCGGGGCGGCGCAGTGCGCGTTGGTGAACAGAACTCCGCGAGCGGCCAGCCGGTCGAGATTCGGCGTGTGAACGCCGTCCCGCCCGCCCAGGCAGCCCGTCCAGTCGTTGAGATCATCGACTGCAATGAACACCACGTTGGGTGGCTGACGTGCCTCGGATTGGGCTCGGGCGAAATTGCAGCACGTGAGCCCGGCTACCAGGAGAACGAACAGGTGTTGCATCAATGATCTCCCTCGATGTTCCAAGGCCAGGGCTTAACGTTGGCCCGCTCGGCCCAGGCCTCCCATTTGGCCGATAGTTCAGCGGCCTTCTCGGGGTGTTTCTTTGAGAGGTCGTGCAGCTCGCTGCGATCCTTGCTCATGTCGTACAGTTCCCACGGCAATAGCTTGCACTGCCCGCGTCGGACAGCAGCGGGCCGTGTTGTAGAACTGGGTGAAGCGAAGTCCGCGATTAGCCAGGCGATCCAGGTTCGGCGTGTTGATTTCCCCGCCGTAACAGCCGATGTCGGAGAACCCCATGTCGTCCGACATGATCAAGACGACGTTGGGCGACTCGGAGCCGTTTTGAGCGGCGGCGCCGGCTGAGAGAACCAGCACGATCGTGGACGTGGTTGTCAAAGCTGCAAACATCAGTTTCGTTCCTGTTCACTGGGGGAACACGGCCAGGTAAAGGGTTGACGGTTGTCGCTCGGGGCACGGTTGTGAGATTGCGTGCCGGCAATTCGTGACTCACTGCTTCCGTTTCGCCGCCCGGTCGGCTTCGATCCGGTTGTAGTTCTCGATCACTTCGGGCGGCCAACGGAAGCTCGGTGCTGTGGCCGGATCGTAGCCTCGCAGGTGCGGCTGGTCCAACCGTTTTCGTATCGGCACGTGGACCCACGGGTTCCGGCAAAAGGCGTCGTCGAGCAACTCGGCAAGCCCGGGCAGGTGCTTCTTGATTTGCGCCCGAGTGTTCAATTCGCTTAGGACCTGCCCCTCAGCCCCGAGGAGCTGTAACCCGCCGGCCCGATTGCATTCGAACCACGATTGCACGCCTTCCGCCCAGAACTCGCCGAAGTTGTTCATGCCGTATCCGCCGATGCGTCCCGACTGCTTCGCCTTGTCATATATGGCCCGCAGCCGCGTGTTGAACTCCTCATCGAGCCCGGCAAGCGCCCTGTGAAGCGAGTGGCCGAATTCATGAATGAAGATGCTCTCTCCGTGGTACGGATCGCCCTGGAAATCGAGCAAGTTCTCTTCGCCGCAGCTCACCGGCCGGCCGCCGAGGCCGCGGGCGCGCCTGTCATACCAATGCGATAGGTTTCGGCACTCGGGCAAGTCCGTTTGCATTTCGTCGTAGGCCATCACGGTAACGTACATCATCTTCTCGGCGATCTTCTTCTGTACGTCGGGCCGATGGACGAGCATCTTTCCTGCCAGATACGCCACTTCGTGCAGCGCGTATTCCGAGACCTTCCCGGAACCGACGATCAGCAGGCCGTCGGCCACAACGTGTTGCTTGTAGAACGGGTCGAGCGTTTCTCGCAGTGCCTTCGCGCCGGCCGGCAGGGTATCCGCTTGTCCGGCCGCGCAACAATCGGTCAACCCGTCGCTCAGGAAACCGCATGCCAAGAAAACCAGCTACTTGTTCATTTCTCATGGTCCTCCGGATGGCTTGGTAATCGGTGTCCGGTGAACGCAACCGTTGCGTCACCCAATCCCATTCCATCTCAACTTATCACCCAGATCGACAGCCGGCACAAGCCAAAAAGGCGCAAAACAATACCAAATATGCGCAACGGGGGGAGAGAGTTCAAATTGCCCCGATTCGACCTGTCAAAATTGCGAAACTTTAAAAAGGGAGCCCTTCGCGCCCGCGCCGATGACAATCGCTCGTTTGCGGCTCATAGGCGAATTCCCGTTTCGAAGGGATCGTCGCCGTTGAGAATCAATGTCGCTTCGGCGATCACGTAAGCCGTTCCCTGAATGCGGGGAATGATCCGGTCGCCCTCGATACGATACGAGCCCTCGAAGACGCTCCCAACGATGCTCTCCTGGCGCCAACGTTGGCGTGGCTTGAGCCGGCCATCGGCGGCAAGACACGCGAGTTTCGCGCTGGTTCCGGTCCCGCACGGTGACCGGTCGTACGCACTGCCTGGGCAGAGCACGAAGCTGCAACTGTCTGCGGCCGGGTCGGACGGCGGGCCAAACAACTCGATGTGGTCGATCTCTTGGCCGCCAGCCCCGGTTACCCTCTCGCGACGGAGTGCCTGACGAATATGCCATGCAACTTGTGTCAGCCGTGGGGTGTTCGCAAGGTTGAGGTCTTGGCCGTGCTCGCTGACGAGAAAGAACCAGTTGCCGCCCCACGCCACATCTCCGGTGACCGGCCCGATTTCGTCGACATCAACCGTTACCGCCGCTGTATGGCGGTAGCTCGGCACATTCTCCATGGCCACAACGTTGCCGCCGTCGAACTCGACCGTCACAATGCCCACCGGCGTTTCGATGCGATGCTGCCCGGCATCGATTCGCCCAAGGCTTCTGAGCACGACGGTCAGCCCGATGACACCGTGTCCGCACATGCCCAAGTAACCGACATTGTTGAAGAAGATCACACCCGCAGCGCAAGTTGGGTCGACCGGTTCGCATAGAAGTGCGCCGACCCACGCGTCCGATCCTCTTGGCTCGTTGACGACCGCCGACCGAAACTTGTCGAACTTCTTGCGAAAGATGTCGCGGCGCGCCGTAAGCGGTCCGCCGCCCAGATCCGGGCCGCCGTCGATCACCACCCGCGTGGGCTCGCCGCCGGTGTGAGAACCACCACATGAATCGTGTGCGTGCGGGAAGGCATTGGACTACTCCAAGGTCACGTCAAGATACACCGAGTGGCGGTCGTACGTCTCGAAAAACGGTTTCAGCCGCACATCGCCGATGTTGAATCGTAGCGTGCTGGGATCGCCGGAGATCGATTTTCCCGGGTCCGCGGCATCGAGTGTTACGCGGCGCCAATCTTCTCGCGGGCCAGGCTCCTCGGCGGCCAATAGCACCGGGCCGTAAAAGATGCTGGCGATGTTGGGCTGATCCATGATCGGACATAGATGGAAACCCATCGGCATCCGCAGTTCGATCGTGTCGCCGTCCTTCCAGGCTCGGCGGAGGCTCAGATAGGTGCCCGGCACCGCGTCGACCTTCTGCTGCTCGTCGTTGATCTTTACGAGGAATCCGCGAGTGGCCCACCGCGGTACTCGCACGTTGATGTCGAAGGTGCCGCGGCCGGTCAGCATGAGTCGGGTCGTGTCGGAATAGGGGAAGTTGGTCTGTTGCTTCACGACGACGTTGCGCTCTGGCCAGGTCACAGTCGACGGCACATACAAATTGACGTACAATGTCTTGTCGTCGGTGCTCTTGAAGTAGATCGAGTCTTGCAGTTTCGTGCTGCTTTCCAACGCGGTGCCATTGCAGCAGGTGAACCCGTTCATCTTGGCGTTGCCAAATCCTTTCCGAGCACCGGGATTCAGCGGCACATGGTAGGTGTTGCCCGGATTATCCTCGGCCACCGACGCCAGGATATGGTTGTAGAGAGCCTGCTCGTAGTAGTCCATGTACTTGCCGTCCGGGTCGAACATGAAGAGTTGGCGGCTCAGCTTCAGTAGATTGTAGGTGGCGCACGTCTCGTTCTGTCCGCCGGGGGCGAAGCCGTTGGCGAACAGCGTGTTCGGCTCGGCCGTGAAGCACTCGGGGTTGTTGGGTTTTCGGGCACCCGCCACGCCTCCGATGCTGTACATGTAGCCGTGGGTGCAAATGTCCCAGAAATTCTCCGACACCCGGTAGTATCGGGGATCGCGAGTGCCCTTGTACATTTCCAGAGCGCCGGTGATTTGCGGGATGTGCTGGTTGGCGTGCTTGCCTCGCAATGTGTCGACGTTGCACGCCAGACCGTGGTCGTGTTCGACGTTGCCGAAGAAGAAGTCGATGTTGTCGAACAGCCGGGCACACTCGAGAAACCGCTGATCTTTGGTGATTCTGAACAGCCGAGCCATGACTTCATTCATGCCCCCATACTCACCGGCAATGTAACGATTCCACATGCTGATGCGTGTCTCCGTCGGAACGGCCTTCAGCCGCGCATGAACCCAAAGGCCCATACCCTGGGCAATCTTGAGGGCCTTTTCGTTGCCGCCGACTTCGTAGCAATCGAGCAAGCCGGCAAGGATTTTGTGCAGCGTGTAGTAAGGAGCCCAGACTTGGCTTTCCTTACCGCCGTACGTGGCGCCCTGTTCGAGCATGATAAATTGGTCGGGCGGGTAAGCACTGATGAACCCCTTGCCCCAGTTCCAATAGTCGCCGCGAATCCCGTCTGCGGTCAGGTTGGAATCGTACCCCGTCCTGCCCGGCCCCGGCGGAACGGTCGTCGGATCCTCGTTGAACTTGCCGCCTTCTTTCACAGGCTTGCCCGACTTCTGCGACAGGTCGTACAAGGTTTCGATCAGGTAGTCCATCTTCTTGAGGAAGTTGGCCCGCAGCGGTTCATCGTAGGTGGTGCCGGCATACGCTTGCGCGATGGCCGACAAGTAATGTCCACTGGCGTGGCCGCGCAGCTTAGTGGTTTGGCTATCCCATACCCCGAGCGGTTTGACACCTTCCGGCTGTTCCTGGCCAAACGCGTCCCGGAACATATAGAGAAAACGGTCGGGATCGGTTCCGGCCAATGCAAGGATGAACTTGTCACGGTTCTTGATCAGCGGGGTGTCCCGCTGCTTTTCGTCCGGGTTCAAAACGACCTGGCCCAACGGAAACGCCTCCAACTTGCGGCGCGGAGCCGATCCTGTGGCCGGCGCCGGCTTCACCGTCACCTTGGCTGTGGGTGTGAACTTCGTGCCGGGGACCTTGCCGGTCACCGTGTACGTGCCCGGCTTGAGGACTTGACGGTTATCGATGGGCGAAGGCCAGATCACGCGAACCTTCGGACCTTTTGCGTTATCACGGTACACGCCCTCAATGGTGTACGGCAATCGTGGCAGACGCCCCACAACGGTCTCCGCGGAGACGTCGGGGACTTTCACGAGCCCAAGAGCCTTGGGCACGGTGGCGGCTTCTGTCGCCTCCGCCGCCGGGTCGTCTTGGGCCCGGGCCGACAACGCCCAAACCATGCACCCGAAAAAGACCGTCATAGTGGACAGCAGAGATCTTGGCAGAGGTCTCATTTTCAACTCACATGCGATTGTTGGGGTAATGAAACAGGCAGGGTCATCTTTCTTAAGATCGCAGATTCTACTTCTTCTTCTTCGGCTGGTGCTTCTCTAAGAAGACCTTGGCTGCCTTGTCGTTTCTGGCCAGCCATACATCCATCTCGCCCGTGCCGCGATGCGCCCAGGCATAATAGGGGATCAGCAACAGTTCGTGTTGGGCTATTTTCAGCGGCTTGTCTTCTTCGCCCAACTCCGCCGCCATGGCCTTTGCCTTGATCACTTCGATGCCGCCGAGCATGTTCTTTCGGAACTCCGCTGTCAGCTTAGCATCATCCGGCAAGATCAGACCATGCGTCTTGCCACCGTTGTCGGGCCATTCCGCACAGAAGACCATTGGCCCGCGCTCGACGGCGACCCGGCCCCGATCCGCCTCGACCTTTTCATTGGCCGTTACTCTCCGGATGGGCATCGGTAGGTTCAGTTCGATCGTGTCGCCCTTTTCCCATGTGCGGTCGAGAGTCACATACCCCTTGTTGACATCCAGTGCAACCGGTTTGCCATTTAGTTTGAGCGTTGCCTTCTCGCCACTTTCATTCATGTATTTATAGAGGTCGGACGGCACGGGCGCATTTTGCGCCCAGCCCGGAATGCGAACCTTCAGCGCAAAACGGCACTCGCTCTTCGGGTCGACGGTCAACTTGACGTCGCCCGCCCACGGGTATCGCGTCTTCTGGATAATCGCGACCGTGTTGTCGCCGACCTTCAACTCGCCTTTGCCGCCCGCGTAGAGGTTGACATACACGTCGTTGCCTTTGACGGCGTAGACATAGCCGGGAACCGACGCGATGAATCGGGCGATATTGCCCGGGCAGCAGGCACACCCGAACCACTCTGATCGTGCCGGCCTTCGACCGGTGCCGCTTGAGGAAAGCGTGTTGGGATAGAAAAACCGCTTGCCGTCAAGCGACACGCCGTCAATTACGTTGTTGTAGAGTGTACGCTCAAGCACATCGATATACTTGGCGTCGCCATGAAGCATGAACAGCCGATGGTTCCAGTAGACGTTTCCAATCCCCGCACACGTCTCGCAATAACAATGGTTGCCCAGCGCGTAGTCTTCCGTAAATCCTTCCGGCCCGCCCGGCTGGCCAAGACCGCCAGTGAGATACATCTTTGTGCCGACGATATTCTCCCAGATCCTGTCGATCGCGGTGATGTACCGCTTGTCTCCGGTCAGCGTGGCGACGTCGGCCATTCCCGAATACATATACGTCGCCCGCACCGCGTGGCCGACGCCCTTCTCCTGGTCGACAACTCTCTTATGCGACTGGTCGTAGGTGCGGCCGTTGGGACCACGGGTGTCGAGCAGGAACTTCGCCAGGTCGAGATATTTCTTTTCTCCCGTCGTGCGATACAGTTTACACAGCCCCATCTCGATGATCTGATGCCCCGCCCAACTCTCGTTCTTGCCGGGACCGAAAACCTCGCACAGTAGGTCGGCATTCTTGGTAGCGATATCCAACATGGATTTCTTACCGGTCGCCAGATAGTGAGCCACGGCGGCCTCGTAGAAATGCCCCATATTGTAAAGCTCATGACTCAAGATACTGACCTTCTCCCATCGCTGTTTTCCTGCCCAGCCGTGAGGATGTTCGGGATTGATTGTGCGTGCGGTATACAGGTACCCATCGGGCTCCTGGGCCGCCGCGATCTTCTCGATAAGCTCATCGAGATATTCTTCCATCTTCGGATCCGCCTTGACGGACAGGCCGAAGGAGGCCCCTTCCAGAATCTTGTAGATGTCGGTGTCATCGAAGCTATATCCCCGCACCTTGTCGTCTTCGAGCCGCTCACCGCGAAGCTTTTGGGCGGCCCTGACGAAGTTCCCGACCCTGCCGGTTTCCTCGCATTTCCCGAAAGCGTAGGGAATGGTTGCCGAACGGTTCGTTTCAATGCGAGGGGCCCAGAATTCATCGTCCAGATGAACTGCCGTGAAAGGCACCGGCTTGATGGTTTCGAGCTTGTCTTTGGGATCTTGAGCTTCAGATGTCGCAGAACCTAGCAACAACGCTGCCAGAATCATCAATGCGGTCGCTTCAGTCAATTGAGTTTTCATTTTGTCGTCCTGTTTTCATTTGCGGTTCATCGGAGTTTGGCGCGAGTAAGACCGTGAACGGAGTTGTTGCTTGATGTCCCTTAATCGCGTCTGCCGGTCGATGAACAGACACTCGACCCCGGCCATCTCAGCAAGATCTTCGATCTGTTCGCTGGTCGCCGCTTGGCTGAAGGCCGTGTGGTGCGGACCGCCGGCATAGATCCATGCGGCGGCGGCCGTCTTCAAATCGGGACGCGGCGACCAGAGAGCATGGGCCACCGGCAACTTCGGTAAAGGCTGCGGCGGGGCAACCGCGTCGACCTCGTTGACCAGCATCCGGAATCGGTCGCCCAGATCGATCATCGCGACGTTTATCGCAGGACCGGGCGGCGCCGTGAAGACCAGGCGTACCGGGTCCCTCTTGCCACCGATCCCCAGCGGATGAATTTCGCACGAGGGGGCGTCGGCAGCCAACGTCGGACAGACTTCCAGCATGTGTGCGCCAAGCACTTGAGGACCGTCCGGATGGAGATGGTACGTGTAATCCTCCATGAAGGATGTTCCGCCCGGCAACCCCGTGGTCATCGTTTTCGTGACGCGTACCAGGGCGGCCGTCTTCCAGTCCCCCTCCGCCCCAAAACCGTATCCGTCGGCCATCAGCCGCTGAACGGCGATGCCCGGCAGTTGTACCAGGCCGTGCAGGTCCTCGAACGTATCGGTAAATGCGCCGGCCCCGACGCTTTCGAGAAAGGCCCGCAGCCCCAGCTCCCCGCGCGCCGCATACCGCAACGACTCGCGACGTTCGCCGCCGGGTTTGAGCGAGTCGACCATCGTGTACGCTTCGTCGTACTCCGCCACCAGCCGGTCGACGTCGGCGTCGCTGACGTCCTGGATCCGTTTCACCAGATCGCCGACACCGTACCCGTTGACTTCTAATCCCAACTGCATCTGGGCTTCGACCTTGTCGCCTTCAGTCACGGCCACCTGACGCATGTTATCGCCCAAGCGGGCAATCTTCAGATTCCGCATATCGTGGAAGGCGACCGCGGCGCGCATCCAGGCCGCCAAACGGTCCTGGACCTCCGCTTCCTGCCAATGCCCGACGACGACCTTCCGCGGCTTGCCGATTCTCGTGCAGATATAGCCGAACTCGCGGCCCCCGTGCGCCGACTGATTCAAGTTCATGAAGTCCATGTCGATCGTTGCCCAGGAGAGGTCGCGGTTGAACTGCGTGTGCAAGTGAACCAGCGGCTTCGTCAAGACGAGCAATCCGGCAATCCACATCTTGGCGGGCGAAAACGTGTGCATCCAACAAACCAGTCCGACGCAGTTGGCCGAAGCGTTGGCCTCGAGACACAATTGGGTAATCGAATCGGGCGTCGTCACCACGGGCTTGAAGACCAGCCGGACAGGCAGGTTGTCCGACGCATTCAGTCCTTCGACGACCTGCTGACTGTTCGCAGCTACCTGTGCCAGTGCCTTATCACCATAGAGGTGCTGGCTGCCGGTGACGAACCACACTTCCAGGGGGACCAATCTCGCGTGCATGACTGGGGACTCGAATTCAAGGGGGGCTAACACCATGTGTGTATGGAATCCAACCATACCACGGTCGACTTGCGTTGCCGAGCCAAACTTGCGAAAAAAAATGTCAATTTTGCGCACACGCCGCTAGACGGATCGTCTATACTTGATAGCAGGCCGCTCGGGCGCGGCAATATCCCAGCGTCCGCAGCACGTGGCCGCCAGAGAACTACGCCGAGAACCGCGAGCTTCTGACGATCTCGATCTCAAAATATCATGATTTCCAGCCGAAGGATCCTTGTTCTATGAGAACGTCGCCACGAGTTGCCCTGCTGATCGAAACGGCCCGCGGATACGGGCGCGGCGTGCTGCGCGGTGTTGTGCGTTACGCCCGCATGCACGGACCCTGGGCGTTCTACGTCACGCCCGGTGATTTCAAGCAGGTCGTGCCGAAAATCAAACAGTGGGGGGGCACGGGTATCATCGCGCGGATCGAGACGCCGGAAATCGGCAGGGCGCTGCTGGCCACCAGACTACCTATCGTCGCCCTGGATCTAAGCAACGCACAGTTGACACCGGACAGTCCCTTCAGCCGATGCAGCGAATTGTCGTCGGACTCCCGTCACGCGGCAGAGTTGGCCGCCGAACATCTTCTGGATCGCGGATTCCGGCACTACGCTTTTGTGGGCATCGCTGGCCGCATCTGGTCGCAGCGGCGCGAGCAGTCCTTCTGTGAGCGAATCCGCCGGGCAGCGTTCGAAGTCCACGTCTACCCGGCGCCGCGACGAAAAACGGATCGGCAATGGGCCCGGGAACAGACCATTCTGGAAGATTGGCTGCGCGGACTGCCCAAGCCGGTTGGCCTGATGGCCTGCAACGACGATCGGGGACGCGAGGTTTTGGAGGCATGCCGCGGCGCGGGCCTGCGGGTTCCCGAGGAAGCGGCCGTAGTGGGGGTGGACAATGATGAATTGCTGTGCGAACTAGCCGACCCTCCCCTTTCCAGCGTGGCGCTGAATGCCGAGCGAGGCGGCTTCGACGCAGCGGCTCTCCTGGCCGGTTTGATGTCCCACCGGATCAGAAAGCCGCGGCGCATCATGACTGCGGCCCTGGATGTCGTTGCCCGCCGTTCGACCGACGTTACCGCCATCGAAGATTCCGAAGTCGCCAACGCCGTGCGATTCATCTACGAGAACGCGGGCGGGCCGTTGCGAATCGATGATATCGCCGACGAAATGGCCATCTCTCGACGCTCCTTGGAGATCCGTTTCGAGCGAGCCTTAGGCCGGACGCTCCATGAGGACATCCGGCGCGTGCGGCTTGAGCGCGCAATACGGTTGCTGCTGGAAACCGACCTTTCCATGACAACGGTTGCCGAAACCTCGGGTTTCAACACGCCCAGCTATCTGGCTCAAGTTTTCAAGCGGCACACCGGCATGACCCCGGCCCAGTACCGCCGGCAGTCGCGCGGGGAGTAGGCGGCAGGGCTTCCCGAGTACGCCGATCCATATATCCCCGGGCGCCGGCCGTGGCGATCTCAGTCGGTTGCCGCATTGCGGGCAGACGGGGTATGCCGTCTTTCCGATTGTCCTTACCAAAAAAACCTATCCGAGGGGAACGAAACGAGCCAAAGGGCGGGTAGTAAGTGAATTTGAGATGGCACGAACGAACACGAAAACCGGTTGGCCAGCATGAAGAAACGCGGTTCTTGCACGTCGGCGCATACGGCTATGCCCCGGACGTTGGCCAGATGGTTCTTTCGAGCTTCAATGACCCAAGGGACTCCGCCGCCGCATTCCAGAACCGGTTGCCATCCGTGGACATTCTCATTTGGGCGCCTGACGATACACCGATCGACCAGCTCAACCATCCTCTTGAACTTCGGATCTTGCTTGCTCGAGAAACCTTCAATCTGCCCCCAGACGCCGGCTTCTGCGGCCAGCGGAGCCATCAGGATTCGGCTCTCCTCCGGTTGCGCGGGATTGACGAGCGCTCGCTCGGGTTGCCGGGCCAGTTCTTCGCCAAAGAGTTCCTTTTCTTTCATGTCTATTTCCAGTCGATCAGCCCCGCGCTGACATTGGGGGCCAAATCAGTCTTGCCGACCGTGCGGACCACCAGGGTGTTCTTGCCGGCCTTCAACGTCTTGCGGGCTTCTTCCGGGATGTGGACCGCTCCAAAGTCGGCCAGACCAACGAGCTTCTTCTTGACGAAAACACCATTCATAAGAATTTCGATATCGCCACCACTCCACTTGATCTTCAGATAGGGATTTTCCAGTCCGACCTTCTCAAGAGAAAGGGTACGCGTCAGTATGATCCGCCCCGCTTTGTCCACGCTCTTTGTCCAGTCTTCGGCCGAGGCTGGCACTACATCGATCACCTTGCGATTCTCATGGGCCGTGTTGCGGGCGCGCAGACCGTATTTGGCGTAGCTCCAGTTCTTATCCCAAAGCAGTTCTTCAGGGCGCTTCTTGATTACATTGACGCAGCGTCCAAAGGGGCCGGCCTCCACACGGTAGTCGTATGCGGCACCCGTCGTGAAGGGTAGCCGTGGGACTATGTCCTCATAGCCTTCCCAGTTCAGGTAGGACCCGTACATCGCCAGCATATATCCTGCATAGTCGCCGGTTATGAGGCTCTTCCAGGGCTCGCCCTCGATGATCAGCTTCGAATGACCATCCAATGCCTCGAGCAGCTCCTTGCGGCGATGAGGCGATTCCAGCAGGCACTGCACCATCATCTCGGAGGTGTTGCGATTGACGCTTACCGCCCCCTTTCTAGTCTGCTCCTGGGTCTCGATCAGCTTGTCGGCCCGTACATGTCTGTAGGGGAGATTTTCCACCCCCATGTAGCCAACCAGGCGGGACATCCCCTTCATAGTATCGGCTGTGGTGCCGTAGCCGCGCCAAGCCCCGCCCGTAGGATTGCCTTTTGGCCCGTGAAACATGCCCGTATGCGGGCTTAGTCGCGATAGGGCCAGCTCAACGGCGCGTTCCAAAACCGGGATGTAATCGGTCTGTCCCTCGTGAATCAGTTTCAGCATGGTTGAAACGGTGGCTAATCCATGGTTCATATTGCCACCGGCAACCTGCTTCAAAGTTGCGTCCACGTCCGGTTCCGCGGCTCGGAAGGCACCGATTTCATACAGAGGCTCACTTCCAAGCAGGGTCAAGATGCCGGGGATATATTGACCATTGCATTGTTTAGGGTCGCCCCTCCCGGTGATGGGGTTGCGGAATGAACCATCCTTCAGCTGCCAGCTCTGCCAGAACTTGATGGCCTTTTCATGATTCGCTTTTGAATAGTCGGGGATCTTCCCCAGAGAGCCGTATTGGGTGAAGAGTTGCACGTAGATACGAAGGGTCAACACTTCATCCCAGCGGATGTCACCGCTGAACTCCTTGTTGTCCTCGCAGTAGAACCAACGACCGTGTTTTTTGTACTCCTTCCTGTGGCGCTGAACGCACAGCTCGGTAAACTTCTGGTTGAACTCCACTGCCATTGGCGGTTGCGGCTGCGTCTCGCTAACGCGCAGCACCTTGATATAGTCGGGAACGTACTGCTTCAGTTTCCGCTGTTGTTCCACGGTCAGATTCCCCGGCAGTGGCGGATGAAGCCAAAACGAAAACGGCTCCTGGCCCTGGGCTGAACCAGGAGTGATCAAGGTTGACAGCAGCATGACTGCCGGAAGAATTGCTCTTGTTATATTGTTCTGCATGTTAGTTCTTTGAAAACCTCGCATTGGAAACTCCTTTGAAAATTAGGCTAGTGGGGATAGATCTCGGCGATGTCGTCCCACGTGCGAAGCTGATAGGAAATTTGATTGGGCTCCACTGAGCGGCAGGACCCGGGGGGGTGGGGGGGTCAGGGGTTCAGCCGGTGCTTCAGTATCTTCAGGCACGCCCGTATCACCCTGACCGATCGCTCATGGCTTGCCGACCCCGGCGTACTTGCAGAACCGGCTCACCCATCCCATCCAGTCGTGGTAGGACCCGCGCCGCAACTTCCAGCTTTGCCCGCGCCACGACAGCTCAACCGTCTTGGGCGTCTGGGCTTTGTAGAGATTGACGACCTCGGCCAGGTGGGTCTCGATCTGCCTGGCCAGCTCGGCCTTTTCCGCCTCGCCCTCCACGCGCCGCCGGCGGGCGTCTGTCAGCCACGCGAGCTGCATGTGGCAGAACATCTCCAGCAGGAAGCGGTTCTCCTGGAGCTTCCAGCGAAAGAACTCATGCGCCCCAGCGGGCAGGTCGGGTTTGGCCTTGTCCAGGAGTTCCAGGCTCCGGTCGGCCGAGGCGAGCTGCGCGGCGAAGGCCGCTTGCTTGCGGCGGATGATCTCCACGTCGCCGACGAGGATCCGGTCGTACGTGGGCTGGAGGGACCTGTCCCACTTGGCCGGGGAATGAAGCACGTCAAAGGGATCGCCGATCTTGCGGATGGCGGGGGTGATGTCGCGAGAGTAGCCGAAGGATTCGCGTTCGACGCAGATGGCCTCGGCCACCACCTCGCCGGTCGGATACAGGGCCTCGACCATCGTCGGCGCCGCCTTGGGGCCGAACAGCTCGGTGGCGAACTTCAGCCAGATCTTCTTCTCGTCCGCGCACCGTCCGGAGGCGTAAAGCCCGATGAACCACAGGTCGGCCTCCTGGGCCTGCCCATAGCACGTGGCCCCGTAGCGGTCCACCCGGACGCTGATGCCGTCGCAGCGGTGCGTGCGGGCGTATTCGAGTTGCCGCTTGAGAACGTCGGTGGTGCAGCGGGCGACGTGGGTGAGCTTGTCATATTCGCCGGCAATGTCGAATTCCACGTACTGGTCGCGATCGCCCGCCTTGCCGATGAACGGGTTGTCCACTCCCCGCATGTGCCAGTCCTGGGGCACGCACTTGCTCATCACGATCACGTCGCCGGGCATCCGCTTCAGCGACTCCATGACGACGTCCGCCTCCTTCACGTACCACAGGAAGGTGCGGAAGATCAGCTTCTTGCCGGCCTGGCGAAGCTCGTCGTTGACCACGGTGACCAGCTTGGTCAGCACGTCGGCGTTCTGAGTCACCCACAGCTCGCTCTCGACCACCGTGAGGACGAAGTAGTCCACCTCGGGCAGGAGCTTGCAGAAACCGCGGTAGCGCTCGCGCAGCAGCGTCCAGAGCTTCTCGTTGTCCAGCGTGGGCTTTCCGATTCCTTCGGGCAGATCGCACAACTCGTGGACCCAGACCGACAGCGTCATGCCCTGGTCCTTGATGAATTTGAAGTGGCCCGTCTGGTCCGCCCATTGGCGCAGCGCCTGGAGCTTGGGCACCGTGCGCTCCTCGGTCTGGATCGTGACGTCGTTGAAGCCCAGATCGGCCGCCAGCTTCACCAGGTCGCGGTTCAGATTCAGTTTGATCCCGTCGAATCGCGGCCCGGTGACCTTGGTGCCCATCGCGTCGGGCGGCCCGCTTCGCGAAGGCGTGCCAAACGAGATGGAGCGGTACTGGAAGGGCGAATCCCACGACTTGCAGCCCTCGACGCGGATCTCGGCGGCGGCCACGGGGACGACCAGCAGCCCCGTCACGACCAGGGACGATACGATTCCACACATGACTCTCGACATCGGTTTCTCCTTGCGTTTTCCCAACGGATTTCAGACCCCGGAATCTCATCTGGCCGGATCACGGCCCCCGCGCGACGATCTCGATGGCGGCGCCTTCCAGTCCGTTGGACTTCGCCGTCAGGCGGACGTTCCCCTCCCGGCGCAGCGCGCGAAGGACGGCGAGCGCGCGGCCACGCCAGGCCTTGACCTCCCCGGACGGGTAGCAGACGTCCGCCAGCGAGCTGCCGTTGTCCACGCCCGCCAACCGGGCTGCCCCCTCCACCGAGAACCGCACCAGGTTTTCCGCGTCCGGGACGCGCGTGCCGCGCTCATCCACGACCCGCATCCGCACGTGGGCGAGGTCCTGCCCGTCGGCCTTCAGCGCCTTGCGATCCGTCTCGCTGATAGGAAATTTGATTGGGCTCCCCTGAGCGGCAGGACCCGGGGGGGTGGGGCGTTATCCTTGACGATGTCGACGACTTTGGTATCGCGGACGAGCGGAAGGTCCGGGCACTGAAATCGTTTCAGCGCCGGCCACATGTCGTTGGAATAAGGTATGCCGAAATA
>Ga0180432_10005782_pt1 | contig 16296 bp, 12 predicted proteins | sample SS_ome_10_FD_132414 | JGI IMG/M metagenome (GOLD analysis project Ga0180432, IMG submission 132414) | Hypersaline lake sediment archaeal communities from the Salton Sea, California, USA - SS_1_MS_2 metaG | ecosystem: Environmental > Aquatic > Non-marine Saline and Alkaline > Hypersaline >... | reverse complement strand
TCTATGGTCACCGTTTGTTTGAGAGACTCTTCGTAATCGACGGTTTTGAATTCCCTAGCCATGCTCGCCATTTTACCACTGTATTAGCCGACTGAACAGAGTTTCACTCCGACAAACTGCTAGTAGCCGATAGCCGCCTCCGATGGCCAGTTCGCCAGGAGCAGGCCCACCAGGATGGCCAGATCCATTCCGATAGCCCCCACCTTGGGGGGGAACAGAGTGATGAACGCGTTCCAATAGAGCGCGATTGCCACGAGCGACACCACGGCCGATGCGATGGCCAGTGGCCGCCACCACGCGTGGGGAACCAGCTGTCCCAGCAGTCCCAATGCCGCGCCGGCGCTGCAGACCAACACCGCCGCAAACAGGATGAGACAGATGATGCGGGCCGCGGTGTCGCCGAGGGGATCGGTCAGCAGCCAGGAACGGCTTGACCATCGCTTGAGCGCGGCGGGGCTCGACTCGTTGACCTCAAACAGTCGCAGCGCGGGGATCACGCCCATCACGTGCCCCAGTCCGTGGACGAACAGAGCGGCGCTGATTATGGTGCGCAGAGTTGTGCTTGACATACATACCCTCCTGCTTTCCTGATTGGTCGCTTGCGCGAGTTACGTTACATCCGCCATAGCCTTGTCAATCTGCCGGCCCATGATCCAGCCAATGGACCGGGCGAAGAGATCCATGAACCAGTTTCCTCTGATGTTGTCGTAGAAGTACCGCGCGTCCCGTTCGAGCCACCCCCTTTCCTTCCAGTGCCCGTAGTCTGTCGGCGACATCGTCTCCAGTCTTGCGTAGGAAGCCTGCATCACCCGAAAAGCGAGATGATCCCGAAATGTCAGTCTCTTGGGCCGCTTCTCTTTGATTGCCGTGTAGAACTTGCCCACGACCTCGTCGCTGCGGTCCTTCCTGTTGGCGATGGTTCGCATGGGCGTGTTCTTGGGTGCGGCCAGGTAGCCTAGTTGGTCTACCACGTCGAAGCCCCAGGCAGCGGCGAAGTCTTTGAGGTACCTGAGCGTCTCCTTCAAGCCTATGTTCCCGGCCACCGCTACCACGATGGCGTACTTGCCGAAGTAGCGCGGCCGGTGGAAGTTGTACGCCAGGCGGTCGATGAACCGCTTCAGCAGGTAGGTCACGTGCATCGAATAGACCGGGCTGACGAAGATCACTCCGTCTGCCTCCTCGATCTTCTGGGCGATCGCTGCTTTGTCGTCCTTGAGCGGGCAGCGGTTCTCCCCCTTGCTGAAGCACACGAAGCATCCCCGGCACGGCTTGAGGTCTACGTCCTTGAGATGGATGTACTCGAACTCGACGTCCCCGAACTGCAAGAGCTTGCCCTCCAGCCGCTGCACGATCTCCAGCGAGTTGCCCCTGTGCGGGCTGCCCATCACGGCTACGATCTTCATGACGATTCCCCTCCTTGCGGTGCGATGGTCACTGTACTATGGTCTTTCTCACCCGTCAGTCTGCTTCAACCGTCTCACGGCGACTAGCGGCAGGCCTAGATCGCGGATCTTCATCAGCACTCCGTGCAGCGCGGCCTGGTCCCTGACCGGCCCACAGAGGACCGTCTCGCCGTTCTCCTCGTGGCGGATGTCCATATCCTCAAACCAGGTTGACCAACTGTCTCCCACGTAGCCCTCCACGCGAATTTCGTAGAACACGGATGTACTCATGGTATCCATCTGTTTCGCCGTCCTAGTCATTGGACTTGATGAACACAGTATAGCTGGCCGGCGCAGGGTTGTCGATACTCAGAGGTGTAGTTTGCGCGGGCGACGGTTTCGTTCGAGGGGATCTTGCGCGTGGAGGGGATTACTCGAAAGTGTAATCAGGAAGTGTAATCAGGCAGGAATGGCTGACGATCTGCAGACAACCTGTGGGCACCTGCTACAGGAGGCCCAGGCGCTGGGCGCGTGCGACTGCTTGCGTCCGGCTGTGTACCCCGAGCTTGCCGTAGATGTTGCTGGTGTGCTTCTTGACCGTGTGCAGGGTGACGACCAGTGACCTGGCGATCTCCTGGTTAGAGTAGCCTCTGCGGATCAGATCCAGGACCTCGAGTTCGCGTCTGGTCAGCGGCTCGATCAGTTGGGCCTGAGGCTCGGAGTCTACGCGCTGTGGGGTGGATGGACCCCTGGAAGCGGGAACGACACCCGGAACTTGCGACTGGAACGCCTCAAGCAACTTGCCGGCGTATTCTGGAGATATGCCACGTGACGCCGCCTGGTGCAACAGGGTGACCGCTGGCTTGCCTGCTTCCAGGAACAGGCGTACGTACCCTTCGGGCTCCGCTAGCGACAGACACCGCTCGAACGGCACCAGAGCCGCGTCGGGCTTGCTCTGCATCTGCAATGCCAGTGCCTGCAGCAGGCTCAGCTCGATGACGCGCGCCATCCGCCCGGCGGCCTGCGCCTGGGCGCACGTGTGCGCGCATGTTTCCAGCACGCTTTCCGGCGCGTCCTGGGCCAGGTACACGCGCGCCAGCGAAACCTGCTGGATTTCGCGCAGGAAGACCGGCAGGCGCTCGAAAGATACGTGAGGAATCACGTTCTCCCCCTTGGCCCACTGCCAGGCCATCTGCACGTCACCCATCAATAGCTGGAGGCGCGCCTGGTATGAGGCTAGATGGACGGCCCTCTCCAGCAGGACAATCGCGGGATCGAACTGTCCTGCCTTGCGGATCGCCTCCAAGGCACCCGCCGTGTCCCCTATGGCCTGTCTGAGCATCGCTTGAGTGAAATAGGCCGAACGCAGGTTGTAGCCAATGCCCCCTTGCTGGCACAGCTCGATCCCCCTGTTCAGATAGTCTTCGACTGCGTCCAGATCGTTCCACTCCAGGGAGATCTCGGCCAGGCCGATGTACCCCAGACCTGCCGGGGGGAAGCGCGCGGGAGGCTCAACCATCTCCGCGATCTCCCGGTATGTCCTGGCGGCCTGTCGCAGGCGGCCCTGATGCGCGTGTCCAGCAGCCAACTGCGAGGTGATCTCCGCCGCCAGGAACAGGTTGCCGGCCCGGAGGGCGAGAGCCCTGGCCTCGCTGCACGTCTGGATGGCCTTGTTCGTGTCGCCAACGGACCCGTGGGCAACGCCCAATGCCCGGGTCGCCCGTGCGCGCGACACCAGGTCGTCCTCAGGCAGGCACGCCAGCGCTTCCTCGGCTTCCGCGATGGCTCTGGGTATCTCCTGTTCCACGACGGATATGGTGGCCAGCATCGCGGCCAACTCGCCACGCAACGCGTCCTTTTCGCAACACGGTGGCATCGCCTGCAGCGCGATTCTCGCCTCCTGTAGCATCGGCCGGGCAAGCGGGAGCCGCGCGTTCAGGAACATCGCCCATCCCTGGTACATACGCAGGCGCGGCCGGGTGCGCACGACCGCTTCGGGCAGCGCTTCCGACCAGCGCAGTAGCGTCCTCACGCTGCCTCGGGAGAGCGTTGCTTTGATGGCCCGCTCGATCAGGGAGGCTGCCCGTTCGTAGTCCCCGCCTTGCAGCGCGTGCCTGATGGCCTCGCTAGCCATCCCGTTCTCTTCGTACCATGTGCTCGCCCGGTGGTGCAGCTCCGAGATGCGCTCCGGGCATGACGCCTGTCGCAAGAGGTTGCCCAGCAGGTCGGCGAATAGGTGGTGGTAGCGGTACCAGCGGTGCTCCTCGTCCAGGGGAATGACGAACAGGTTGTTGCGCCTCAGATACTCTAGAGATTCCTGAGATGAAACCGGGTTTCTTCCGAGAAACCTGGTTTCTGGGACCCGCTGGCCCCCGGGTGCGGCCACGTCCACCACCGCGTCGCAAAGCGGCCCTGTCATCCGATCCAGGATGGACGTCTGCAGCAGGAATTCCTGGACGCTCTCCGGCTGGCGTTGCACGACCTCTTCGACCAGGTACTCCAGCACGTAGTGGTGGCTGCCCGTGAAGGCCTGGATGAACGCGTGGGCGTCCGACCGGCCCTGCAGCGAAAGCGCGGCGAGCTGTAGCCCCACGATCCAGCCCTCGGTGCGGGCCTCGAGGGCTTGCACGTCCTCTGGCGTCAGGCTCAGCCCCATGGCCTCGTGCAGGAAAGCGGCTGCCTCGTCGGGCGTGAAGCGCAAATCGTCGGCCCGCAGCTCGGCGACTTGCCCGCGGGCACGCAGCCGGCTGGTGGGCAGGGGTGGGTCGGCCCGAGTGGATAGAACCAGGTGCAGTTGCTGGGGCTGATGCTGGAGCAGAAACGCGACCGCATCGTGGATGGCCCGGGAGGATATGAGGTGATAATCGTCCAGGACGAGGAGCACCCCGCCGGGCAGTGTGGCGATGTCGTTGAGCAGGGGGACCAGGACAGCTTGAGCCGGAGGCGGCTGAGCAGCTTTCAGCGTGCGCAGAACGTCCTCGCCCAGTTCTGCGTGTGCCGTCTGCAGCGCAGCTACCAGGTAGGTCCAGAACCGGGTCTGGTCGTTGTCTTCCTCGTCCAGCGAGAGCCACGCCACCTCTCGGGGTGGGGGCGCCTCGCCCCGCCGCCGCGCCCACTCGCTCAGCAGCGTGGTCTTGCCAAAGCCCGCCGGCGCGGAGATGAGCGTCAGCTTTCGATGCAGGCCTGCATTCAGTCGCCGGACCAGGCGCGGACGCGTTATCAGTTCCGGCCGGACCGGCGGAATATGGAGTTTGGTCGTCAGAAGCGGCGAAGACACTTGGCCCCCTTGGCAGGGCTGTGCAAACCGGCTGTCTGTGGTGGCGCTATCTTAGCACAGCTCGCCGGTTACGCCAAGTGCCAGGAGTCGCTGTTTGCCCTCTGCCGCTGCAAGGCCGATGGCCTGGCTAGGATGAAGCGCGTGCCCTGCGCCGGTACAGACCCACGCCGATCAGTGTGACCAACAGGGTGCCGGCGATACCCCCCATCCCAGGCGTGAACAGGACCTCGCCACTGCCCTGGAACGCGACGAAGCCCTCCGTGAGCAGCGTGAGTGACAGCGCATTGAGCATGGTGTGCAGCAGCATGGGCGGCCAGATGGACCCTGTAGCCAGCTTCGACTCACCGTAAAGAACAGAGGACGCGACAAGCGCGATGATGCCCAACAGGATGAACACGGGCAGGCTGAGGGCCGTGAAGCTCTCTATCGTCGCCTGATCGAGGAGGCCGATCCAGTACGGCAGGTGCCAGGCGGCCCAGATCGCGCCAACTATGGCGTGGTTGGCCAGATCGTGCACCCCCAGGAGCTTGAGCTTGGGCGTCAGGTAGCCGCGCCAGGTGAACTCCTCAAAGATGTTCTTGAGGAGATTTGTGACGAACTGCACGACTACGAGCTGGAGAAACATCCCTGTTCCCCGCGACGCAAAGCCCGGGAACGAGACGCCACCAAGCACGCCGCCGATCGCCAGGATCAGGGCGATGCACAGCGGGTAAACCAGGATGCTCAGTGCATACCACCCCGGGTGGGACTTCAAGCCCGGCCTGATTCCCAGGTCCCGCCAGCCGTCCCCGCCAAAGGCGCGCAGCAGAAGGGACACGGCCAGGGGGGTGACCAGCCATAGCAGCAACCCCAGGCCTTCCGGTGACCTGGGTGTGCCCATCGTCGCGTTCAGCCACATACCGACCCAGCCGACGCCGACGGTTACGATGGTGAGGATCGCCAGATTACGCACGGTCTTTCGTTTGCTTTGCTCTTGGGTGTCCACGTCTCCTCCTGTTGGGTTGGCCCGGCCCGCAGGGGCCGTACCGAGATCAGCGTCATTTCCAACTCGCGAATCTGGTTCAGTAGGCTGCGCCGGTGGGGCGCTGGCCCATAGGATACGCGACTTGCTCGTTTTCGTCAACCCAAGCCGGCTAAGGGTTCGCAAGAGAACAAGTTCCCGCACTTCACCCCGTTCTTCCAATCAGATGCGGGGAGATGGTCCAAAAATGAGTTGCCACTTTCACACACCTGCCCGGACATGAAGTGTCCGGGCTACGGAGCAGCGCCCCGTCAACGGGGCTTGCAGGCTTGGCGGCACTGTTTGCAAGTTCGCGGGAATTCGATGTCGCGAGCAGCTTTCCAAGCCGGATTCATCCGGCGCTGTTTACTAGCCCGGCGACTTCATCGCCGGACGGGCCTGCAAAGTGCGAACCGAGTTTCTTTGTGAAATGAACCATCTCAAATGCGGGAAGTTATAGATTTACAAACCCTTTAAGGGTTCGCAAGAGAACAAGTTCTCGCACTTCACCCCGTTCTTCCAATCAGATGCGGGGAGATGGTCCATAAATGAGTTGCCAATTTCACACACCCGCCCGGACATGAAGTGTCCGGGCTACGGAGCAGCGCCCCGTCAACGGGGCTTCCAGGCTTGGCGGCACTGTTTGCAAGTTCGCGGGAATTCGATGTCGCGAGCAGCTTTCCAAGCCGGATTCATCCGGCGCTGTTTACTAGCCCGGCGACTTCATCGCCGGGCGGACCTGCGAAGTGCAAACTAAGTTTCTTTGTGAAATGAACCATCTCAAATGCGGGAAGTCATAGATTTACAAACCCTTTAAGGGTTCGCAAGAGAGCAAGTTCCCGCACTTCACCCCGTTCTTCCAATCAGATGCGGGGAGATGGTCCAAAAATGAGTTGCCACTTTCACACACCCGCCCGGACATGAAGTGTCCGGGCTACGGAGCAGCGCCCTGTCAACGGGGCTTGCAGGCGTGGCGGCACTGTTTGCAAGTTCGCGGGAATTCGATGTCGCGAGCAGCTTTCCAAGCCGGATTGATCCGGCGCTGCTTACTAGCCCGGCGACTTCATCGCCGGGCGGACCTGCGAAGTGCAAACCGAGTTTCTTTGTGAAATGAACCATCACAGATGTGGGAAGTCACAAATTCACGGACCCTAAGCAGAGCGGCTGGTTTATCGTTTTTCCCCCACCTATGGTACAATTAACGCAGGAACGAGGTTGGGATATGATCTTGACCAGATAAAGAACAAGGAGCCGGATATGGAAGAAGTCACTTGTTGTGTGTGCCGCCGGCCAGTTGGGGCAGATGCCAAGCGGATCGGTGGCCGTTGCTTCTGTGCGTACCACTATGCCAAAGCGACCCAGGAGCGGCCCAGTGTCTGGCGCGCCGGCCTGCTTCAGATCGTCGGTCTGCTCGCTTTCGTCCTCCTCGTTGAGTTGGTGCTTGGTCTCACCGACCTGACGTTGGATGGTTGGCCGCTGTTGATCGCCGGCATCGTTCTGTCCGTCGTCCCTGCGCTGCTTTGGCTGTTCTTCTTCTATCAGCAGGATCGGCTGGAGCCGGAGCCCAAGGGGGCTGTCCTGGGCGTCTTCATCCTCGGCGCGTTGTTGGCTCAGGCGCTGGGCATTCCCCTCGTGGAGCAGGTGTTCGACGTCAGGCGCTGGTTGCCTCTGGGCACCTGGTCTCACGTCCTCGGTTCGATCCTGGTGATCGGCTTCATCCAGGAGTTCCTGAAATACGCCGCCGTGCGCTACGCGATCTATCCCACGCTGGAGTTCGATGAGCGCGTGGACGGCATCGTCTACGGGACGGCTGCGGGCCTGGGGTATGCGATGGTGCTCAACCTCGGCTACGTGCTGGACATCGGCGGCGTGGACCTCCAGGCCGGCGTCATCCGTATCGTCGTCACTGCGCTGGCGCAGGCCAGTTTCGCCGGCCTGAGCGGCTACTTCCTGGGGCGGGCCAAGTTTGAGGACGAGCCTGTGTGGTGGCTGCCCGGTGGCCTCTCGCTGGCAGCCCTGCTCAATGGCCTGTTCACCTACCTGCGCGGCGAACTCACGACGACCGGATTGACTCTGTCCGGTGGAGGCGTCAACCCCTGGCCGGGGCTGGTACTGGCCGCTGTCGTCGCCGGAGCGACCTTTGCCCTCCTGTCCTTCTTGATCCGCCGCGCTAACAGGCACACGCTCGCCGGCGCGGACGCCAAGGGGTCCGTTGCCCCGGAAGGGGGTGTGTGATGAGCGTATCAGAGGGAACTCGCCATTCCAGCGGTGTCTCGCCCACGACTGCCCGGCGTCGCGACCGGTGGGCCGATTGGGCGGTCATCTTGCTCGTCGTCGTCGCGCTGGGACTGGGGCTCCTGCTCCGGGAGATGACGCTGTATCGCTACGATGCGTTTGCGGTCGCCGATGGCGACATCTCGGGGCGCGTACCTGCCAACTGGCTGCGCGAGTACGGGGACGATCCCCTGCTCCGGGCGCGCGATCCTCGCAGTGGCGCGTTCAACACGGCGCTGCTGCTCCGTACCCGCCCCCTGGCTGCCGAGATGGACCCAACGCTGCCACTGCAGTCGCTCGCCCTGGAGCGGGCCGGTGCGGTGACCGCGTACGAGACGTTGGAGACGGACGAGGTCGCCGTGGGCGGACGCACAGCGATCCAGCGCACGTTCACCTACGTTCAGGCCGATCGGAATCCCTACGTGGATCGGCTCCCGGTCGTGGTGAAGGGCGTGGACCTGGCGCTGCAGGATGAGGGGCGGGTGGTCATCGTGACGTACCTGGCTGACGTGGATACCTTCGACGAGGGCTATCGCTATTTCCGTGACTTCGTCGAGTCCATAGAATTCTGAGGTGCTATGATGAAGAGACGCACGCGATTGCTGATTGCCGGTTTGGCCGTCCTGGCAGCGCTTAGCTGCAAGCCCTCGTCGCCGGAGGTTCTCCCGACCCTGACCCCCCGGCCAACGGCCCCGACGCCCTCGGAAGACGTGCCCGTGTCCGAGCCAGCGCCGGTACCTGCCGTCGAGACGGATGACGGCCAGGTGCGGAAGAACCTGATACGCTCCACCGTCCAGATCGTTGCCCTGGTCGAGAGCGGGGGGAGACTCCAGTCGCTTTGGAGTGGGTCCGGCACCATTCTGTCGCCGGATGGCCTGATCTTGACCAACTATCACGTGGCGGTGGGCTACGATTCCCGCTATCGGCCCGACGAGCTGGGTGTTGCCATCACCGTTCGCTCCGACGAGCCGCCGGAGCCAAGCTACTTCGCCCAGGTCGTCGCCGCTGATCCCCATCTGGATCTGGCCGTGATCGAGATCACAACCGATCTGGACGGCGGCCCTGTGGACAGGGATCAGTTGAACCTGAACTACGTGTCCATGGGAGATTCGGACCTGTTGGAGTTGGGCGACGTGGTGCAGGTGCTGGGATACCCCGGCATCGGCGGGGAGACGATCACGTTCACCGAGGGCTCGGTGAGTGGGTTCACGCGCGAACGGGGCGTGGATGGGCGGGCGTGGATCAAGACCGATGCCACCATCGCTGGTGGCAACAGCGGTGGCCTGGCTTCCGGCGTAGGCGGCAGGATCATCGGCGTGCCCACACAGGCAGGCCGGGGGGACGCCACGCCCGAGGACATCGCCGACTGCCGTCCCATCGCCGACACCAACGGGGATGGGGTGATTAACGACAACGATGACTGCGTCCCTCTCGGTGGCTTTATCAACGCTCTGCGTCCGATCAACTTGGCCAAGCCGTTGCTCGAGGCGGCACGTGCCGGCATCGCGCCTGTACCCACGCCTGGACCGGGTGGGGGGGCGCAGATCTCCGGTGCGGCCCGATTCTACAACCTGGTATTCGCGCCGGACGCGACCGCCAACGATCAGCCAACCCAGATCGTCACGCGATTGCCCTCGGGCGCTACGAGTGTGTGCGTCTTCTGGGACTACGAGGGGATGGCCGATGGCATGATCTGGGAGGCGCGCTGGTACCACGAAGGCGAGTATCTGGAGGGGGCCAGCCGGCCGGCCGGCCCGTGGTCGGGTGGTACGCGTGGCAACTGGTGGAACGGCCTGATCAACTCCGATGGGCTGCCGGAGGGCACGTACAGGGTCGAGTTGGTCGTGGATGGTGCGTCGCTGGCCGAGGGGACGATCTCTGTGGGCGGGACGGCGACCGATGCCTCCGCGATCACCAACCTGGCCTTTTCCGATTCCCGCGCCGAGACGGGCCGTCCGGCCAATGCGGGCTATCTGTTGCCCTCAGGCATCAGCGCCGTCTACGCGTATTTCGACTACGACAATATGCGCGATGGCACGCCGTGGAGCCGCGTGTGGTTCTACGAGGGCGAACCGATTGCCCAGGGCTCGGACACCTGGGAAGGCGGTGCCAGTGGCGGCTGGTGGGTCTCGCTTAGCGCCGATGAGGGCGCGCTGGAACCCGGCAGCTATCGGCTGGAACTGTACGTGGAACAGGCGTTGGTGGCCGCCTCTGGCTTCACGGTGGCGGGCACACAGGCTCAGGAGGCCATCGGGCCGATCACCTTTGCCTCCGGCGTGGATGCGCAGGGGAATCCGGTGAACCCCGGCACCCGCTTCGCTTCTGGCCTGCAGGAGCTACGCTTCTTCTGCGACTACGCAGGGATGCAGGACGGGATGGCGTTTGACGAGCGCTGGCTGCTGGGCGGCCAGGAGATCGTCACCTTCGACCTGACGTGGGAATGGGGCGAGAGCGGCACCTATGACAACTCCATCTACCGGACGAGCGGCGACCCGCTCTCCGATGGGCAGTATAACTTGGAGCTGTACGTCGAGGGGCAGCTCGTGCAGTCCGCCAGCGCAACGATCGGCAGCGGCACGCCTCCGCCGACGCCCGAACCCTCGCCCGAGGGGCTGTACGTAGTGGGATACGTCTACGACGCCGATACCGGGGCCGGGATCCCTGGGGCGATGTTCATCGTGCTCGAGCCTGGCGTCACCATCGAAAGCTGGGACTTCAGCGATGCACAGGTCTATACCGGCGCGGATACCGGGGTCGACGGCTACTTCGAATTGCCTCTGCCGTTGGAGCGGGGGCAGTCCTACAGCATGATCGTCGTCGCAGAAGGTTACCTGCCCTTCGGAGGAGACGACGTCCCGGTTGGCAACGAGCCCTCGCCGCACGAGATCGAGATCCAGTTGCAGCGTGAGTAGTACGACGATGGCACACAAATCGATCATCATCATCGGCGCTGGCATCGGTGGCCTGGCGACGGGGTGCTACGCCCAGATGAACGGCTACCGCACGCAGATCCTGGAGATGCACGCCACCCCCGGCGGCGTCTGCACCGCCTGGAAGCGTAAGGGCTATACTTTCGACGGCTGCGTGCACCATCTGGCTGGCTGCACGCCCGAGAGCAAAGTCTACCGCATGTGGCAGGAACTGGGCGCGATGCCGCGTGAGGTCTACTATCTTGAGGACTTAATCTGTGTCGAGAACCTTGACGGGCGTCGCTTTACCGTCTACACCGACATCGACCGGCTGGAGCAGCACATGCTGGAGCTGTCGCCCGCCGACGCGCCCGCGATCCGCGAGTTTATCCAGGCCGCGCGGCGCTTCGCCCGCTTCAGCCTGATGGAGATGCTGCTGGCTACGCCGTGGGACATGCTAAAGCTGCTCCCGAACGTCCCGCTGCTGGGCAAGTGGGGCAAGCCCACGCTCGAACAGTATGCCGGGCGCTTCAGCGACCCCTTCTTGCGCCGCGCCTTCCCGATGATCCAGTACGACTTCCCCGACATGCCGGTGTTGGTCGCCTTGATGTTCATCGCCGGCTGCCACACGCGCTACCTGGGCTGGCCGGCCGGGGGCGCGCTCGAGTTCGCGCAGAGCATCGCCCGCCGCTACGGCGAACTGGGCGGCCAGCTTCACACCAGGGCGCGAGTGGCCCGGGTGCTGGTGGAGCCAGGCCCCAACGGAGATCGCGCCGTGGGCGTCCGGCTCGAAAACGGCGAGGAACGCCGGGCCGACGTCGCGGTTTCCAACGCCGACGGGCGCACCACTATCTTCGACATGCTCGACGGCAGGTACACCAGCGAGGCGATCCGCGCCTATTACACGACCCACGCGCCCGACAGCCAGGTGATGAGCCTGCACGTCGGGCTGGGCGTGGCGCGCGACCTCACCAACGAGCCCCACGCCCTGGTCCTGTGGCTGCCTGAGCCGATCGAGATCGCCGGCGAGACGCACGACCGGCTCGACCTGGAGCTGTATGCCTTCGCACCCGAGATGGCCCCGGCGGGCAAGACAGTGATCAGGGCCCACTTCCCGGCCCGCTACGACTACTGGAGCGACCTGCGCGCCCAGGGCGACGCCTATGCCGTCGAAAAGCAGCGCATCGCCGAGCGGGTGATCGAATGCCTGGACCGGCGCTTCCCCGGCCTCAAGCAGCAGGTCGAGGTGGTGGACGTGAGTACGCCGTCGACCGTGGAGCGCTTCGTGGGGAGCTACCGCGGGTTCCAGGCTTGGGGGGTGCCCAACCAGGGCTTCGCCGACGCACTGTCGGGCAAGGGCTTGAGCCGGACGCTGCCCGGCCTGGACAACTTCTACATGGTCGGCCAGTGGGCCGGCGGCCTGGGCCTGCCCAACGTCGCCGCGATGGGGCGCAAGGTCGTCCAGGCCATGTGCAAGCGGGATGGGCGGCGATTCGCGACCGAGATATCTTGACAGACGGTGATTGCTCAGCCTTGCTGAGGCTGAGCAATCACGCTCGCTCAAGCACTATGGCTTGTCCGCGCAGCTTCCACCCGCGCATGCTGCGTAGCACGAGGGCCACGTGTTTCTGGGCTACGTCCACGTAGGTTTGGCGCTGGTTGATGCGAATCGCGCCAATGGCTTTGCCGGAGATGCTGGCCGTGCCCGCAATCGCCCCGACGATTTCGCTGGGATGCAGACCGTGCGACCTGCCCGCGTTCATCGAGAGCCGCACCATACCCGGTTCGCGCCCGCCCTTGCGCCGGGACTGTTCGCCCCGTGGCGTGCGCTTGCCCTGCGCCCGGCGACTGGGGACGCGGCGTTTGTCAGGCGTGCGGATTTCGGCAATCTCTTCGATGGGTCGGTGTTGCTCCTCGGCGCGCGCCAATTGAATGGCCGCTGCCGCGAGGTCCAGCGGGTCGCAACCGGCCGCGGCCAGTCTTGCGACCAGGTCGCGCTCGCGCTCCAACTGTCCCTGGACGAGTTGGTCGGCCAGCAGGTCCGTAAATTGCTCGTCGCGGTGGGTCAGGATTTGGTCCACGCTGGGCAGCTTGGCGTAAGAAATAGCGCAACGCGCGTACCTTTCGATCTTGCTCACGCGCCAACGTTCTTGGGGTGTGACCAGTGTGATGGCAACCCCTTTCTTCCCGGCCCGGCCGGTCCGCCCGATGCGGTGAACGTAATACTCCGGGTTTAGGGGCAGGTCGTAATTGATGACGTGCGAGACGTCATCAATGTCCAACCCGCGAGCGGCGACGTCGGTCGCCACCACCAGGGCGACTCGGCCACGGCGAAAACGGCCCAGGACGGTCTCGCGCGCTTGCTGGCTTAGTTCACCGTGCAGCGCCTCCGCCTGAAAGCCGCGTGCAAACAGCGCCTCGGCCAGCCCCGCAGTGCCGACCCGGGTGCGCGCAAAGATCAAACCGCTGCTTATGGTTTCCGTTTCCAGCAGGCGTGTGAGCGCGGCCAGTTTGTCGCTTTCCCGAACGACGTAATAACGTTGCTCGACGTTAGCGACGGTCAGTTGTTTGGGATTGATGATGACCGATTCCGGCGCGTGCATGTAGCGGTCGGCCAGATTGCGGATCGGTTTGTGCAGCGTCGCCGAAAACAGCGCCGTCTGACGTGTCTCTGGCGTCTCGCTCAAGATGGCCTCGATGTCCTCAATAAAGCCCATACTCAACATCTCGTCGGCTTCATCCAGCACCAGGAAACGCACGCCGCTCAAGTCGAGCGATTTTCTGCGGATCAGGTCCAACATCCGCCCCGGCGTGCCGACGACGATGTCCACGCCGCGCCTGAGACGGCTAATCTGACGGCTGTACGATTGCCCTCCGTAAACGGGCAGCACGCGCACGCCCTGGTGAGTCCCATAACCGTAGATTGCCGTGGCGACCTGGTTTGCCAACTCGCGGGTGGGGGCGACTACCAGCCCTTGCACATCGCCGCGTTGGGGGTCCAACGCGTGCAGCATTGGCAGCGCGAACGCCGCCGTCTTGCCCGTTCCGGTCTGTGCCTGTCCCAGTACGTCGCTTCCTGCCAACAGTAGGGGGATGGCCCCCGTCTGGATCGGGGTTGGGGTCTCGTACCCCAACTCGGTCACGGCCTGCACCAACTCGGGACGCAACCCAAATGTCTGAAATGTAACGCTCACTCGATACTCCCTTGCGACAAAAAAGCCCTACCCATCGGCAGGGCTCGACCTCGCTAATATCGTTCTTCCGATGCATTCGCACCGGCAGTGGATTGTAACACATAAAGCGTTATTGACAACCTGCGTATTCCGACGGAATCGTCCACGAGTTCCGGGCATGTCGTCCACCAGTCGGAGCGAAGCGACGCCATCTGTGGTATCATCTCTTTACCCACAAAGAGGGATGCGTGAAGATAGTCGCCCAGTGGAGAAAACCGGGCAGCGATGGCGCAGCGCTGGAAGTGGGTCGGGGCGTTGTCGCTTCTATCCGGGAGCGTCAGACGACAGGCCGCCCGCAGCCAGCAACCCGTTCGCTGACCAGCGTGGTCTTGCCAAAGCTGGCTGGGACGGAGATGAGTGTCAGTTTGCGGTGCAGGCCCGCGTTCAGTCGTTCGATCACGCGCGGGCGTGGCGCAACTCGGATCGGACGATGGGTAATGCGCGACCGATCCAACGTCAACCTGCTACGGCTGCGGCTTGGACATGATGACCACGTAGCCCGCGACCAACAGGGCGAATCCGGCTAAGTCGTGCATACCCAGCGATGACAACTTGACCCGTCCCAGAACCAACTCTAGAGCCAGGCTGATGATGGGAAAGGCCAATGTCGTGTAGGCCAGCGTCGTCATGTTGGAGGCTTGCACGGCAAAAAAGTAGACGGCCTGCGCAACAAACATCACCATGATTGAGCCAACTGCGATGTAGACGTACTCCTTGGTCTGGATCGCCGACAACTGTTGTTGTCCAGAGAACACCGTATACCCCGTGACGATCAGGGCGACCACGCTAGCAAAGCATATCATCAGGCCGGTTCGGAACAACTCGCTCTTGATGGACGTTACGTTCACGATGACCAGATAGCCCACGGCAGAGATGCTCTGCACCAGGATTCCAAGCAAGATCCCCTTGACCATTCTTTTCTCCCTCCTTGCATTCTGAGCGATTACACAAACAACAGCGTCACGGTTGCGAGGGCGAGAAATCCCCAAAGCAGCTTGTTCCAATCCCAGATGCGCCGTCCGTTGAAGCTGACGAATGGAAAGAACGTCAGAACGATGTCAAAGAGCATCAAAACACGGCCCATCGTCATCGCAGAATTGATCCATCGAGACGCCTCAGGCCCCAGTCCCCCGAACCGTGACAATGCCCACGCGCCCCAGGTCAATGCCAGTGCCGGAAGCACGCCGGATAGCGCCACCGGGCCTAGTTTGGGCAGCAAGTCTCGGTATCGCCATCGGTCAGATACGGGGTACAGACTCCCCAGTACTGGATACTGGCCGCCGAACGCCAACGCGATAACCAGGCTCAAGGGAAAGCCCGACTCCCAGGCGCGATAACGCACGGTCATCTTGTGCCGGCGTGCCATCCACTGCATGGACAAGGTCCGTATTCCCAAGAACACTGCAAGAAGCAGCGGTATTTCCACTACAGACGATAGAGACAACTGGCGAAAACCGCTTCGACGCCACAGCGCCAGCAGATAGATCAGGGCGTTCGCCAGCCAGTTGCCCCACCACTGCATTGCCGGGTTGTCGGGTTGGCCGGCAGCAGGGCGCACCCACAGGAAGTGTCCAATGTCAATGAAGTGGAAGGCGCGAATCCACATTGCCAGAGCCCCCAGCCCGTAGCGCCGGAATTGCTCGCCCGGTGAAAGGATCGAGAAACCCCGCGTGGCAAAGAGCTTGCTCGAACTGCTGTTGTAGCCCTCGACGCAGGCCATCACCTCGTCGCAGTCCTGTTCCTCAAGGAACTTGAGAGCGGCTTCTATCAATCGTTGGCCCGCACCTGTTCCACGGGCTTGTGGCGCAGTAAATACCCACGCGATTAGCCCCCCTTTTCGGTCACCGGGCAGTGGGAACATCTTGAGCACGACCGCGCCCAGTAGTTTTGCATCCTGCTCGGCGACCAGTACGTCTGATGACCATGAAAAGAACAATTGCTGAGTCGGTTCAAACGAGCGGCGCATAATAGCGCTCACGTCTCGCTTTTCCTCTGCTCTCATTGGGCGAATGTGAATGTCTTTCATAGGAATCCACCTCACGTTCATCAAAACCGATGTGATCAAGTCCTAGTCACGCGCTGGCTTTCCTCTAAGGGCTCGTAAAAGAACAAGTTCCCGCACTTCACCCTGTTTCTCCAATCAGATGCGGGAGATGGTTCAGGAATGACTTGACACTTTCCCACACCCGCCCGGACATGAAGTGTCCGGTCTACGAAGCAG
>Ga0180432_10005781_pt1 | contig 16297 bp, 9 predicted proteins | sample SS_ome_10_FD_132414 | JGI IMG/M metagenome (GOLD analysis project Ga0180432, IMG submission 132414) | Hypersaline lake sediment archaeal communities from the Salton Sea, California, USA - SS_1_MS_2 metaG | ecosystem: Environmental > Aquatic > Non-marine Saline and Alkaline > Hypersaline >... | reverse complement strand
GCAGTATATATATTGGTGGCGGAAGAATCTGAAGCAAGGGTTCCGGCAAGAATCACATCGCCGTTAATATCCAGGGTAGAGCTACTATTAAAAGTTAACTGACCTCCGGAACTGATCGTCAAATCAGGGGGATTGGCCTCACCCTCAAAGGTAATTAAACTGTCGTTGCCGGAATTGTAGGAGGCTTTAATCCAGGCGGCCGAACGAGAGATGTCAGAAATGCGGACTTCGTCTAATTTGCCATCAAGATATGCGTACCCATTTATATATCCGAGATAGTTATACCCATCTGATGTAGCTATAGTACTACCAGAAGTTGTATCTGTTGAACCACTTGTGCCATTTGAAAACGGTGTGCCGGTGTCACCATTCCAATTAAAAGCAAAATTTTCCCAGCTAGTGGATGCTGTAGATCCTAGTATCAAATCGTTTACACCAGCATTGGTTTCCATATAGAGACTTATTGAAGAGGCAGCATCAACTCCCCAGACCCACGGAACTCTTTGCCCATCATCACCAAAAGCAATAATTCCTTGATGCCCACTAAATGGCAAACTATCTGCTTTTAACCAAAACTCAATGCACATACCATTTTTAGCATTAAGGACTGGGTTAATAGTGATTGTATCACTACTAAAATCCTGCGCATTTCCTATTTGTCCTGATGTGATAACCTGTGGGTTATTTGCAGAGCCTTTTGTCCCATCGTTATTATTAGAAGTAGAATCCAGAATGCTGCTTGTGGTATTATCATCCATATGGTAAACCACCTTAAAACTACCATCCCAGACATTTTCCGCCGGGGTGGAATTTGTATCCCCTACATAGGTAGTATTATCGGCATGGTCGGAGTCATAATATAGGTAAAGGACGGTATCGCTGCTACTGCTTACGCTATTCTCTCCGAACACCTTCACCCAGAGCCAGGCTTTCTCATTGGCATCATCCCACTTTTCAATTTCTACATAACATTGGGATAGACCATCGGATTTAGTTACGGCTATTTTCTTGCGGTTGGCATCGGCCGTCAGCTCATCAAAAACGCAGGATACATCGACATCGCCGATACCAGAGGCGGCACTAAGATAGACCAAAACCGGGAAATCAGATAAATTTGCATCAACCTTGCTACTGTCAATGGTTAATCTGATCCGCTGGTCCCATCCAGGAAGCCAGTCCGCTTCTGCCGGAGAAGCCGCCAGCAATATAAAACCAACACAAATTGTCAATCCAACTACCCGCTTAATCATTTTGAATCACCCTGCTTACTTCAAAAACTTGCACCTCGTAGGTGCAAGTTTTTTAAGGATTTATGGTTAATTTAGAGCTATTGTCAATGGTCGCCTCTCCATCACTGCTTATAATAACCCCGAAATTAGATGGAGTAAAATTTCTTGTCTCTGGGGCCCAGGCATTATCATTTCCTGAATGGGTGGCATAACAGCGGTAGTAATAGGTTTTAGCCGTAGTTAAAGAGCTGACATCTTGATAAAACGTTCCGGCGCTTTTGGTGCCCAGATTCTCATCAGTGTCCCAGCTTCCGGGAGTGGTGCCGCCATCTTCATCTCCCCAGTAAATATGGACAGTAGGATTTTCAAAACCAATATCAGTTATCTCCCCGTTTAAACGGGCGGTAGTAGCGGTAACATTGGTTGGCCCGACAGAATTGGTAACCACAGCCGCCGGGCCGGATTCCTCGCTTCCCCAGGTGCCAAAGGTCGGCTCGGTCGTCGCACAGTTGCGGACGAAAACATCATCAACATAAGAATCTCCTCCTTGATAGTGGGTAAAACCGACTTTCAAGGGACTTGCGCTGGAGGCAGTGCCGGTATAAAGAAGTGTCCAGCTATCTCCGTCAGTACTGTTATAATATTTGGCGCCGTTTGAGGTAAGGGTTGTTTTAAGCCAATATTGGGTCTCGGCAACAAAATCTCCCACATCCCCCCGTGCTATTGAATCTTCATACACATGTATATCGTACCCGTCAGTGATGTAATACGTTGCATGAGGCATTTCGGCATAGTTAACGCCAGCCGCGGTATTTTTCCATCCCAACATCGTCGTATCCTGATAACTCGCCCCTCGCTGACACATAGGTTGATATTTGCATCTGAATTCCCGATAAGCATTACCGGATGTCCGGGCGAAGTTGGAATCAGTAAATAAGCCGGTGGTAGTCCACGCACCAGTGCCGTCATAGAGTATAATTTTATCATTTTGGGAGAGGTTGCCGCCAGTATCAGTTTCATTCCATTTATCGGTATCAATGGTAGTACCGGTAAAATCGTCAAAGAAAACAAAGGTCTCATCGCCATTTGTGGCGGAGCTGGCAGAGCTATTATCGTAATAAATATAGAAATTAGCCGAATCAGAGGAGGCCGGAATTGCCGGAAACTCTATCCAGAAAACAGCATTATCCCCGGAGGTATAGCTTTCCCGCCAGTAATCCAATTGGGTAGTGCCGTCATCAGCGGTAAAGCGGATATCATCAAAATCATCCTGGCAGTGGCTGCTAAGATAAACATCGCTTCCGGAATCACTGCCGCTGCCTTTATGGACAGTCAGTTTCATCTGGTAATTGGCCAATTCACCAACCGTTGAACCGGCAACGGTTATCTGTTTGCGATAGGCATAATCACTTACCCCCCAGTCCGAGGCACCTTCAAAGGTAAGCAAAAGGTCAGCCTCGGAATAATAGGAGGCTTTAATCCAGGCATCAGAGCGGGCAGTGTATGAAACCCGCACTTCATCAATAATGCCGTCAAAATCATAATTGGTGTTTACACTATACCAACTGCCTATATATAGAATGTGGGTAGGAACATCGGTACAAGAAAAGGAGTCACTGCCGTAGGCCGTACCATTGACAAAATAATAGATGTTGCCTCCGGTAAGTTTCCATGTAAGGTGATACCAGTTGCCGGCGGTAATACCGGCATCAGTCGAAAAGTTCCAGGTACTACTACCCCACGCGCCTATAGTCCCATCATTATGGCAGACTAACATATATGAATAGGTTCCGGTCCGGCCAGAAATAACCTTACTGACAATACCGCCATAATTTATCAGGGTATCCGGTTTTACCCAGGCACTTACCGTAAAGGCCCCAGCAAAATCAAGACTGGTGTCAGTTCCGCAATCGATATATTTACCAGCGGCAAATTCATCTGAACCATCGATTTTTCCGGTTGCCGAGCCCTGGGTAGTTACCGAAACGACGCTTGAATCGTTATCACGAAAAGTGGAATCATAATGGGTGCCGCTGGTTTCTTCTAAATGCTGAACCATAACGTATTCAGTTCCCCAGATATCTGTCATCGAGCCGCTGTCGCCTACATAGTAGGTGTTATTAGGGTGGTCAGCATCATAATAGAGGTAAAGGTCAGTATCGTTGGTGCTGCTTATCGCCGGGACCTTAACCCAGAGCCAGGCCTCTTCACTGGCATCATCCCACTTCTCAATTTCTACGAAGCACTGGGTTTGGCCGTCAGAGGTGGTTACGGCTATTTTCTTACGGTTGTCATCTGAAGTCAATTCGTCAAAAACCCGGCTGGCATCAGAATCAGTTATGCCTGAGGCGGAACTAATATGAATCAAAACCGGGAAATTAGTTAAATCAGAATCAATTTTACTGCTGTCAATAGTTAATTTAATCCGGTTATCCCAGCCGGAAAATGCACTCGGCGGGGATTCTGCCGTGCCGGTAAAGGTGATAAAGCTGTCATTGCCGGAGTTATATGAGGCTTTAATCCAGGCGGCCGAGCGGGGAGAAGAGGAAATGCGGACTTCGTCAATGATGCCATCGGTATAAGCTGCTGCCTGCTTTCCTAAATAGAGATTTTCACTATGGTTTGCGGTCAGTGCCGGAATTGTACCGGTAAAAGACAAAGTTACCTCCTCACCATCCACATATCCCTTTAGTATATTTGAGTTTCCGGTTTGCAACCCATCATAAGCCATTGCCAGATAATGCTCACCGGTTAATACAGCACTCGTACCGTAGCTAGGGGAACCAGGGGAACCATCAGTAAGACTCCAATAAAGCGCATCGCCGGATGCATTGTAGATACTTGCTTTGCTGTTATCGTCTGTATATTTAGAAATCAGAGCGTTAGTTGCGCCGTCCTTCATCCACACCTCATAGGTAAGGGCATAAACACTATCTACTTCAGCTACATCACCGCAGTCAATATAATCAGCATCTCCGTTTAAATCAATCGCCCCATTTATTTTACCCGTAGCGCCCCTAGTACTATCCGTATCAGCGTCAGTAAGAGTGCCGTCATAATTACTGTCTGTAGAATCATAATAGGAGCCGGTAGTCTCATCCAAATGCCATACCCCTTTAAAATGACTATTCCAGACATTTTCAGCCGGGGTGGAGTTGGTATCTCCTATATAGGTAGTGTTATCGGCATGGTCAGCATCGTAGTATAAATAAAGATAGCTATCGCCAATACTGCTCACACTAGGAATTTTAACCCAGAGCCAGGCCTCCTCACTGGCATCGTCCCATTTCTCGATTTCTACATAACACTGGGTTTGGCCGTCAGAGGTGGTTACGGCTATTTTCTTGCGGTTATCATCTGAAGTCAACTCATCAAACACACAGGAGACATCGACATCGCCAATACCTGAGGCGGCGCTGAGGTAAACGAGAGCCGGAAAATCAGTTAAGTTTTCATCCACCTTGGTGCTATCAACGGTTAATTTAATCCGCTGGTCCCAGCCGGAAAGCCAGTCCGAGCGGCCTTCCGCAGCGCCAAAAGTGACAAAGCTGTCATTGCCGGAATTGTAGGAGGCTTTAATCCAGGCGGCAGAGCGGGGATAAGAGGAAATGCGAAACTCATCAATAATTCCATCCCAATAAACATCATTATACTTAGCTATCTCAAGAGTTTTTGTGCCTTTTGAAAAATACTCTACATTAGCATCACTTGCTACCAGAGTGTTATTTCGATATATCTTTTGTCCTACCCCCGCTTCAGAAATAAATACCCAATATGCCCATACATTATTCCAATCAGAATTCCAACTTGCAGTAAGACGCCCATTCCCCGAAATATCCCCAAAATCCCAGTAAATTGTGCTATCATCCCAAGGGAAATGTATATTTAATCTATTAGCGGTATCATCAGTAACAGCCCGAAGAATAGATCCATGTTCAAGTGTTCCGCTTGGGCTTGCCCAGAATGCAACTGTTATATCCACCATTGTAGTTGGTAAACCACCAAGCGCCGTAGTTAAATAATCATCCCCGCCATCAAAATCCTGAGCATCATCAATTTTTCCAGAGTTTGTTTCAATCGGCTCATTGGCTCCTTTTTTTGTTCCGTCGTTATTATTAGAAGTACTATCATAAGTGGCAGAGGTACTGGCCCCATCGGCTAAATGCTGAACCATTACATAATTATCATCCCAGACACTTTCAGCCGGGGTGGAATTTGTATCCCCCACATAGATACCGTTGTCTAAATGGTTGACATCGTAGTAAAGGTAAAGGTCGGTGTCAGAGCTACTACTTATACTGGGAACCTTGACCCAGAGCCAGGCCTTCTCATTGGCATCATCCCACTTCTCGATTTCTACATAACATTCCGTAGTGCCGTCAGAGGTGGTTACGGCTATTTTCCGCCGGTTAGCATCTAAAGCGAGCTCATCAAAAACGCAGGAGACATCTTCATCGCCAATGCCTGAGGCGGCGCTAAGGTAGAGCAGAACTGGAAAATTAGTTAAAGTACTATCGACCTTACTGCTGTCAATCCTTAACTTAATCCGGTTATCCCATCCAGAAAGCCAAGCTCCCTCGGCCGGAGAAGCCATTAGGATTATAAATCCAATACATATTATTGCCCCAATAAACCGCTTACTCATTTTATCCCCTTTGTTTTCTGCTTTCTGTCTTCTATTTCCCCAAATCCTTGCACCTCGTAGGTGCAAGTTTTTTCTTTCTCTGCCTTCCGTCTTCTGCTTTTTAGAAAGAAAGCCTATTCTTGAAAGAATAGGCTTCTGTCAGCTCGACTACAATATTCAGTTTTCTCTGGTTTTCGGCAGCTGACAGCCTTACCCTTTGTTTCCACTCAGGGCTTAGGCTCTGAAGCTTTGCGTCCTATCCTTTCGAACAGTTTGCCCCGTTAGAGACCTTTGTCTCTTCCGTGGCGCCCCCCATTAGAATCGTCTCTAACGAGGTTTGCCTTTTTCGCTCTTTCTTTTTCAACCATAATAATTATACCATATTTTAAGGGTAAATACGAATACATCCCAGCGAAAAAGGCCACGGTCTAAACTCAGCTATAAATGATTGTTGTTGACCTCCAGACTCAATTTTACTATCATATATGACATGGAAGCCGCAAATGCCACAGGGGCTAAAAAAATATTCAATATTCTGTCTCTAACGGTTATCTGTTTGGCCGCCATCTTAACCTTTTTTTACTGGCAATGGCGTTATCCCCTATACTTCAACATGTATGAACCAGCCTTTCATTTATCCACCATGGTCGGCTTCGAACGCGCCGGCGGGTTGACGATTACCGATTTCTGGCTTGCCGCTCCCGGCTGGCAGGCTCAGCGTTATCTGCCTTTTTTTCATACAATCGGATATTTGCTTCTTTCTTCAGGATTAGATGCCCTTACTTTAGGAAAATTTTTCCCCTGGATTATCTTCATCCTTTCCATTTTGGCCTTCTGGTTTTCTTTAAAAACAGTTTTTAACCCAAGAATCGCTTTTTTTTCTTTAGTAATCCTTTTAAGCATTCCGATATGGATGAACTTTAGCCTGGCTAATTCCCCCGCCGGCCTGGTATTTCTAATTTTTCCTCTGATATTCTTATCCCTGGCAAAGAAGAACTATTTGACCGCCGGCCTGCTCAGTTTGCTCTGTCTTTCCACCCATCTAATAGGAAGCCTAAGCCTTCTTTTTCTTTTTATTTATGCCCTTCATTCTAAAAAAGACCGCAAACCACTGTTTCTTATATTAGGGGCAATAGCCCTTTTAAGCCTGCCTCTTTCAATAATAATCCTGAAGCGAATTAAAATTTTCCATCTTTATATAAACAATCTCGGGGTTTCTTTTAACCTCTCACTTTCCAATTTAAACCCCTTGAAATATTCTAAATGGCTCTATTTAGAAATATTAGCCCTGCCGGGAATATTCCTGAGTTATAAAAAGAAAGGCAGTTATTTGATGCTTCCTTCTTGCTTTTTGGCATTCATCCCTTTGGCCTGGCTGACAAGATACTGGAAAGCAGCCTGCCTTCTGCCCCTTTCCATGTTAAGCGCCTGTTTCCTCGAAAAAATCTATCTATTTATTGAAAAAAAATCCAAAAAAACAATAGTTAAATCTGCCTTTATCCTTTGTTTCCTTCTTGTATCCACGGCTTCTTTAACTTACCTTCTATTTGCAAAAAGTTCTATGTTGAAAAAATATTCTCTGCTCCTACCGGAAAAATCGATAATTCAGATTGCCCGGATTATCAAAAAGAACACCTCTGAAGGCGATTTTGTCTACATAAATACCGATTTCAAATCGAGATGTTTTCTTTCCGCCCTCAGCTACCGTTCTACAACCAATAATCCTAACCAGGGTGCTCTCCTGGCAGTAAGTCAAAATCCGGTTAAAAACTATAAATTTTTAAAAAAAGGAGACCAAAGATTTAACATCTACATCTTAGAAAATCAAACCCGGGCAAAAAAAATTAAGCTACCTCTTCCGCTTTTAAGCGGCCGCCTGATAAAAAAAATATTTGCCTTCCTCATAGGAATTACAGCCATAGATTTATTTATAGTCAAGCGGGCAGATTAACTAAAAACCTGCCGGCTTATTTTTTTACCTTCTCCATTCTTCTATCTTCAAGACCCTTTACCTTGCCGATAATTCTCCATTCAAAACGAGAGGAACTTTTGCCATCCTTAATCTCTTTTACGGTAAAATGATTGGGAGATTTCTTGGCGATATAAACGCCGTTGCAATCATCAAGTAAAGCAACAAACACCTGATATTCCTCCTTATCAGATATCCCTTCTCTAAAAAGAGAATCTATCTTAACCTTTGCTTCTCCATTTACCAGTTGAGCCGTCCCAAAATCTTCCACCCTTACTTCAGGCGCTTCTATCGAATAAAAACGGACCTTGCCCTTGGATGTATTGACCGCAGAAGATTTAGTATGCCCGGCATCTACGGTGAAATCACCGTTAATGTAAGTATCACCACTAACATAGAGGGCGTAGCTGCCCGGATCTGTCGTCCCGATAGCAACGTTCCCGTCAGAATCCACGGTAAAAACACCTGAGCCGCCAGAATCCTGTATTTCAAAATAGGTAGAACCGTCGCTACTGTTAAGTTTAACCTCGACATCAGCCGCTTTAACGATAATGGCTGCCGTCACTATTATAATACAGATTACGGCGATGCCAATCAGGCGAATTTTCAAACGGTTAGTTCTTTCTCCTTTAGCCATTTTCACCCCCTTCTTGGTTGATTTCTTCTTATATTTTTAAAAATTATTTCCCAAATCAGACTAGCTCTCTTTATAATACTAATATATCCCTGAATAAAAATCAACTTAAAAAAATTAAAAAATACTCTTGGTAAGCTCTTGATACAGGCTTTCAATTCTTTTTACCATTACTTTATCGTCAAATTGCGAAGATGCCTCTACTTTTTTCTTTGCGGCTAGCCCCATCTTACTTAATTTCTCTTTATCGCCCAGCAAATCAATTATTGCTTCTGCCAGGGCATCCGAATCTTTAGGGGAAGCCAATCTCCCCGTCAGGCCGTCTATTACCAGCTCCGGTATTCCCATAATCCTGGCCGCTGCCACCGGCCTCCCGGAAGCCATGGCTTCAATCAAAACCCGGCCCATCCCTTCGTTGACTGAGGAAAGAACGAATAAATCTAAAAGCGGATAAATGACCTCTACATCTTCTCTTTCTCCCAGGAAAAGAAAATTTCTCTCCAGCCCCATTTTTTTGACCTGTTTTTCTAAATGCGGACGGAGAGCACCTTCGCCGACAATAAGAACCTTTATTTTAGAATGAATTTTCTTAACCTGGGAAATGGCTTTAAGTAAATATAAATAGCCTTTTCGCTTTACCAGATGAGCTACTGTCCCGACGATTGGATATTCATTTTCAATCCCTAAATCTCTTCTTCCCTTTTTTATATCAACTTCTACTTTTAAGAATCTTTCTAAATCTATCCCGCTGGGAATAACTATAAATTTATCCGGAGAGGCAATGCCATAGCGGATATGTTCTTCTTTGCCAAGCCGGGTTACGGTAATAATTTTATCGGTAATTAAAGCGGCTGTTTTCTCAAGAAAGATAAAGAGCCTGGTAGTAAAAAAATCAAACATTCCTTTAAAGACATGACCGTGCGGCTGATGGATTGTTACCGGAACCTTTGCCAGACGGGCGGCAATCCTTCCCAGGAAGCCTGCCTTTGAAGTATGGGTATGGACAATATCAAAATTACCTTTTTTTATAAAAAGATATAAACTGATTAAACTTAAAAGGTCGCTCCAGGGATTAATATTTCTCTTCAATCCGGGAATAATTTTTAAATTCATCCCTCCGGCTATGGCCTTTTTAGATTTGTCTAATTTCAAATCATTTTCCAGGCCGGAAACAAAAAAGAATTCAAATGCTCCTTTATTTACATATTTAGATAAAGCCCTAAGGGTTTCGGTAACTCCCCCAGGGCCTAATCTGGTGACAATATGCAGCACTTTGATTTTAACTGCCAGGACAATCCCGGTAAGTTCTGAATTTTCACTCATAACGATAAATACTATTTAGAGAGTAAGAGGGAAAAGAATTGTATTGAGGAACATCCCTTTTGCGCCGCATAGGCACAAATATAGCATGCTAAATGGGGAAAGCTGGACTTTTCTCCGTTCCAACCGGGGCAGAAATAGGTCTTTGAATATAAAGGAGTCTTTCTTGATGAAGGTTAACTTCCCGGGGAGGGTCAAGCTTCTCCCCGCCTTCGCTTATCAGCACTTTAACTTTAGGCCGGGTGGGATACTCTACCAGAGTCCGTTCTACCAGGGCAACTTCTCCGGTATTAAGTTCAACAAAACTTCCCAGGGGATAAAAAGTTATCTCCTGGATAAGAGCTTTTAAAACAATTTTATCAAATTCGCCTTTTTTTTGGTCAATGAGTTCGCTTAAAGCATCATAGGGAAGCCGGACTTTATGATATAGACGGGGATGAGTGATGGCTTCAAAGGTATCCGCCAGGCCGACAATTCTGGCCCCGGGATGAATATCTTTTTCTTGCAGCCTTTGCGGATAGCCCTGACCGTTGGAACGTTCGTGATGCTGAAAGACAATCCTGGTAACGTTTTCATCGAAAGAACCGGCTTTTTCAATCATTTGCACACTATTTTTTGGGTGCTCATTGATTCTGATTCGCTCATTGCCTTTAAGAAACTCTCTCTTTAAATAAATCTCTTTAGGAATCTCATTCATCCCGATATCATGTAGAAGAGCCGCCAGAGCCAAATCCTCTAAACGCTCGCCACCCCATTGTAGCCCCAATCCCAAAGCAACGGCAACAAGACCTACATTGAGCGAATGATAGGGAAGGTAATTATCGGCTGGATAGTCCTTTGCCAAATTGGCTAAAATGGCCGGACTATTTTTTAAAGCTTTATGAAACAAAGCAGCTATTTCTTTAAGCGGGCTAAAATCCAGATTTTCTTTTCTCTCCAGCCTCTCCCAGAAAACTAAAATTTTTTTCAAGGACTCTTCATAAAATTTCCCCGGGGATTCATCTGCTTGTTCTCGTTCGCGAACGATTTGAGCCAGACGGAAAGCGCTGATTTTTGCTTCTACCTCTTTATAGGCCTTTTGTCTTTCCTTATCACCTTCTTTTATCGGCCCGGAGAGATGAACCCTGAAAGGTTCTTTTTTCTCTTTGGGATTCTGACTGATTTTTTCTTTTATTTTTTCAGATATTCTTACCTGATTAAGGCCGGCCTCTCTATACGGCAGGGTTTTCCTGGAAATTTCTTTATTTTTTACCGTTTCAGAAATTCTTAGCGAAGAACGGGAAGGTGCGGAAATTTTTGCTGAAGGCGGGGTTTCCTCGGTTGTTTTCTCTTTTTGCGCCGCTAGTTTTTCTTTTTGGGCCTTAACCTGTTTTTTAATAATATCGGAAAGCTTAACCATTAAGCAAAATCTCCCTCAAGGTCGCTGATAACTTCCCGGACAATACGCTTACCCACCTTTGGAGTTTGCTTAGTGAAACCAACCAGTAAACTCATATCGCAAAAATTATTTATCGCCCGGGGGGCACCTCCGGAATTCTCAAAAATAAGCTTGGTCGCCCCATAGGTAAATAGGAAACTGTCATTTCCGGCTATATGCAGGCGGTGGGCAATATATCTGCGGGTCTCGCGTTTATCCAGATGAATGAGATGGTAGCGGACTGCCAGCCGCTGTTTAAATTGAGGAAGTTGATTAATCTTATTCTTCAGTTCCGGCTGCCCGATTAAAACCAGGGTTAAAAGAAAGCGGTTGTTAAGCTGGAAATTTAAAAGAAGCCTGAGCTCCTCAAAGGTTTCCAAATTCTCTACCAGATGAGCTTCATCAATAATAATAACGGTATCCTTACCCTCTTTCATGTTCTGATGAAGTAGTTCTTCCAGACGGTGAAGCAAGCCGGATTTTCCCTGAGGTAAATTTCTTTCGCCTAAATGATATAAAATTTCCTCTAAAAATTCAACCGGGTCAAGACGGGGATAAGCAATCAGAGCCACCTTATAGTTTCGGTACTCCTCTAACTTCTGGAGAAGCACCCGGCTGATGATTGTCTTCCCGCTGCCGTATTCTCCGGTCAAAATAGCACCTCCTTTGCGCTCCCGAATGGCATAAAGCAGCCGCATTAAAGCTTCTTCATGTTCCATCGAATAGTAGATAAATCGCGGGTCAGGCGTATTTTCAAATGGTTTCTCTTTCAGGTGCCAGTAAGATTCATACATACTGAAATCCCCTTAACATATTATAACTGATGGGCCAATCATAAAACAGCGGTCAGAATATCAGATTTTCAGGCAGTTTTTTAATATCCTTTATTTCCTGCCTCCCAATATCCCGATTATCTGATATCTTTCTGTCTTCTGTCTTCCGTCTTCTGTCCTCTGTTCTCTGTTTTCTCTATTCTGTCTTCTGCTTTCTGTCTTCTATTAACTTTTATCCCTAATCATCAAAAGAATTCCGGCGATAGCAAAAAGGAGACAACTATTAGCAAATTGGAGAAAAGAATTAGCATTTAAACCAAATGGGAAAATTATCAAGGTTATCCGAGAAACCAACCCGACAATTATACTAGCTACAGCCGCACCGATTAACAGGCTAATCATTCCCTTCATTACCTATCACCTCCTTTTCTAAAAAACTAATTGTTTTTTACCTTCCGGCGTCCCGCTGTCATTAAAACAGTAATTACCATAAACATGAGAAATACCTGAATAAAAACCGGGAACACCCATAATGGGCCGGCTCCATTTAAAATTACTCCGCTAATTCCTAAATAAATCCCGATTGAATAAATGGTCAAAACCGTCTGGCGCTGACTAAAGCCTAAATTCAATAAACGATGATGGATATGATCCCGGCCGACGTATTCAATCCACTGCCAGAAATTTTTTACTTTACCTAAACTTATCCGGCTGACAGTGATATAAATTAAGTCGAAGACCAAAATGCCCAAGATAACCAGCGGCGTCCCCAGGGCAACAAAGAAATTTTTCTCGGCCCAGCCGCCCATAACGGCAAAACTAGCTAAGATAAAACCTAAAAAGGTGCTTCCCGCATCACCCAAGAAAATTCTGGCTGGATGAAAATTATATGGTAAAAAACCTAAACAGCTGCCCAAAAGAGCCGACGCGGCCACAGCCAGAAAAATTTGGTCAGTTTTTACAGTAATAATTAAAAAAGTCAAGCTGGCAACAGCCGCCATCCCGGCGGCTAAGCCATCCATTCCATCAAGAAAATTCAAGCTATTGGTAATCCCTACCAGCCAAACAATGGTCAGAATTACCGCAGTCATCTTCCCTAAAAAAGTGGCCGGGAAAAAGGATAAAATTATACCTTGATGGATTAAAATAAGCGCCGCTATAACCTGCCCGCCCAACTTTACCTTAGCCCCTAAAGCTCTGACATCATCAATGAGGCCGATTAAAAAAATCAATCCTCCGCCGAGCATTATCCCCTTGAGAGAGGAAACTTCAAGAGAAAACTTGCCTAAAGCAAATAGAAAGGAAATAAAAACAGCTACCCCGCCTAAACGCGGAATAGCTTTTTTGTGAATTTTCCTTTCGTCGGGAAAATCTAAAACCTTCCATTTTATCGCCAGTTGCTCCAAAAAAGGAGTAATCAATAAAGCGCCAAAAGCACTTATAAGGAAAACCCTGGGAATTGAACTCATAGTATACATGTATTGTAGGAAAAAGGCGGGGAAATGTCAATAAAAAAAGGAGTCGACAAAGTAGGCGGCTTGCAATCACCTTCCTTCTTCCATCGGCAGTCCAGCTGCCCTATTACTGGTCCTGTTCTAAGCCACCTTCTGGTTTTACCCCAATCTCTTCCTTCGGGGGCAAGTTAGCTGTAGCCATCAGTCAGTAACTTAGGCCTGTAACTTTGCGCCTCTATCTTTCGACAGGTTTGCCTTTATCGACTCCAAACAAATTATACCACAAGAAAAATATTTTGTCAAAATTTCTTGACACTTTTCTTTTTAAAAGATACGATAGAGAAACTATGAAGCCAGCGATTAAAATAGGTTCTTGCGGCTTTCCGGTTAATCAGCTGAAGTATTTTACTAAATTTAAATTAATAGAAATCCAGCAGACCTTTTACCGGCCGCCTGAAGCGGATACTTTAAAAAAATGGCGCCTGCTTGCCCCGGCAAGTTTTGAATTCTCCTTAAAGGCCTGGCAGCTTATTACCCATCCCTCATCCAGCCCTACTTATCGTCGGCTGAAAGATGAAATCCCGGAAAAAGCTAAAGCAAATTTTGGTTTTTTTAAGCCTTCTGATGAGGTGTTTTTTGCCTGGAAAACCACCCGGAAAGCGGCTCAAATTTTAAAGACAGCCTTCATTCTTTTTCAATGCCCAGCCAGTTTTAAACCGACCGCTGAAAACATAAAAAATTTTAGATCGTTTTTTAAAAAAATTAAAAGAGAAAAATTTCTTTTTATTTGGGAACCGAGGGGAAATTGGGAAGAGGGAGAAATAAAAAGTTTATGCCGGGAACTTAACTTAATTCATGCCGTTGATCCCTTTAAAGCCAAGTCGCAGTTTGGCAGAATTAACTATTTCCGCCTTCATGGGAAAAAAGGCTATTACTATCGGTACAAAAAAGAAGAGTTATTAGCTTTAAAAGAACTTTGCCGGAAACCAATTAATTACGTTTTTTTCAACAATATCTCAAGGTGGGAAGATGCCTCAAATTTTAAGAAGCTTATCTAATCTGCTTTTTTACCAGCCTTTTGAATTCCTCCCCGGAAATAATTTTTAAACCTAACTTTTTCGCTTTATCATATTTTGAACCCGGGTTTTCCCCAACCACAACGAAATTAGTCTTTGGAGAAACACCGGAAGAAACCCTCCCCCCTAATTCCGTAACCAAAGCCAGGGCTTCTCGGCGTGACAGGTCTTCCAATTCCCCGGTAAAGATAAAGGTTTCCCCCGAAAGTTTCTTTCCGGGTTCGGGCCCTTTCTCCTTTGCATAGTGAACACCCAATTTTTCCAATTCCTCAATAACCTTTAAATTTTCTTTCTGTTTAAAAAAAGTAATAGTACTCCGGGCTACCTCGGGACCAACCTCTCGAATCCGAACCAAATCTTCAAATTTGGCCTTTTCTAATTTCTTCAAGTCGCCAAAATGACGGGCTAAAACCCGGGACAGGTGTTCTCCCACATGACGAATGCCTAAACCGTAAATAAGGCGGGCGAGAGTTGTTTCCTTACTTTTCTCCAGGGCATCAATTATATTCCGGGCGCTTTTTTCTGCAAAACGTTCCAGTTTTAATAGAGCGTCTTTTTTTATACGGTATAAATCGGAAACCCTTTTAATCAATCCCTTTTCTACAAACAGTTCTGCCTGTTTTTCGCCAATCCCTTCGATATCCAGAGCGGGTTTAGAGGTAAAATGGCAAATGGCTTCTTTAAGCTGAGCCGGACAGCTTAACCCGCCGCTGCAGCGAGCCACCGCCTCATCCCGTTCTTTTATCACTTCAGCGCCACAGATGGGACACTTATCGGGAATGATATATTTTTTTTCTTTGCCGGTGCGCTTCCCCTTAACCGGTCCCACTACTTCTGGAATAACCTCTCCGGCCCGCTGGACAATCACTGTATCGCCGAGGCGAATATCCTTTTTATCGATTTCATCCTGATTGTGCAAAGTTGCCCGGGAAACGGTTACGCCACTTAGCTCAACCGGTTTCATCAAAGCAACCGGGGTTAAAGCCCCGGTTCGTCCTACTTGAACGATAATTTTTTCTATTTTGGTTACGGCTTTCTCAGCGGCAAATTTATAAGCTATCGCCCAGCGGGGACTGCGGGAAATCTCGCCTAAATCCTTTTGCAACTGAAAGGCATTAACTTTACATACTACACCGTCAAGGTCATAGGACAATTTATCCCTCATATTATCCAGATAACGGTAGAAAGAAATTACCTCCTTAATATTTTTACATCTTTTTATATGAGGATTCACTTTGAATCCCCACCGGGGTAAGGTAGTTAACACCTCCCACTGCGATTTCAATTTGAATCCTTTGACGCGGCCAACGCCATAACAGAAAATATCCAAAGGCCTCCTGGCTGTAATTTTAGAATCAAGCTGGCGCAGCGAGCCGGCGGCCGCGTTACGCGGATTGGCAAAAAGCGGCTCACCTAATTTTACCCTTTCTTTGTTTAATCTTAAAAAGGCTTCTCTTTTTATAATCACTTCGCCCCGCACTTCTATTCTTTCCGGAATAGCCGTAGATTTTTCTTGAAGGCGTAAAGGGATGGACTTGATGGTTTTTAAATTAGAGGTAATTTCTTCCCCCCGATAGCCGTCACCCCGGGTAGAACCAGCGGTAAGTATTCCCTTTTCATAAACTAATTCGACGGCTAAGCCATCCAGTTTGGGTTCGGCTATATATTCAAGGTTTTCTTTACGATTCAGAAATCTTTTTACCCGGACATCAAATTCAACTAGTTCTTCTTCACTAAAAGCGTTACTTAAGCTGAGCATGGGTAAGTCATGTCTGGCCGTCTTAAATTTTTCTAATGGCGG
>Ga0180432_10005779_pt1 | contig 16299 bp, 20 predicted proteins | sample SS_ome_10_FD_132414 | JGI IMG/M metagenome (GOLD analysis project Ga0180432, IMG submission 132414) | Hypersaline lake sediment archaeal communities from the Salton Sea, California, USA - SS_1_MS_2 metaG | ecosystem: Environmental > Aquatic > Non-marine Saline and Alkaline > Hypersaline >... | reverse complement strand
GCGTGAGAGCCCATCCCTGCATGGGACCCATCCGACGCGCTTCCCGTATGGAATCAATCAATTTTTTCTGGTCATCATCAGGGATCCCGAGGTACTTCTCGCTTATTCGTTTCAACGCCAACGTCTTCCCGCTGAGCGCCCCGCCAGTGGCCACGTGTGCCAGGAACGCCAGGTCGTGCAGCTGGCCGCCCACATCCATTCCCGCAAAGGTAGACATGCGCACGTCGAACGATGCGTTGAAAAACACCTTGCTCATGGAGGTGTTGCTCATCACGGACGCCACGTAATCGAAGCCTTCCACGTTCTCATCATAAAGCACGCTCCGCGACACCGGGTCCACGGGAAAGTCTACGACCTCCACGTGTCCCACAGTGTCGCAGAACGACCACGTGTGCGCCCTGGCCGGCTGCGTACCAACCGGCCAGGACGGGTGTGGCCCGTAGGGATCCAGCCCGGTCGTCTCGGTATCGACCGCGATCAGGGATCCCCGCGGATATGCTTTGAGGTTCATTAATATGCACCTATTGAAGGCTTTCCACCTTCTCGTCGGTTTGGCAGGTATGTGCCCCTGCAGGTCCCTTCTAGTTGGCCTAAAATGGTAGCCTGACGAACTATTGAACAGTCAGCTTGACCAAACTGGGATATAGCTCGCTGTTCTCTTTTAGGTGCATACATCAGAACAAGATGTCCTCCGGGTCCTCGGGAACGTCGTCGTCTGCCACGGGAGGCGGCACGATCGACAGGCGGTCCAGGGGGATGTCCTGGGGTTTGGACACGTTGTCCACGTCGACCGTGGCGTTGTTCTTCTTCACCTTGACGACCGTGCCCTCGTAGTCCTTGCCGTTCCGGTCCTTGAAGGTCACCCGGTGGCCCACCTGCAGGCCCTCCACCGGCGTGGACGCTGCGCTGACTGACTCTTCCTCACCGCCTCCGCTGAGCAGCTCGTCGATGTAGGTGTTCTTGTACTCGTCGTCCTTGATCGTAATGATGGCCCGCGTTTCAGCTGCCACCAGATCCATCATGATCTGTCCGGCTTCGTCCAGGTTTCCAGGGAAACGCTGACCGTCCGTCAAAAGACCGATCGCCAGCTCGAAGTAGTACCGCCCCACGTCCGTCTCGAGGTTCTGCCACTGCCAGTGCCGCTTTCCCTTCTGCTCGCCTTCCAGGACCTTCCACACGAACGTGGCGCCCATCTTCTGTTCGCGGTCAGGTTTCGGCTTCGTAAGTCCGATCGTGGCCTCCACGAGCTGGACCTCGTAGGTGCTGGGGGGAATCGGCTCGAATTTTCCCGTCCGGTTTCCCTTCTGGTATTCCGGGAAATCTTTCTGAGCGTCGGCCTGGTTTTTCTTGAAGGCCGCGTCGATGTCTTTTGTCTTGCTCTGAAACATGTTCATAACTGAATTTCCTCCTGTTCCGCCTGCGGCGGTTTGTATTTGCACTCGAAGGCGTCCAACAGGTTCCTGTACGCCTGGTCGGGATTGCTGCCCATGTCGATCTCGTGGAGCGGCCGTCCGTCCAGCATGAACGCGTCGATCTCGTTCTGCAGCCTGTTGCCGGCGCTTACCAGCTCGTCACCCTGCAGTTGCAGCACCCGCTCGCCCTTGCGTGATCCATACGTGTAATAAAACACGCAGTCCACCAGGGGTTCCACAACCTCCCATGCCTGGTTGCTCATGGTCGGCAGGATGACGGAATGCTTGATCCCGGACCGCTTGGTGATCTCCTTATCCTTGGCATGCGACAGGAGCACGAGCCCCTTGTCCAACGCCCCCAGCCGGATCAGCGCGCGGTGGAACTCCTGCTTGCAGGCGCTCCAGGTCTTCCCGTAGTCCTCGGCGTCGTTCGGATGCTCGAATCCCCGCTTCTCACACACCCAGTCCTGGCACAGCTGGTAGGCAAGGTCCACGGTGTCGATGCACACGGTCTCGAAGGCCTTGTCCTTCTCCAGCAATGCCATGTAGTCAAGGAACGTACCCCATGACTGGATAGGAGTCGGGTTCCCGGCGTCGTCCGTGGGCTGGAAAATTTCCAGCGCTTTCCCACCCGGCTCCATCATCAGGAAAAAGGTCTTCTCGAATCGGGAAACCAGGGTGGATTTGCCGATCTTCTTTTCTCCGTAGATAAGGACCAGGTAATCCTTCAAACGTTGCCTGGGCTTCGTGGGCACGGTCGGCAGGGCCAGGCTCCCGGCCGGCGTGGACGGCGTCGCCGCCACCTTCGGGGGAGCCGCAGCTCCACCCTTCTTTTTTGTAACAGCCATCTGACACTCTCCTTTTTCTATTCTTCCAGCTCGGAGTAGCGGAATCCCCGCCGCTCGTAACCGGTGTAATGTCCCGTGCTGCAGAGGTCGAGGTATCTGCACGGCCTGCCCCAGTGCTCGCAGAACTTGTCATTCTGCATGGGTTGCATGCCGTCTTCCCACCATTGCCGGAACGCGGCAAGCATCATTTCCACCTCGCCAGTCCAAATTTTGACGCGCGCTTCGCTGATCTTCAACTCGAACCGCGTGAAGTACCAATCCGGGCGCTTCTCCACGTCCGCGATGCACCGTTCGGCAAACTCTCGAATCGTCTCGTCCGGCATGGTTTTTCGGCCGGTCTTGCGCCGGATTTGGGGACGCCGCACGACGTCGTACATGATACCCGCGGGGATCTCGCCCGTCATCATGTACAATGCCGTGATGTAGAATTTATTTTGGATCTTCACCTTGAGCATCTTGGACAAATTGTCGTCGTCCCAGCGACCTTTGGTTTTCGTCTCGAAGAGCCACAGATTCCCGACCTTCTCGGACCGGTAGATCCCGTCAAACTTGCCGCGTCGGCGCGTACCACCCGCCAGTATGTCAAAAATCTGCTCGAGATTCTGCCACTGGTAGCTGCCGAAATCCTGCCGCTCCCAGTATCGCGCATACTGCCGAAGCACACCCTCGGCCATGAGCAGGGCCATCTCGAGCTGTTGCAGCTTGTCCGCAGGTGCGAACTGATTTTCTGTGTTCCAGCCGTCCTCGATGGTCTGCAGCATCCTCGGGACCTGGTCCGAGAAATCGTCCGCCGTCTTGAATTTTCCGCTCATAATGCCGCCGTGCAGCTCTGCGAGCAACTCGTGCACCATCGTCCCGTAATCCAGTGCCTCTGTGCGTATCGGCCGTTCAATACCGGCGCATCTGTGCGCCGCGAGGGCGCGGCAACTCATCCAATCTGCCAGTAATCCCTGGGTCACTCCGTGAACCGTGGGGTCAAACTTGCTCATGATTCCACCACTCGGGCTGGATCTGGCCGTGAAAATACCACCGTCCACTTCTCCATGATCTGGACCCGATTCGGGGCCATTTGTGACGACTTCGGAAACGTGAGCCGGTCCATTTTCTCCATGCGCCAATCGTCCATGGCTGCGTCGTTAAGGGCCTTCTCGAGAACTTCCCCACCACCACACTCGATCACCTTGTATTCGATCATTTGAACCTCCCTTGAATATGCAGGCCCATGCCCGCGCAGTCTATTTCGTGACGTTTTAACTCTGCCACCTCGGCACCCATGATGCGCCGGACGCGCTTCTCCACTTTGTCCTTATCCATGTTGCCCTTCCACGTCGGGACCGGAAGCAATTCCCAATCCACGCGCGGATCCAAGGAGGCTCCGAGAAATCCGACCATATACGCGAGGTGTACGACGTCCTGGGCGGAAGCTCGTCCGCGCGCCGTGGAGCCCATATGCTGTGGCATCTCGCAGGCCACCATCGCGGAGTGCGTACTCGCGCGCACAGCCAAGAGTCCCTGCACCAATTCCTGGGCGCGGATGTACCAGGGGTATTCCTTCGTGCTTTTGAGCATACCGTGACCTGTAATCGCCAGGCCTCGCCAGGATACCCAGCCCGCCTCGGCGATCCCCGGATCCACGGTCATGTATGCACCTTCTGGGATGTTCATTTATAACCCTCCATGATCTTCGCCATGAAATATCGGCTTTTTAGTTTTTTATCCTTGAGCAGCTCCAAGGCACGCTCGTCGGCACTACCCTCACTGACCATGTCCACGTACAGGCACGGCTGGTCCTTGGTAATCTTGATCATCCGGTCCTCTGACTGCTGCCTCAGCTCGCCGTCGTACGCGTTGCTGTAATAGATCGCCGTGCTTGCCTTGGCCAAATCCAACCCGAACAGCCCGGTCCGCACTTGGAAGCACAGCGCCTGGATCTTGCCCGAGTTCAACAGCTTGCAGTATTCGTGACGGCTCTCCAGATCCGTGGATCCGTCGATGTCGGCCACGGACACACCCGCGTCCATCAAAGCCCGGACCGCGTGACGCTTCTCCTCGTTGTAGTTGAACCACACGAGGACCGGCTCTCCACGCAGTTCCCCGGTCACGATGTCAACCAGCTCATGAATCTTGGCATCGTTGATCAGGTTGCCGTCCGGGTCGAAGCCCCCGGCAATCCGTGACAGCCATGCGCACTTGGCCACCGACCAGGTCGTGCTGATCCGTTTTCCGCTGGCCAACACCGCGCTGTACTCCTCCTTGATCGACGTCATGAGCCGCTCCTGTTCCTCGTTCATGGGAACTACCCGGCGTTCATGAATCTTACAACTGCCCAGATTCACGTCTGCTCTGGAGAGCACGATACCCGTCTCAGCCACCGCCTGCCTGATCTTCCGCGCCGAGGCAGGCTTCACGGTCCAGGTGTACCCGTCCCAGCCCTGTCGAAAGTGCTTCTGACGGAAGGAATAATACCCCTCCTTCAAAGCGCCCCCGATCCCCATGAACTGCCGGTGCAGAAAATGCATCTGGGGGTAATAATCGAGGGGGCTCTCGGGGGCAGGCAACCCGGATAAAACCGCGCGATATGGTGCCCTTGTTTTATTACATAAAAGGTTACTAATTTTTGGTTTTGGTTTTCGGATAGCAGTTGATTCGTCCAGTGCGATCACGTCCCAGTCCATGTCAAGGATCTCTGGTGATTCCCTCAACGACTCATAACCAATCAAACGCCAGCCCACCCCCTGACACAACTCCCGCCGGCAAGCGCGGTCACCGCGTACCAATACGGCCCCATGTCCCTCGTTTCTCAAATGATCACGCCATCCCGGCAACGTGGACAGACGGCTCACCACGAGCGCGCGCAATGATGCGGGTTTACTACGCATATGATGCTCCACCCAACGCGTAAGCATTACCGTTTTACCCAGACGCATCTCCATGTACAACGCGATCCGGGATTGTCCCCGGATCTTGGCCTGGCCGGCGACCTGGTAATCCTTGAGCTTCAACCTCACGCGAGCAACCCCCGCCAAAACGCGGACGCCCTGCGCAAATTTTCCGGATCGTTCCACCATGTGCTGACGCCGCTCGGGTGCGGGCTGACGGCCACCCTGGTGCTACAGGGTTCCCCGAGCACCCTGTAGGGCCTCTCCCACATGAGCCACGCCGTCTTGGGCATCCCGAACACCCTGGCCACGTTCCACCCGAACATGACCACGTCCCGCCCGCAGTCAAACACGCCCAACTCCGCGATGGTGCGGGCCATATGCCGGGCCTTGTTGAGTGGAAACGCGTCCCCCTTGCCGTTCGTTCCGGGATACACCGGCAGGACGTTGATCCGGACAGTTTTCCGGAGATATGTCCACTCCGTGATCCGGGCAAGTTCCTGGATCTTGCGTCCGAACCGGCCGGTTAATGGATAGCAGGGATCCCCGGATCTGGAGGGGGCCTGGCCGATCAGGACGACTTGCGTCTTGCGCCCGGGTTCCGGGTGCTGCAGATTAATCACTCGGGCAGCTCCAGACCGCTCGAGCTGCGCACGTGCACGTCCGGATGATTCGCCGGAAGGTATATATAGGCGCCCTTGAGCAGGTCCCGGATCTCGGTCAAAAGGTCGATCATCTCCGGCACTCCAGCGGGCATGCCCTCGCGCGGATCCGGTGGCGGCCCCTCCTTTACGAAAAGCGTGAACGGATACTCCTCCCCGTCCTCATCCAAAAAAATCACGACCAGGCGGGCCCCGTCCGCATGTGCCACATCCTCCATGATCGCGTCGTACTGCGCCTCGTCCAGGGCATCAAACTCCTCCACCTGTCCGTCCAGGATTGCCTGGTATCCCTTGATACCGACATAGTTGTTCTCATTGAGGATGTCTTCGACCTGTCGAAGAAATTGAAGATAGGTCCGCTCTTCCATCATGCTCTGACCCCTGCACCGGACCGTCGGGCCCGGTTGATGAATTGGACCTTAGCCCATTTACAGGATTTTTTCAAGCCGTTTTTCCTGAAAACAGTCCGTTTCCGACGTGAAAAAATTTATAAAAATGTTGAAAAAAAGGGGGAGCGGAGCCCGCGAACGAGCCCCGCCCCGGCAGGAGGGTCAGAACCGGACGGAGAGTCCGGCAGCTAAAGACGGTTTGATATCTCCACCCAGCGCGATCGTGGCTCCCAGGCTTGCCCGGAGGGCCGTCTGGCCGCGTTGGATGACCTTCCCGACACCTAGTCCGACCCGACGTCTAGATGTCACATACGCTAAATACGAGGCTCTGAGGGGAATGTGCAGGGATTCGGCCAGCCCTTCCCGATCGTACAGCACGCCCGGTTCCCCCACAGCCCTCAGGAAGGGTCCACGGACGCCGGAAGTTTCCACTTGCCCAGGGTCCGCTCAATCAAGGCGTCCGCCGCGTCCGCGGCAGCCTTCTCGCCGGCTTCCCGGATCATGTCGTACGTCAGGCCCTTGGCCCTAACACGTTCCAGGATTTTCTTTCGCGCGTGGTGCAGCGCTTCCCTGGCCGTGTCCGCGTCAAACTTGCCTTCCTTCTTCAGACCGTCCACGAGTTCCTGGTTGGTCTCGAGCACCGCGGCCTCCACGACTTCGACCAGTGTCTCCTTGACGGACAACCGCCGCGACTCGTCCACCACAAATCCGCGCTCGGCTGCCCACGCGAAAGCGCAGTCCACGAGACCACTCAATTTGCCGACAGCCCACACGGCCACGGCCGGGATGGCCGCTTGCAACAGCAGCGCAACCGTCTGTTCAAGCACTTCTCTCCAGTCCATTTCATCCTCCTGTTTTCTTTATTACCCCGAGCGCTTGAAGCGCCCGAAAGATTCCATCACGCATTCCACGGATCAGCATGTCCGGATAATCCGGGGATCTGAAAAGAGCCGCCCCTGCATCCTGGTGAATGTATCCGCACTCGATGAGGACCGCAGGCATCCTGGTCCGCTTCAACACGTACAACGCGGGCGGATAATCGGGAGAAGGGCTGACGATGCGCTTGACGCCAATCTTCGGATGCCCCGCTTCCAGGGCAGCCGTCATGGCCTGGCCGGCGATCTGACCGCCCCTGCTGGGGTGATGAATAACCTCGATCCGGTTCCGCACCTTCCCGCGCGCAGCGTTCAGGTGGACGCTGACGAACAGGTCCGCCTCCGCGCGGTTTGCGTCGTTCACGCGTTGCGCGAGCGTGGGCGTGTCGAAGTAACTGGCCCTGGTGGGAATCACCACCACCGGCTCCCGGGACATGGCATCCCGAAGCATCTCGCAAAGTATCCACGCCACCGCCTGTTCGTCCACACCTGGCGCGTAAGCCTTCGGCTTAGCCGGTCCGTGGCCGGCGTCCAGGTACACCAAGGGATTCATTTCAGCAGCCCCATGAGTAACGGCAGCAGCCGCAACGCCCCGAGAAGCGTAGCGATTCCGCCCAGGAATGCAAGGATCCCGATAGAAACTTTAGTCCGCGCAGACCCCACATCGTCTTCAAGCTCGGTCATTTTTACGGAGTGCGCCTCGGCTGTATTCTTCAGGGTGCCGATGTCGTTTCGATTTCCATTAATAGCACCCTCGATCCGCACAAGCTGGACGGCCTGCTCGTTTTGTTCCGCACGCACTGCGTCAATCTTGCCGTGCAGCTCACCGACTTTCTGGCTGATGTCTGTACGCTGGGTGCGCTGCTCCTCAAGAATATCTTTCAGGAGCTTGTTCTGGAGACCGTTTTCGTCACTCATCACATCACGTGGCCGTCTGCTGGCCCAGCATCGGACTGTACACCATGTTGCACGTGAAGCTGGCCGCGTTCGATGTAGGGGCGCCATACGTCAATTTCAAATAACCGTTTGTGCTATCTGCCAACAGACTGTGCTCCGTTGTTCCCAGACCACATTGCCCGGCCGCTGCGGAACCTTGCTCCGTGTAGAACGTCCCCGCATAATACGCAGCACCTACCGGACCTGTAGAACCCTGGTTGTTTGCAGAAATATCATTGTCATTTGTGGTCCCCGGGATATATGTCGTGGATGCTTTATACATCAACCACCAGCTAACAATACGATCTCGCCAGTCGATGCTCTGATCCAGCGTTACCGTACCGGTCGCCCCCGACGCCACTACATAATACCAGGCCATCTGCCCGCCGATCCGCTCCGTCTGCGCCGTGCCCAACGCGCTGGGTGCGGGGCTTGAACCAAAACCGATCTGATCTACGATGGCATGGTGCCGCTCTATACTATCTTTGCAGTAAAGATCATTGTCCAGCAACAACGTGCTATATGCTACCGTCCAGCCTTCCTTCCAATCCAACACGCTGTTCGTGACCGTGAATGCTGCCGTGCTCTGGGTTGGTGTGCTCGCCATGATATTCTCCTAATATGCCACGCATTGTTTCTCAAGGCCTTCGAGATACGTCGCGTCAATGTCTCCGTCCGCGTTGCCGGCGGAGTCGAATCCCGGATTTGCGTCCCCGTCATCTTTGCCTGCATACCCGAACGTGGCCCAATTTTCCTGGAACGCCTCTGCAGAGCCGCCCTCGTCGATCTGGATGTCGTCGATGTAGAGATCACAGGTGCAGCCATTCATCTTCAACAGAACTTTGTACGGAAGGTTCGCGCCGGCCGTCAATGTTTTGGTGATACGCGTCCACGTCGCGTACGTCGTACTCAACGAACTCAAGGTTGAAAATGCGGTTGAATCCTCGAATCCATAATGAAACGATCCAACAGATACCGCGCCCTTCACATAAAACGACATGATATACGAAGTCCCGTTTACCAGGGGATTGAACGCGATAGTCTGTGAATATACACTGTCGTCCCCGGCACTCACCACGTGAAGGGATCGCACGCCGATCGTAGTGTCCCGCGCCTCGTCCGCGGTAACCGCGAAGGTCCCCCCGGACCCGCCATCGAGGGACCACTTCGTGGGCACTCCCGCCAGCCCGGCCTCAAACGATTTGTTGTATAGGAAATCGATCTGAGCGCTGGGCCGGTCCGAACCTATCGTCCCGGCGTTGTCACTGCCCGCCCGGCACCATTTTTCGTTGTCGTACGGATCAGCTTCCAGGTCCACATGACACGCCGTGAGGGATTTCCCCAGCCGAGTCACCTCAAACGGTACCGCGCTCAATCCCGTTGCCGGATCCGTGACCACGACCACGTCACCGACCTGGTTGAGGACGGCCTTCCGAAGAGTCGCCTGTGCCTGGGTGATGAAGTCCGCCTGTCCGCTGAACCTCTCGATCAACCTGCGCGGCCATATGCGGGCCTGCGCTGGGGTAATCTGGCAATCCGTGCTGAAGGTCAGCTCGTTGATGCCATAGTCGTCCTGACTGTCCGTATCTTCCTCCGTGCACGTGGCAGATTCCCCGGTGACTGAGTCGAGATATGTCAACGTGACGCGATTGATGGTCTTGGATCCCAACTCCTCCGCGGTAATGGATTTCAAATTCCAGTAGTCTGGCCGTGTAGACTCGTCCCCGTTGTACGTGTAAGCATCATTTTCCAGGGCCCTGCGGATGTCTAGGAACTGTCCGAACCGTATCGGCGCAATGTCAATGTGGATCTCGTCGTCCTCGTCAGACCAGCAGCTCGTGCCGAAGGCCTGATGAACCTGTTTGATCGCGTCGAGAACCTTGTCACCTGCACTCCAGGCCAACGTGCAATAAGTCCCCACCGCGAACTGCAGCGCCCGAGCATACGCCGCCGTGTTGTACGTCAGAGACGTGTACGTATCGATGATGTCCTTGATCACTTCCACGGACAATCCGCTGGCGGAACCGTCTGCCGCGAACTCCTCAGCGGCAAGGCTGCGCAGGTTGTCGAGCACCGTGATCTGCACCTGTCGTGCGGGCCCCGTACGCTTGATACGATCCACCACACCCTTGAACATCTGGACCATCCCGGTAATTTCCTCTGCGAGATACGTTGTGTCCGAGAGATGCGTGTCGTCTGACAGGAACAGCTCCGGATCGTCGGCCAGGGCGAAATAGTGGTAGACGGTGACGGTTTTACCTTTGAGCCCCTCGTCGTATGTTCCCCCGGCCCCGCGCGTGAACGCCTCGTCGATGTTGTCCAGAGTGATCATGCATTGCCCGGCAAAACTGACGCCCGTGCTGGCTTCCTTGTCTTTCAGACGATCAATCCTGCCCGTGGTGAGAATGGTAGGATTCCCGTCGATGTCCGACTCCGTGACCGTAGAGGCATCCAGGACGATCTCCACCACCACCCGTGGCCTAGACGAATCCGCCAGGGCCTCGGTGATGTAGTCAGCGTCCGCGGAGATGACCATTTAAGCCTCAGAATCCGGAGGCGTTTCCGGGAGGGTGTCTCCGTCCACGTACAGAAGCCGTTTTAACTTCCACACGGCCAGATCGCGGTCCAGTTCTGCCTGCATCCTGGCATCCTTTGCAGCGACCTGCGCGGCACGCAGAGCAACACGAACCTGTTTCTCGATGGCATTCCGTGTGTTTTCTGCGGACAGCTTGGCGAGGGCCGCCTGCACCACCGCAACAATTTTTGGCTTGGTATCCCGCACATCCTGCGGAAGCACATCCTCCACAGCATATGTTGGAACCTCGTCCTCCGTGAGACGCGACGCCAATGACCGCTTCACGAGCATCATCGCGAGGCGCATGTCATCGCGCTCCGCAAGCACACCCAGGACTTCCGAAACGTTCTTCAACTTCGTTTTGTTGATTTCCATTACATACTCCAGGCTAAAATTGTCATTCTAATATCCGTTATTGCAGCAGATGCAAAATATGAAAACTTACGCGAACCGTCACTCGGCAACGTAATCCAACCTTGCCGGTGCTCGTTACCATTAGCAGCACACTGATTGCATATTAATCGATTATATGTTGTATTCGCCGAGAAATCTTCCTCACCCGTAATCGTAAAATAATCGGCATTTGCTCCAGCAGTAATCTGTATATCAATCAACGCCGAAACAGCCCCTGCAGGAATGATGCTAGATGCATCCAGCCGTTCATCAGCCCCACCCCCGCCACTGTTTGAATCATATATTGTACCATCTACCGTGATGTCAACACCGTCATTAAAATCCGGAGAACCAATCAACTCAGAACGATAATACGGGCGGCTAACACGTTCCAACGTCCCAGCCCCGCCTCCTCCGGCATTGCTGACGTATTCATAGCCCTGATACTCGATAGCCCACCGCGCAGAGCCGTTGTTTGATCCTTTGTACAGATAATCCCCCGCAGTCGCCAGGGCGTTCTCCGTGTCGATCGCCATCACACCATCGTCTGCGGATCCGTCCGCCACGCCGCGGCGCCCCAGGGGCATCCCGTCCGCCCGCTGGTAGCTCGCCAGCTCCCAGTAGTCCCCGGCGGTCGTCTCATCGTGCGAGCCGTCCCCGTTGCACACGAAAACCGCCCAGTCCCCCGCCTGTGTCTGGATGTTCACGCTGGCCGGAAGCAGCAACTTCGCGCCGTGCGTCAACGTCAACGAACCCGCGAACCGCAGCATTCGCGTGTTTCCCGGGTCCGCGCTGTCAAACCCCGTAATCGTGGTGACCCCCGTGATCTCGATCCGATCTGAATCGTTCGCACCGATAGCCGGTGTGGTAGCACTTGCAAGCTGAGGAAGTCCCCGCCCGGAGATCTCCACGCGGTCACTAAGCGCGGCCATGCCCCGGTCAAGCTCGTTCATGAACGCGGCGTTGACACGATTCTTGTCCAGTACCGCGTTCGTCTTGTCCTGGCCAGACCCTCCGTTTTTCGTTGGATCATATTTTGCCCATGCTTCAGTCATGTTTACATCTCCTCAATCGTCATGTCCAGATTATACGTACCACCGGCCTGTTTCTGGAGGTTGAACGCACCGGCCACCCACCGCACCTTGTACTTCGGCGTGAGTGCGCTATCCGGGTAAAAATAGAATATCCGTTCATCCGCGAAATCCAGGAAATCATCAAGCGCGCTCAGGGTTTTGTACGTGAACAGAAACCGCCATACCTTGCGGGTGGCCAGAGAATAGCTGTTGATCGGCACCCCGCCCCTATTCTGCTCCACGGTGTCGATCACGCGCCTGGCAGTCTCCGTAGGATCATCACTGCCTAGGGCCGGCTGGAACGGCCAGGTATAACTCGTCACGGCGTCCAGCGTTTCAAATTTTGGCAGTGCCATCTAGGCCTCCCTTCTCGCGCGTTGTACGCCCTCGCGGTCCAAGAGGTCCTGCAGGTCGCTGATTATCTGGGGGTGGTCCGACACGAATCCGTTGATCGTGATGTTCACCACGCGTGACTCGCTGACCGCCGGACGTGCCCCCATCCCGCCCTCGAGCATCGCGTTAAGATTCCGGCTAGCCTGCGGCGTGAGCACCGCCTCGCCAGATCTGAGCTGCACCGGACCGTCGTCCGGAACGTAATCGATACCCGTATGGCCTTGCGCCTTATTCCTATTTTTGACCGCGTTTGCGATACCCGCTACGGCCGCAATTCCGGCTACTACCGGAAACGCGCCCGCCAGAAACGTTCCCGCCCCTGCAAGCAATCCTGACAACCCACCCCCAACGGCGGTTGACTGGAGCATAGCGTTTGTCAATGCCTGTTCCAGTCTAAGGCGGATTAATTGCTGTATGGTATCCTGAATGGCCGTATTGACCACTGTTTGCAGCTTATCCGCAAAAGATTCACCCGTGGCCAGACTCGTCACCAGGGCGTCAGCGAACAGACTGTTGAACTGCAAAAGACCATCCTTCCAAATTTGATCATACTCATTCACAGTGTCCTGCGTAAGGGCCAGTAATTGCGCGTCACGATCCTCACGGATAGCTACCAAAGCAGCACTCAGTCCGCCTTCAATCTCAATATTTTTATCAGCCGCTTCCTGAAGAATTTTTTCACGTTCTCGATAGCTTTCCCAAATCAACTCTTCTTCTGTCTTAAGTCCATCCAATATATAATCTACCCGGGCTTTTGCGGCTTGCTTGGCACGCTCCCCTGAAGAATCTCCGCCCGCATCACCACCACCGCCTCCGCCTGGAACTGGAATATCCGGGGCGTTTGCAACGTTATTTAATGACGCCAGGTATTGATTAGCAAGTGCCACTAGCCCTTTCCAACCTTCGGTCAAGGGCCCCTTTGCAGTCTCCGCCATGTACTCCAAGTCAAATAAATAATTTTCCAAATCTGATTTGCTTTTCGATCCGAAAGCCGTTTCCAGCAAATCCCTGTACTCTTCCATCTCGATCCGTGCGGCACGGGTAGCAGCCCGCTGTGCCTTGGTAGAGCCCAGCACATCATCCAGACCGAGCTGCCCCAGGGAATTGATCCGGATCAATGCCTCCGCGGCAAGTTCCCAATTCTCCACAAGGAATTTGACCGCCGTGCTGGCTTTGCGAAGGCCCGTTACAAGCACCTCGCCAAATTCCTGGGAGTACACACGAATGACGCCCTTGTTCTGTTCAAGCACTTCACCGAGATCCCCGAACAGCTCCGTCATCTCCCCCAGTAATGGCGTAATGCTGATGGCCACGAACTCTCCGGCTTGCTCGTTCAGATCGCCCCACATGTTTTTCATGGCCTGCATTGAACCAAACGTGGTTGATCGCATGGCCTCCTGTTGACCGCCGAACTTTTTTTCAATCACGTCGAGAACCGCAGAAAAATCTCCAGATTTTTTGGTGTTCTCGTCAATGATGATGCCGTACCTGGAAAGAAGACCAAACTGACCGGCACTGGCACGCCCGAGGTTCGACACCGCGGATACCATGTCCTGGCCCGTTGCCGCTGACCAGTCCGCCGCGACCTTCAACATCCGAGGGAATATATCGTCCGTAATGTTCTCGAACGTCGCGCCCATCTTGGCGGCCTCGATCGTCACCTCGTCGCCCGTGATGCCCATGGCCTGAATTGCCTTGGCCGTATCGATGATGCGTTTTTCAAAACCCGCGCACGTCCGCCCAGTGGATTCGAGAGCCTGCCGAAGACCTGCCACAGCCTTCTCCTGTTGCTCATACGCATCCAGTGATTTTTTAGCCGCGAACCCCACGGCCGCAAGAGCCACACCCGTGACCTTTCCAAAGCTGACGAAATCCTGCCGCACAACACGCAGACTCCGTTGCAGGCCTTTAATCCATTTTCGGGTTTCCGACCGGTTTTTGCCGATAGACTTCTGGAACTTCTGGCTGTTGAGTGCCAGGTTCACCACCAGATTCCCGATCGACTGTTTCGGCATTCTACATTTTCCTTTTTCTCAGCCTATCTACACCGGCCTGCATGAGCTGCGCGTCCAGCATCTGCCGGACCCGATCGTCCCCGCCCGTCTGGTAGTATGCCCACCATTCGGCGAACGTATCCGAATCCATCTCGCGGAGCATTCTGTCAACATTTACACGGCCCAACCGCTCCGCAAGGAAGAAGGCAAACCTTCTTCCCGGTCGGGCCTCTAGTTTTTTACCAGCTCCTCCAAATCCTGGTCCCGGAGCCGGTTCAACCGCATGCACGCAATGTACAGCCGATCCATGGCAGCCCCTGCACGTTCGGAAAGCTGCTCCACGATTTTTATCACCTTGGCCTCGTCGTCCTTTGTCGCCAACCTCGGCACCTCAAGATATGCCTTGCCGTCCTGGTCACAAAGACACAGGGCCACAGTCCAAGCCCGGATGTTGCGGCGATCAAACAAAACCTTCGGCTTCCCGTCCACCTCTTCCAACGACGTGATGATCATGTCGTACACGTCACGGAAGGCGGCGGTCATGGTACGGATGTACACGTGAGCGCCCTTGCCCCACTCCGGGACATCCACGCGTTGGATTTTTCGATCCTTCAACGTGAGTAGCTGATCGAGGGTGAGCGGCTTCCCCTCCTGCCGGTTTTCCCCGCTCATCAGCTCGTGGCCCGTGCCAGATCGCCGTCACCGCGGAACGTCACCGGGGCCATGTGCAGATCCCCAACCTTTCCACCCATGCCCTGACCAGTCTCCAAGACCACGTTGCCGGTATATTCCGGATTCGTCGCGGACTTCGCGCCGGCATCCGGGCGCAGCACGATCGCCACCGCCGCAGCACCGTCGTGAATCGACCACAAGGTTGCGTCAACCTTGCCGGCAGCGTAGTCCTGCGCGAACTCAACGGTCACGCTCCAGTCCTTCAAACCGGGCAGCCTTCCACGGCTGTCCTCGCTGTGCGTCGTGTCGTCCTGCAGCTCGGAGCTGTACTCCAACGTGGCCGTCTTGACGTGATCCGAAAGATCCACCGAATCGACGGTAAGATGCACATTTTTGAAAATATGTTTCGCCATCTCATTTTCTCCTTTTAAAGTCTATTTGATCCCCAACGACACGATGAACGTGAAGGAGGGGTCTGATCCCGCAATGGTGTAACCGATCCGCCACCAAGTGTCCGTGACGGCCCCGGCCACCGTCTTCAACTCATACGTCTCGTCCGTGGCCTGCGTGAACGTGATCCGTGTCGTCTCCGAACCTGACCACGAGTCCGACGCGTCCGACTCCACGATGACATCGAGGGTATCGGCCGCACTAGCTGACGTCACGTGCAGGGCAGCATATAATGATTGATCTGCCGTAACCGCGCCCAGTTCACGCCCTGTTCCGTTGCCCGTAGTCGTTTTCGCACCGGTCACCATGACCGTCCCACGAATGAGTTCTCCATCCCCGTCACCGCTGGCACTGAGCATTTGCATGTCGCCCACCGTGCCAGCAATCGGTTGCGCTGATCCAACACCCACATACCCGAAATATGCACGTTCACCGTCTGCGCCGGCAGTTCCAGGAGCGGCCGCTGTGAGTACCATCCCATGCGTCCCCAGAGCCGCATTGTAGGCATCATCAGGCGTTTGGTCCCAGTAGGACACATGTGTCCAATTCCATGTTTCCAAACCCGGCAGACGGCTTCTGGAGTCATCATCATGATCCGTGGCGTCCTGTAGTTCCCGTCCGTACTCGATGCCGATCTCGCTCAGGTACCCGGAAAAATCATATTTTCCGAGGTACACCTTGGCGTCTTTAACGATGTGTTTCGGCATCATTCACTCCTTGATGTGGCTCACGATGTAGTCCACCGTGG
>Ga0180432_10005778_pt1 | contig 16301 bp, 16 predicted proteins | sample SS_ome_10_FD_132414 | JGI IMG/M metagenome (GOLD analysis project Ga0180432, IMG submission 132414) | Hypersaline lake sediment archaeal communities from the Salton Sea, California, USA - SS_1_MS_2 metaG | ecosystem: Environmental > Aquatic > Non-marine Saline and Alkaline > Hypersaline >... | reverse complement strand
TTTTTTGATCATGACAAGGGTAAAAAGCATTCTAGTGGGAAGCTCTTGTATTCTGCAAGGATTATCCCATTAAGAGGTTCTTGGCTTGATTTTGAGTTTGATCCCAAGGATATTTTGTTCGTTCGTATCGATAGGAGGCGTAAATTTCCCGCCACGATACTTTTGAAGGCACTTGGATATTCGACCAGCGAAATTTTGCGCTATTTCTATGAAACAGAGATCATTACCCTTGACGAAAAGGAGTGCTGGCGAGAGGTAAAGATAGAGAATTTATACCAGAAGAAAATCACCAAAGATATCATTGATACTGAGACAGGTGAGATTTTAGCCAAAAAGGGTGAAAAGTACACCAAACGGCTGCACAAGGCCATTCAGTCAGCAGGAATGACCCGTATACCCATTGACCTGTCTGATGTTGAAGGCCGCGTGATTGCCGATGACTCGGTTGACCCTGAGACGGGTGAGGTCTTAATAGAGGGCAATCAAGTACTTACCAGTGAGATACTGGAAAACCTAAAAGAAAAAGGGGCTACTGAGATTGAATGTCTTGTCTTGGACGCGGCTGGGGTGAGTACCGCCATTAGAGACACAATGCTTCTTGACAAAATAACTTCACCTGATGAAGCAATTCTTGATATTTACAGAAAGATGCGACCCACCAGCCCACCGACCCAAGAGGTGGCAAACAATTTCTTTAACAATCTTTTCTTCAACAACAACACCTATGACCTCTCAAAGGTTGGAAGGCTTAAACTGAACCACCGACTTAAATTTGATGTTCCCCTTGAGCAGCGAACCTTGAGAAAAGAGGATATCCTGGGTACGGTGCGGGAGTTGATCACGTTGAAGAGTTCCGAGGCTGTTGCTGATGATATCGATAACCTGGGGAACCGGCGGGTGAGGGCAGTGGGCGAACTCCTGGAAAATCAATACAGGATAGGGCTCGTGAGAATGGAAAGGGCTATCAAGGAGAGAATGAGCCTACAGGAAGTGGAAACCTTGATGCCTCACGATCTGATTAATTCCAAACCCGTCTCCGCAGTCGTCAAGGAATTTTTCGGCACAAGCCAGCTTTCCCAATTCATGGATCAGACCAATCCTTTATCGGAGATCACCCACAAACGGAGATTGAGCGCCTTAGGCCCCGGCGGTTTGACGAGAGAAAGAGCAGGGTTTGAAGTCCGGGACGTTCACCCAACTCACTACGGAAGAATTTGCCCTATCGAGACGCCGGAAGGTCCCAACATTGGGTTAATCGTGTCACTCGGTACATACGCAAGGGTCAATGAGTTTGGCTTCATCGAGACACCCTACAGGGAGGTTGAGAATGGGAGGGCGACTCATAAGATCAAATACTTGTCCGCGCTTGATGAGGTGGATTATGCCATTGCACAGGCCAATGCCCCTTTGGATGAAAAAGACAATTTTATAAGAGACGAGGCAGCCGTACGGATAGAGGGAGAGGCTGGGAAGAGCCCCATTGAGGATGTGAAGTATATGGATGTGTCTCCAGATCAGCTTGTGAGTGTTTCCGCCTCTCTGATCCCCTTTTTGGAGCACGATGATGCTAATAGAGCTTTGATGGGGTCTAACATGCAACGCCAGGCCGTACCTCTTTTAAAGGCCAAGGCACCTTTAGTAGGGACAGGAATCGAAGGGGTGGTCGCGCGAGATTCCGGTATTGCCGTGATTGCCAGAAGAGATGGCATTGTCGAGAATGTGGAGGCCTCGCGTATTGTCATTAGATCCAGTGCGGGTCCGGATGATGACCAACCGGAGGTAGAGATTTATAAATTAGCTAAATTTCAGAAATCCAACCAGAATAGCTGCTATACTCAAAAACCTATTGTGCACAAGGGAGATATTGTCAAAAAAGGCCAGATCATTGCTGATGGTCCTGCCTCCGAGCTTGGAGAGCTTGCGCTGGGCCAAAATGTGATGGTGGCTTTTATGTCGTGGGGGGGCTACAATTTTGAAGATTCCATGCTCATCAGCGAAAGAGTGGTGAAAGAGGATATCTATACTTCCATACATATAGAAGAATTTGAGGTTGTCTCCAGGGACACAAAGTTGGGCAAAGAAGAGATCACGAGAGATATTCCCAATGTGGGTGAAGATGCCCTAAGGAACCTGGATGAAAGTGGGATCATCAGGATTGGTGCGGAAATCGATCCGGGGGATATCTTGGTCGGAAAAATCACTCCAAAAGGAGAGACCCAACTTTCCCCGGAAGAAAAGCTCTTGAGGGCTATTTTTGGGGATAAGGCTGGAGATGTGAGAGATACGTCTTTGAGGGTTCCACCAGGTGTCCAGGGGATCGTGATTGACGCCAAGGTATTTGCCAGACGTGGTGTTGAAAAGGATCAGCGAAGTCTTTCTATTGAAGCCCAAGAAATGCTTAGACATAAGAAGGATCTTCAAGACGAATTGGATGTCATTGGGAAAGGGGTAAAGGAAAGGCTGCAGACGCTTTTGGTTGGAAAAAGGCTGAAAACAGATCTTCTTGATAGGGCAACAGGCGATATTCTCATGCGTGAAAATAAGACCATAAAGCAGGGAGATATTGACCGCATTGAAATAGAAGCCTGGTCAGGGGCAGACCTTAAAGGTAGCATGGATGTCATTGAGAGTCTTGAATCCATTATTGAGAATTATTCTACTAAGGTGGCTCATCTTAATAAAATATTTGATGATAAGATAGAGAAATTGAGCATCGGTGATGAATTGGCCCCGGGCGTTATCAAAATGGTGAAGATTTATGTGGCAGTGAAACGCAAATTGTCTGTGGGAGACAAGATGGCGGGACGTCACGGAAATAAGGGCGTCCTATCAAGAGTGCTCCCTGTTGAGGACATGCCCTATTTTGCAGATGGGACGCCGGTGGATATTGTTTTAAATCCTTTGGGCGTGCCATCGAGGATGAATGTGGGGCAGGTGCTTGAAACGCACCTGGGATGGGCCTCATTCGAACTTGGCAAACAAATTAAAGAAATGCTGGATAAGATGAAAACGCCTGATGAATTGAGGCGTAAATTTAAAAAAGTGTTTGTAAAACAGGAGTATAATGAATTTATAAGGGATCTATCTGATGAGGAGCTGATCGAAAGAGGCCGCTTATTGACGGACGGTGTACCCATGGCGTCGCCGGTTTTTGACGGTGCAGATGAAGAGGAAATCCAAAATTGCCTGGAAGAGGCAGGATTACCCGTATCCGGCCAGGCGACCCTTTATGATGGCAGGACAGGCATTCCATTTGATCAAAAGATCACCGTGGGCATTATGTACATAATGAAGCTCCATCATTTGGTGGATGACAAACTGCACGCGCGGTCTATCGGTCCCTATTCTCTTGTAACACAGCAGCCATTGGGCGGAAAGGCCCAGTTTGGCGGTCAGCGATTGGGTGAGATGGAGGTCTGGGCAATGGAGTCTTACGGGGCCGCTTACACGCTTCAGGAGTTTCTGACCGTTAAATCGGATGATGTAGCCGGGAGAACCCGGATGTACGAACGGATTGTTAAGGGTAACAATGTGCTTGAAGCTGGGCTCCCGGAGTCTTTCAAGGTCCTCATGAAAGAACTGCAGAGTCTTGGGCTGGAAATTCAGCTTTTTGAGGATAGCCAGATTTAGGAATTAATACCTGTCTATTGTCGAGTAGAGATTGGAATTCGGCAATAATCAATCGCCAATCGAAAATCAAAAGGAGATAGGCATTGGAAGAATTATACAGTTTCTTTACCAAGCCAAAGGATCCATCAAGCTTTAACGCGGTCAGGATTTCTTTGGCCTCACCGGAAAAGATAAAAGAGTGGTCTTTTGGGGAGGTCAAAAAACCTGAGACCATCAACTACAGGACTTTCAAACCAGAGAGAGACGGGCTTTTTTGTTCGAAGATATTTGGACCCATCAAAGACTATGAATGCAATTGCGGCAAGTACAAACGAATGAAGCATAGAGGTATCGTCTGTGAGAAATGTGGCGTTGAAGTCATTCAATCGAAAGTTCGCCGTGAACGGATGGGACATATTGAACTTGCGGCCCCTGTCGCCCACATTTGGTTCTTAAAGTGCCTTCCTTCCAAGATAGGTAACCTTTTGGACTTGACACTAAAAGACCTAGAACGAGTTCTTTATTTTGAGGGCTACATTGTCGTTGATCCGAAGGATACGCCCCTTATAAAAGGTAGCTTGTTGACGGATGAACAATTGCACCAAGCGAGGGAGGACTATGGTGATCGATTTGAGGCAGGTATAGGGGCTGAAGCGATCCAGAAAATGTTGCGGGACCTAAACCTGGATGAACTCTCGGAGACCCTCAGGGCTGAAATGTTAGCAACAAAATCTGAAGCAAAGCGAAAAAAACTAGCAAAGCGCTTGAAGATCATCGGTGCATTTAGAGACTCAAACAACCGACCGGAATGGACAATCCTGAATTATATTCCCGTGTTACCACCGGATCTTAGGCCACTTGTACCCCTTGATGGCGGCCGATTTGCCACGTCTGATTTGAATGATCTTTATCGGCGGGTTATTAATCGTAATAACAGACTGAAAAGACTTCTGGAACTGAGTGCCCCTGATATCATCGTCAGAAACGAAAAGAGAATGCTTCAGGAGGCAGTAGATGTCCTGTTTGATAATGGGAGGAGAGGGAAAGTTGTCACGGGAGCAAACAAACGTCCTTTCAAGTCCTTAAGTGATATGCTCAAGGGCAAGCAGGGAAGGTTTCGACAGAATTTACTCGGTAAGCGGGTGGATTATTCAGGCCGATCGGTAATTGTGGTTGGGCCCGATCTGCGTCTACATCAGTGTGGACTCCCCAAAAAGATGGCCTTGGAGCTTTTTAAGCCCTTTATTTATAACAAACTGGATGAAAGGGGGCTTGTCACCACGATAAAGAGCGCAAAGAAGATGGTTGATAGAGAAACGCCTGAGGTCTGGGATGCCCTCGATGAAGTGGTCAGTGAATACTGTATCCTGTTGAATCGGGCTCCCACACTGCACCGTTTAGGAATTCAGGCGTTTGAGCCTATACTTATTGAGGGCAAGGCCATTCAGCTTCATCCCCTGGTGTGTACCGCCTTTAATGCGGACTTTGATGGGGATCAGATGGCAGTCCATGTCCCGTTATCCATTGAGGCCCAGATAGAGGCAAGGGTCCTTATGATGTCGACTAACAATATCCTTTCACCTGCCAGTGGGGACCCCATCATCGTACCCAGCCAGGATATTGTTTTGGGAATCTACTATCTAACACGAGAAAGGCCGTTCTCTAAAGGAGAAGGAAAGGTCTTTTCAAGCCCACTCGAAGTGAGAATTGCTTACGATGCGGGTGAGTTAGATCTTCATGCCGCCATCAAAGTGAGGATAGAGGGTAAGCTTCAGGAGACCACTACCGGCCGTGTGATTCTATATGAAATTCTGCCAGAAGCCCTTCCCTTTGCGCTGATCAATAAGATCATGACAAAAAAGGAACTGCGTATCTTGATAAACGAGTCCTATCGCAGGGCAGGGATCAAATCTACGGTTATCCTGGGCGATCGTTTGAAAGATATGGGATATAAATATGCCACACTTTCAGGTATATCTATCTCCATTAAAGACATGACCATCCCCTCCAAGAAGGGAATGATTATTGAGCGGGCCGAGAATGAAGCGAAAAATATTGATCATCAATACATCAGCGGGCTTATAACGGATGGGGAAAAATACAATAAGGTAGTGGATATCTGGTCCCAGTCCACCGAGGACGTGGCTTCGGAGATGATAAAGGAGATGGCCTTAGATGAGGTCAGGGGGCCTGGGAACAAGAGAGAAAAGACCAACAGCTTTAACCCCATCTATATGATGTCAGATTCAGGCGCAAGAGGAAGTAAAGACCAAATGAGACAGTTGGCCGGAATGAGGGGCTTGATGGCGAAACCATCGGGAGAGATTATTGAAACCCCTATTACGTCTAATTTTCGTGAAGGGTTGACTGTCTTGCAGTATTTTATATCCACCCATGGAGCCAGAAAAGGCCTGGCCGATACGGCACTCAAGACAGCTAATTCCGGTTATCTGACCCGAAGACTGGTGGACGTCGCACAGGATGCAATTGTTACAGAAGAAAACTGCGGTACCATGGATGGCATATGGGTGGATGCGCTCGTAGAAGGTGGCGAAATACTTCAACGCGTTGGAGAGCGGATCCTGGGTCGAGTTAGCCTTGAGGATATCTATGATCCAGTGACCGGGGATTTGCTTGTGAAGGCAGATGAGGAGATCGACGAGGAGAAAGTAAGAAAAATAGAGGCTGCTGGATTGGAAAAGGTCAGGATCAGATCCGTTTTGACATGTGAGGCCAAAAGGGGGGTATGTAAGAAATGTTACGGAAGGGACCTTTCGCACGGCCATGAGGTCAATATCGGACAGCCCATTGGTATAATCGCTGCTCAGTCCATTGGTGAACCGGGGACCCAACTCACCATGAGGACATTCCATATCGGCGGCACAGCCAGTAAGAGGGTGGAACAATCAACGATTCAGCCCAGAAATAAAGGTAAGATAAAGTTTATCGGCCTGAAAACGGTCAGAAATGAAGAGGGGAACCTCGTTGTCATGAACCGCAATGGAGAGATCGCTGTGCTGGGCAAAGGGGAGAGGGAGCTTGAGCGATATCCCATAACATACGGGGCTACTTTGAAAGTTAGTGATGGAAGTGAGGTCAAATCAGACCAGATCCTGGCTGAATGGGATCCTTTTACAATACCTATTGTGACAGAGGTGAGTGGCGTTGTCAAATTCGGTGATATTACGGAAGGCCGGACCATGCAGGAAAAGCGTGACAAGGTAACGGGAAAGATCAGCAGGGTGATTGTTGAATCCCGTGACATGGAGATCAGGCCTCGGATTTCCATTAAAGACAGCAGCGGAAAAACGGCCAGTCTACCCGGTAGTGCAAAGGCCAAGGCCCGAAATTATTTGCCGGTAGGTGCCATCATTATGGTTAGCGAGGGAGATGAGGTGGGTCCGGGTTCCGTATTGGCAAAGATCCCGAGAGAAACGACTAAGACGAAAGATATTACAGGGGGGTTACCGCGGGTTGCAGAGCTGTTTGAAGTGAGAAAACCAAAACAGACAGCTATCATCAGCGAAATAGACGGAGTTATCTCGTTTGGGAAATATACAAAGGGGAAGCGAAAAATGACGATTACCCCAGAGATAGGTGAGCCCGTAGATTATTTCGTGGCAAGAGGAAAGCATGTCAGCGTACTGGAAGGCGACTATGTGAGGGCAGGTGAGGCATTAATGGACGGATCGGTCGATCCTCATGACATATTAAAGATCAGAGGTACCAAGGAGCTGGCCAAATACCTGGTCAATGAGGTGCAGGAAGTGTACAGGCTGCAAGGGGTGAAAATTAATGATAAGCATATTGAGGTTATTGTCCGTCAGATGTTGCGACAGGTGAATGTAACCGACGTGGGAGATTCCCATTTCCTTTTGGGGGAGCATGTGGAAAAGTGGCGCTTTGAAGAAGAGAACAAAAAAATTATCGAAAAAGGCGGAAAACCAGCCACAGCAGAGCCTCTGTTGCTGGGAATTACCAAAGCGTCCCTAAGCACTGAAAGTTTTATATCGGCAGCATCTTTTCAGGAAACAACCAAGGTCTTGTCCGATGCAAGTGTGGCCGGAAAAATAGATGCCCTCAAGGGACTGAAAGAGAATGTGATTATGGGCCGTCTGATCCCGGCGGGTACCGGGTTGAAGGCATACAGAAATATTGAGATGGGTGTTGGGTAACTTCTCAATACGTTCGAAAGAGATTTGAACGGCCTACAGAAAATAATATTATAAATGAACTTTTTTGATGGTAGAGGGGTGACAGTTAACTTTTTTATTATTTTGTCTTGAAAATACCTTGACAAACAATAAAAATAAAAATAGAAAAAAGAGTTTTGTTTCTTATATTTCTTTAGGATCAAGTATTGACAATTTATCCCTTTGATCAAGTGAAGCTACAGGAGATTCTATGCCGACCATTAACCAACTCATTAGAAAGGGCCGCAGCAAACCCAGGAAAAAGGCCAAGACCCCTGCTCTTCAGGGTGCGCCTCAGAAAAGAGGCGTGTGTGTAAGGGTATATACATCGACACCCAAAAAACCCAACTCTGCCCTTCGAAAGGTTGCCAGGGTGAGATTGACAAACGGAATTGAAGTAACTTCGTATATCCCGGGTATGGGTCACAACCTTCAGGAACACTCGGTTGTCTTGATTCGAGGAGGCCGGGTCAAGGATTTGCCCGGTGTAAGGTATCATATTATCAGGGGGACAATGGATACAACGGGTGTGGATGATCGCAGGCAGGGTCGATCAAAGTATGGGGCTAAACGACCAAAGAGTCTTTGATAGCCCTATTTATTTTTTTGGAGATTTTTTATGCCCAGGAAGCGAGTATTTGCAAAACGAGAGATAGTGCCTGATCCTAAGTACAAAAGTGTACTTTTGACAAAATTTGTTAATAACCTGATGAAGAAGGGCAAAAAAAGCCTTGCGCAGTCGATCATTTATGGATCCTTCGACATTATTGCGGAAAAAACGAAGCAAGACCCCTTAACAGTTTTTAAAAAAGCCGTCGAAAACGTTAAACCCATGGTGGAGGTGAAATCCCGACGGGTGGGGGGGTCTACATACCAGGTGCCCACAGAAGTGAGGCCGTCCAGGAGGCAGGCGCTGAGCATTCGATGGATCATCACCTATTCCACCCAGAGGGGTGAAAAGACAATGTCTGCCAAACTTGCGGGAGAGTTAATGGATGCTGCCAATGCAAGAGGGGCCGCGATAAAAAAGAGGGACGATACACACAGGATGGCTGAGGCCAACAAGGCCTTTGCCCATTATCGATGGTAAATGAGAGTCATTCAGCAGGGAGTAGGCAGGCGTTCGTTGGCAGTAAGAGTGGAGTGGGATACGGGGGTTTTACTGTTACAGAAGTAGTGCTTACGACAGATAGGAGGTCATGAGATGGGGAAGAAGAAATTTGAGAGGACGAAGCCACATATAAACGTTGGAACGATAGGGCATATAGACCATGGCAAGACGACGTTAACGGCGGCTATTACGAAGCATTTAGAGAAGAAGGGGATGGCGGATTATGTTCCCTTTGATGAGATAGATAAGGCGCCAGAGGAGAAGGCCCGAGGAATAACGATAGCGACGGCGCATGTTGAATATGAGACTGAAAAAAGGCATTATGCGCATGTGGATTGTCCGGGTCATGCGGATTATATAAAGAACATGATCACGGGTGCTGCGCAGATGGACGGGGCGATATTGGTTGTTGGGGCGGATGATGGGCCTATGCCGCAGACACGGGAGCACATATTGTTAGCCCGTCAGGTTGGTGTTCCGAGCATAGTTGTTTATTTAAACAAGACGGACATGGTGGATGATGAGGAGTTAATCGAGTTAGTGGAGTTGGAGCTGCGGGAGCTGTTGGACAAGTATGAATTTCCGGGTGATGAGATACCGATTATACGCGGCAGTGCGTTGAAGGCGTTGGAGAGTGATGATTCTGACTCGGAAGATGTGAAGTCTATTTTTGAGTTAATGGATGCGATTGACAGTTACATTCCTGAGCCGGTGCGAGACACGGACAAGACGTTTTTGATGCCGATAGAGGATGTATTCAGCATATCGGGACGGGGTACGGTTGTGACGGGTCGAGTGGAGCGTGGAGTGGTTAAGGTTGGAGATGATGTTGAGATTGTCGGGATACGGGATACGATGAAGACGGTATGTACGGGTGTTGAGATGTTTCGCAAGATACTGGATCAAGGTCAGGCTGGAGACAACATAGGGGTTTTGCTGAGGGGGACGAAGCGAGATGAAGTTGAGCGTGGCCAGGTGGTGGCGGCTCCCAAGTCGATAGAGCCGCACACGAAGTTTAAGGCTGAGGCCTATATTTTGACGAAGGAGGAGGGGGGTCGTCACACGCCATTTTTCAATGGATACCGGCCGCAGTTTTATTTTCGGACGACAGATGTGACAGGGGTAACGACATTACCTGAAGGGATTGAGATGGTGATGCCTGGAGACAATGTGTCGATGGAGGTCAATTTAATTACGCCCATAGCGATGGAGAAGGAGTTGCGGTTTGCCATTCGTGAGGGAGGCAGGACTGTTGGTGCCGGGGTCATCAGCGATATTATTGAATAGGGGAGAGGGAGCATGATTGCCAACCAAAAGATCCGAATCCGCTTGAAAGCGTATGATCACAAATTACTGGATCAGTCAGCCATGGAAATTGTGGATACGGCAAGGGAGACAGGGGCGAGGGTGGCGGGGCCAATTCCGCTCCCTACGACTATTAATAAATATTGTGTTTTGAGATCCCCCCATGTGAATAAGAAATCAAGAGAACAATTTGAAATAAGAACCCACAAGCGTTTGATGGATATCCTTGAGCCGACCCAACAGACTGTGGATGCCCTAATGAAGCTTGATTTGGCTGCAGGGGTGGATGTGGAGATCAAACTCCCTTAACCTTAACGCTTGTCTAAAAATGGCAAAAAAGATTGTAAAGCACCCGATATGAGTTAAATTGAAAGCGCAAAAGGCTTTGTATTTTTTACGGCCTTTAGTCGACATCTGTTCGGACGGTGGGTTTGGGAGTAATTTGGAGCGGAATTCCTATGGTCAAAAAACTTTTTGGAAGAAAATTGGGAATGACACAACATTTCCTTGAAGAGGGAAAGAGTGTACCTGTGACTGTCTTGAAGATTGGACCCTGTGTCGTGACCCAGAAGAAGACCGTCGAGAAAGAGGGATATAATGCAATCCAGGTAGGGTATGAGCCCCAAAAAAAGGCCCGAGTGAATAAGCCTTTACGGGGTCATTTCAAGACCACGGGAGAAAGGTATTTCGCCCACCTAAATGAGATACGAATTGATGACCCTGAAACCTTTGAGCTCGGTCAGGAGATCAAATCAGATATTTTTAATGTCGACGATGTTGTTCATGTCATCGGTATGAGTAAAGGTAGAGGATTCAGTGGGGTCATTAAACGGTGGGGTTTCTCCGGAGGAAGGAAGACCCATGGATCCCGTTCACACAGGATTCCGGGGTCGATTGGGTGCAGTGCCACGCCTGGGAGGGTGCAGAAAGGAAAAAAACTTCCCGGCAGAATGGGATGCCATCGTGTTACCATCAAGAACTTAAAAGTAGTTGGCGTTAGGCCTGAAATGGATTTGGTTCTGGTGCGGGGGGCTGTACCTGGCAGTTCCAACGGCCTTGTTGAAATTTGTAAAGTTTGATTTAGTGTTTATTGCGTTTATGGTGTTCATCGGTGCTGAGATCATTAATCCGATGAGGCCAAAAGACTTAACGAATAAAGAAAGGGTAAGGGGCCCGAGATGACAGTCGTGGATGTCCTTAATCTTCAAAAGAAAAAGGTTTCTGAAGTGGAACTGCGGAAGGAGGTCTTTGAGGTTCCAACAAAAAGTCATGTCCTTCATCAGGTTGTGGTGAGTCAGCTTGCCAGTCACCGATCAGGAACTGCTGCCACAAAAGGCCGTTCAAAGGTCAAAGCCTCGGGTAAAAAGCTCTGGCGACAAAAGGGGACCGGCCGGGCGAGGGTTGGGTCTGCTGCCTCTCCCACAAGAAGGGGAGGAGGAGTGGCTTTTGGGCCAACCCCCCGTAAATATGTCCACAAGGTTCCAAAGAAAGTAAAAAAGACCGCTCTGTGCATGGCGCTAACTGATAAAGTCCAGACCGACCGCCTTAAAGTAATTGATAGTTTTGATCTTCCGGAGATCAAGACAAAAAATTTTGTGGGTGTTATGAAAACTTTTGATGTGAATAAGGCACTGATTGTGACCGAAGAAAAATTGGTAAACCTGGAAAAGTCATCTCAAAATGTCCCATGGGTGAAGGTAATGCGGTATCAAGGGCTTAATGTTTACGATATCCTGAGATATGATCTCCTATTCCTGGAGCAATCCGCCTTAGGAAAAATAGAGGAGGCATTGATATCGTGATGAATATCTACCAAGTCATAAAAGAACCGCACATCACGGAAAAAGCCAACATTCAGAAGGAAGAAACTAACCAAATAACCTTCAGGGTGCATCAAAAGGCTAATAAGGTGGAAATAAGACAGGCCGTTGAGACCTTTTTCAAGACAAAGGTTTTGGAGGTACGGACGATGAACGTGCGTGGCAAGAAGCGCAGGATGGGAAGAACCGTGGGCAAGAAGTCCGATTGGAAAAAGGCGGTTGTCAGGCTAGCACCGGGAGAGAACATCGAATTTTTTGAAGGAATGTAAATTGACCACCTACTGCGGAGCAAGTAATGGGGATTAAAACCAATAAACCAACCTCACCGGGAAGAAGATTTCAGAGTTCCTCTACGTTTGAAGAAGTCACTCGCAAGGGATCTGAAAGAAGCCTTCTTAAAGCCATTGGAAAGTCAGGGGGCAGGAATTCGACTGGCCGCATGACTGTAAGGCATAGAGGAGGCGGCCACAAACGAAAATACAGGTTGATCGATTTCAGGAGAAATAAGGATGGCGTTCCTGCTCGAGTGGCTTCGATTGAATATGATCCAAACCGTTCTTCAAATATTGCTCTTCTGCACTATAGAGATGGAGAAAAGCGGTACATTCTGGCGCCACTCAAAGTTCGAGTAGGAGATCGGGTGAGTTCGGGTCCGGGTGCGGAAATTAGACCCGGTAACTCTATTTCTCTCAGGGATATTCCTCTGGGAACACACATTCACAATATCGAGCTTAAGATAGGACATGGTGGGCAACTGGCCAGGAGCGCAGGAAGTTATGCCCAATTGATGGCAAAAGAAGGGAAATATGCCCAGATCAAACTTCCGTCCGGTGAGGTGCGAATGGTCCTTCTGGACTGTAAGGCAACCATAGGTCAGGTCGGCAACCTTGACCACGAAAATATGTCTATCGGTAAAGCCGGTAGAAATAGATGGTTGGGAAAAAGGCCCCGGGTGAGGGGTGTTGCCATGAACCCGGTGGATCATCCCCATGGTGGAGGAGAAGGAAAGTCCTCAGGTGGACGTCATCCTGTGACACCCTGGGGTGTCCCGACCAAGGGCTACAGGACGAGGGTCAGAAAGTCGAGCGATAGGCTCATTGTAAAAAGACGAAAAAAGTAGTCAAGCAAATCCCATCTTAAACAGCCCCCTTAAAGGAGCGAAGCCGAGATGGGATGTAAATTGAATCAAGAGGGAGAATAGCCTTGCCAAGATCGTTAAAAAAAGGACCCTTTGTCGATGAACATCTATTGAGGAAGGTACAAAACGCGGCAGGAACAATGAGCAGGAAAATCATTAAGACATGGTCGCGTCGGTCAACCATTCTTCCCGAGTTTGTCGGCTTGACATTTGCTGTGCACAATGGTCGAAAATTCCTGCCAGTATTTGTTACCGAAGACATGGTGGGGCATAAATTGGGTGAATTTGCCCCCACACGAACCTTTTATGGTCATGCCGGGGATAAGAAATCCAGGTTGAAGGGTAAGAAGAAATAACCGCTAAAGGCTGAGTGCCTATATTGGAATGTTATTATGGAAACGAGGGCAGTGGCAAAATATGTTAGAATTTCGCCCCGCAAGATTCGTTTGGTTATGAATCAGGTCAGGGGGAAGCAGGTTGGAGAGGCATTGAATATGCTTTCCTTTACACCCAAGAGAGGGGCGCGAATACTAAAGAAATTAGTCAATTCAGCGATTGCCAATGCTGAACAGAATACAGGTGTGGACGTGGACTCTCTTTACATCGTGCGGGTTTACGCTGATGAAGGACCCACCCTGAAGCGGTGGCGACCCCGGGCACAGGGGCGTGCAACGCCCATAAGAAAGAGAACGAGTCATCTTACGGTTGTCCTGAATGAGAAGTAGATCAATCATGGGTTTTCATAATCGGGAATATAAGATTTGGATTGTTTTAAATCCATTTTGATCAGTTATCAACTTAACTGCGTAACCATTTAATTGCTCTGGAGGTGGATATTGGGCCAGAAAGTTCATCCGATCGGCTTTAGATTGGGAGTCAATAAAAACTGGGATTCGAGATGGTTTTCTCGCAAGGAATACAGCGATTTTGTCCTTGAAGATTACAACATCAGAAAGTTTTTGAAAAAAAGACTCTTTCAGGCCGGTGTGTCAAAAGTAGAGATTGAAAGAGCTGCCAATAAGGTCCGTATTCGCATATACGCCGCCAGACCGGGGATTATCATAGGGAAAAAGGGCGTTGAGATTGAAAAGCTGAAACGAGAGCTTGAAAAAATGATCAGCAGGGGGATCATTATAGATATTCAGGAGGTCAGAAAAGCTGAGGTCGAAGCACAGTTAGTTGCAGAGAACGTGGCTCTGCAACTGGTTCGGCGGATCGCTTTCAGACGAGCCATGAAAAAGAGCGTAACTGCTGCTTTGAGATTTGGCGCCCAAGGCATCAAAATTGCCTGTAGCGGAAGGTTAGGAGGGGCTGAGATGGCTCGTCGAGAGTGGTATAGGGAAGGCAGAGTCCCTCTTCACACCCTCAGAGCTGACATAGATTATGGCTTTGCCGAAGCGCGTACAACATACGGAATAATTGGCGTTAAGGTAACTATATTCAAAGGCGAAATTTTGCCGGATAAAACCAAAAAAGAATAGGTGCCATTCATGTTAAGTCCAAAAAAGGTCAAATATCGCAAGAGGCAAAAGGGACGGACAAAAGGCAAGGCTTTTCGGGGCAGCACTCTGGAGTTTGGTGATTATGGTCTGCAGGCCCTGGAATGTGGCCACATGACTGCCCAACAAATAGAATCGGCCCGAATCGCTGTAACAAGACATATAAAGCGCGGGGGAAAGATTTGGATCCGAGTTTTTCCGGATAAATCGTTTACTAAAAAACCCGCTGAAACGAGGATGGGCAAAGGGAAAGGTGCGCCTGAAGGATGGGTAGCCGTGGTGAGGCCAGGAAGGATCCTTTATGAATTAGAAGGGGTGGCTGAGACAGTGGCCGCTGAGGCCTTTCGATTGGCTGGTCACAAGTTGCCGTTTGCTACAAGATTTGTTATCAGGAGATCGTAAACTCATGAAGGCAAAAGAGTTGAAAGAGCTAACCGAAGAAGAGCTCATGGAGAAGACAAAAGAGTTGAGCAGGGAGTTGTTTAATTTGCGGTTTCAGAAGGCGACTGGTCAGCTTGGAAACACTGCTGTAATTCCCAAAACAAAAAAAGACTTGGCACGGGTAAAGACGGTGATCAGGGAACTGGAAATCTCCAGAGCAGGAAGATAAGTTTCTCGCAAATGAATTTGCTTTTTTAATATTTGAGGTGCAGATGAGAGAGCGCGGATTACGAAGAAGACTGGTGGGGACCGTTGTGAACAACAGGATGAATAAAACGGCCCTGGTATTAGTTGAACGGTTAACCAAACATCGGACTTATAATAAGTATGTTAAAAGGCGTGTTAAGTATATGGCGCATGATCCCCAAAACCTTTGCCAAATCGGGGATAAGGTGAGGATCATTGAAAGCCGGCCTCTCAGTAAGCGGAAAAGGTGGCAAGTCATTGAGAGAATCAATATTGTCGTTTAGGTTGAATGGAGAGATAGCTCACCGGAGTTGGGGATATGATACAGATTCAAACGAGATTGAAGGTTGCTGATAATTCTGGAGCCAAGTTGCTTTCCTGCATAAAGGTGCTGGGCGGTTCTAAGAGGAGATACGCAAGTGTAGGAGATATCATCGTTGTATCGGTGAAGGAGGCGATGCCCAATTCCAAAGTGAAAAAGGGAGATGTTGTTCGGGCGGTGATTGTTAGAACAGCAAAAGGGCTCCGCAGACCGGACGGGTCCTATATAAAATTTGATGATAACTCGGCTGTATTGATCAACCAGCAAATGGAGCCCATCGGGACACGAATCTTTGGACCGGTAGCAAGAGAATTGAGAGCTAAAAATTTCATGAAGATCATTTCATTGGCCCCAGAAGTGCTTTGATGGAATCGGGAGTGATAGAAGTGCCGAAAAAACACCCTAAAATCAGAAAAGATGATAAAATTATTGTTCTTGCTGGAAAAGAAAAAGGTAAGATTGGGACAGTTCTGAAAGTTGATCCTGAAAAAGAACGTGTGATTATTGAAAAAGTCAATATGGTGAAAAAACACGCGAAGGCAAGTGCGCAAACTGCCCAAGGGGGAATTATTGAAAAGGAAGCTCCCCTCAATATTTCTAATGTAATGATTGTATGCAATAAATGTGCTGAACCTACCCGGATTGGAAAACGCGTACTCGAGGATGGGTCAAAAATA
>Ga0180432_10005777_pt1 | contig 16303 bp, 10 predicted proteins | sample SS_ome_10_FD_132414 | JGI IMG/M metagenome (GOLD analysis project Ga0180432, IMG submission 132414) | Hypersaline lake sediment archaeal communities from the Salton Sea, California, USA - SS_1_MS_2 metaG | ecosystem: Environmental > Aquatic > Non-marine Saline and Alkaline > Hypersaline >... | reverse complement strand
CTCGACATCCTCGGTCACCCGAACCTTGACCGCGTCGCGCACGACCAGGTCGGAGAGCGACTTGCCCGACGCCGCGAGCGCCATGTCGCGAAGCGACAGGACGCCCTGGAGGCGCCCCTCGTCGTCGACGGCGTACGCGTAGTAAACGGTCTCCGCCTCCTCCTGTCGGCGTCGGAGGAGATCGATCGCCTCCTGGACCGACATCGACAGGGACAGCGGCACGATCTCCGGCGACATCAGGCCGCCGGCCGTGTCCGCCGGGTAGGCGAGCAGCTCCGTGAGAACCTCCGCGTCGCGGCGGCTCAGCGTCGACAGCAGCTCGTTCTGGACCTCCTCCGGTAGCTCGAGAAGGAGGTCGACGGCGTCGTCGGGGTCCATCCGGGACAGGATCTCGCTTGCCTCGGACCGATCGAGCTGCGCAACCAGCTCGGCCGACTCGTCGGGCTCCATCTCCCCGAGCGGCTCGGCCGCCGCGTGACGAAGGAAGAGCCGGTGGACCAGCTCCGCCGCCTGGGCGTCGGTCAGCTCGGTCAGAATCTCGGCGATGTCCGCCGGATCCTTCTCGAGCAGCTCCCGCAAGACGATCCTACGGTCCTCCATCGGCCCTCCTTCCGGCCTGTCGATTATAGGTCGCACATCTTCCCCGCAGGTAGCCGCCCACCGAGAGGCGATGTCCTTTCCTCGACCGTCTACGTCGGTCATGATGGCGCGAAGGGAGTCCCGAATGGCGACACGAGGGATCCAGGTCCTGCACGAGGCTGACGTCGACCACGAGGTCCTGACCTACCGCTACGTTCGGATGGGAGCGCAGATCGCGGCCGACGCAATCGAGCTGCCCCACGAGGTCGTTCTGAAGTCGCTCGTCTTCCGTGGTGACGAGACGTTCCTCTTCGTCCTGATCGGAAGCGATGCGAACGTCAGCACGCGCAAGGTCGGGCGGACGACCGGACACAAGCACGTCGAAGCGGCGTCTCCCCGCGACGCCGAACGGGTCACCGGCTATCTCGTCGGCGGGATCAGCCCCCTTGGATCGCGAACGCGCCTCCCGGTTCTCCTCGACCGAGAAGCCGCTTCCCACGATCGCCTCGTCATCAACGCCGGATCGCGGGGGATGCTCGTCCGACTCGCCACCGACGCGCTGATCCGCCTGACCGAAGCGACAATCGCCGACGTCCGGACCGGCTGAGCGAGCGACCCCGCTCTAGGAGAGCGTCTCCAGCTCGCCGATCATCTCGGCGATCACGTCGAAGCCTCCTTGCCAGAACGCCCGAGTCCGGATGTCGACGTCCGCCTCATCGAGGATTTCGATCGGCGCCTTCGACCCTCCGTATTCGAGAATCTTGAGGTACTTCGGGACGAACGTCTCCCCCTCCTGCTTGTACCGCTGATACAGGCCGAGGACCAGCAACAGCCCGAACGTATACGCATAGCAGTAGAACGGCGTCGCGTAGATGTGGGGGATGCTGATCCACTCCCAAGCGAAGGCCTCGTCGAGTTCGACGCTGTCCCCGAATTGCTCTCGGAGGTTCTCGAGATACGCGGCCGACAGCCGGTCGGGCGTCACCCCTTCCTCGGCGATCATCCGATGCGCCTCTTGCTCGAAGAGGACGAAGTACGCTTGTCGGAGGATCATGGCGTAGCTGTCATCGACGTACTTGGCCAGCATCGACCGGCGGAAGGCGGGATCGCCGTCTCGCTCGAGGAGGCTCTCCAGGAGAAGCATCTCGGCGAAGTTCGACGCCGTCTCCGCGAGCGGAAGCGACGAACCGAACGTCAAGATAGAGTGATCGGCGGCCATCATCGCGTGGACCGCGTGTCCGAGCTCGTGAGCGAGTGTGGCCACGTCGTCGGCCCGATCGTTGTAGTTGACCAAAACCCACGGGGTTACGTCCGGAAGGACCCCGTAGCAGAAGGCGCCCGTGTCCTTTCCCGGTCTCGGCTCCGAGTCCAGGTGTCCCGCCGCGAGGACGCGCTTGGCCTGCTCGGCGACCTGCGGCGCGAAGGCGCGCATGCTCTCGAGAACGACCTTCGCGCCTTCGGTGAAGGGGTACTCCTTCGAGACCGAGGCGATCGGAGCGTAGATGTCGAAGCGCCGAAGCTTCGGAAGGCCGAGCCACTTCGCCTTCAGTTGGAAGAATCGCTGGTAGAGACCGGCATTCTCCCGGCAGACCTCGAGAAGGAGATCGACGACCCCGTCCGGCACATCGTTCGCCAGATTCCGGACCGAGATCGCAGAGGCGATCCCACGAAGTTCGACGTTCTCCGCGTGCCAGTCGCCGGCGACGTACTTGTAGAGCTGCGCCAACTCCCCCTTGCGCTCTTCGTAGACACGAAGCAGAGCCCGATAGGCGGCCTCGCGGCGCTCCGGGGACGGGTCGCGCGCGTAGACCATCACTTCCGACCGCGTCAGGGTCTTCGTCTCCCCGTCGATCTCCACGTCGTAGGTGAAGGCGTTGGTGATCATGTCGTAGAGGGTGACCAACCCTTCCGCCCCGTTGACGTTCTTGACGTTGATCACCTTCTCCTCCGGCTCGGAGAGCGTGAACGGCGCGAAGCGCCGCAGCACCTTGAGGTAGTAGGCGACGTCGCCCGCCGTCTGGAGAAGGCGCTGTGCCGTCCCTTCATCGACCGTTTTCCACCAGAGGTCGAAGAAGAGCATTCGATTTCGCACTGCGGCGAGCGTCTTGTCGACCCGTCCACGCAGCGCGAGCGCCTCCTGATCGCCCGTCTGCTCCGAGAGGCGAAGAACCGCATAGCCTTGCAGCCTCTGAGCGGCATAGGCGGCCTTCTCCACCGACGCGACGACCTCCGAGAACGTCTCTTCGGAGATCGATTCCGTCAGGGCCGGGCGCTTCAACTCGAGCCCGGCGACCGCCCCCTCCAGGTCGGTGAAGGCCCGCTCGAGGTCCGCCTCATCCGCAATCAGATCCGTGAGCGTCCACCGCCCCTTCTCGTACCTGCGATCACCCATCGGCTCCTCCATTCTTCTAGGTCTCTTCCGCCAGCGACCCGTCGAGTCCGAGATCCACGGCGACTGCCTGCATGCCGGCGATCACCTCGCCGATTAGATCCGAGAGCTCGATTCCGAGCAGGTCCGCTCCCTTCTGGATGATCTCCCGATCCGCCCCGGCGGCGAACGACTTGTCCTTCCATTTCTTCTTCACCGATTTCACCTTCAGATCCATCAGGCTCTTCGACGGGCGGACGAGTGCGACGGCCGTGACCAACCCGGTGAGCTCGTCGATCGCGAAGAGGGCCTTCTCCATCGTGTGCATCGGTTCCACATCGGTACAGATCCCCCATCCATGGGAAATGACGGCGTGGATGTAGTCCTCCGGCCACTCCCGCTCACGGAGAATCTGCTCGGTCATTCGGCAGTGCTGATCGGGGTACTTCTCGTAGTCGAGATCGTGGATCAGCCCGACCACGCCCCACTTGTCTTCGTCTTCACCGCGCTCTCGAGCCATGTGCCGCATGACCCCCTCGACGGCGAGGGCGTGCTTGATCAGGTTCTCGCTCCGATTGAACTCCGTCAGGAGAGCAAACGCCTCCTCGCGAGTCGGTCTATCCATCCAACGATCACCTCCGTATCGCATCGAACCCGTGGAGAATCAACTCTACCCGTCGACATGGTGGTTCGCCATCCAGCCAACGGTTCGAGAGCGCCGCGGCATTCGCCGTTCGCCATTCACTGCGAGGGCCGTCGGACGCATTCCGAGCGGGCATTTGCCGGAGATCCGACGGTACGCGGACGGCATCCTCCATCGGCCCTCGCTCATGGTATCTGTGGCGCTCCTCGATTGCCTGAGTGAGGCTCACAATCCGATCGCTTAGAATCGGTCGACATTCACACGTGTCAAGGGGGCATCGTGCCGTTCGAGGTCGGAACGTTCTTCATCCTCTTCTTCTCCGCGATCGGGATCGGGTTCGCCGCCAGCCTGCTCGGCCTCGGAGGCGGCGTCTTCATGACGCCGCTCCTCTTGCTCGGCGGATTCGTCGCCACACAACCGGAGGCGGCCGGGACGAGCATCGTCGGTGTCGTCTTCACCGGCCTTTCCGCGTCGATTGCGTACTTCCGAAGACGGGCGATCGACTTCCGAATCGGCCTTCTGTTCATGCCCTCGGCCCTCGCCGGTGTCGTTCTCGGAACCTGGATCGTCGGAATCGCCAATCCCTCTTGGCTGACGATCGCCTTCGGCGTCTTCCTGCTGTACCCGATGGTGATGATGCTCGCCGGCAAGACGCCGAAGGAGTTGAAACCGATCGCCAAGGGCGAGACGTCTCGAGTCCGATTCGTCCTGCTCATCGTTCTCCTCGGATTCGTCGCCGGCATTGTGACCAAGCTCTTCGGCATTGGCGGCGGGACCGTCTTCGTTCCGTCTTTGGTGATGTTCCTCGGATTCGACATCGTCACCGCCGTGGCGACGAGCCTCTTCGTGATGGTCCCGACCGCGCTCGTCGGCTCGGTGACGAGCTGGCTCCAAGGGACGCTCCATCTCCAGCTGGCCCTGCCGCTCGTTCTCGGAATCGTGATCGGCGCGCAGCTCGGTCCCCGATTCGGGCGACGGATCCCGCGAAAGAGAATCCGCCAGCTCTTCGGCCTCGTCCTCCTCTACGCCGCGATCAACATGATCCTGAAGGGCCTCCGGTAGGGACCCCTGCGAGAAGCTCGGTCGGCCGGCCCCGGTTTCGAAGCGCGCTTTGTCCCTGACATCGCTCCCCGGCAGGCCGCGGCGGTCGGCCCCTGTGACGCTTGACATCATCGTTCGACCGCTCTACACTTCGAGTTGGCAGTCACGGGTATCGACTGCTAATTCGAGGAGAGAACGATGATCCGATTCGACAAGATGACCGCCGGTGCGCAGGAGCTCTTCCGCGAAGCGCAAGAGCTTCTCACACGGTATCACCACAATCAGCTCGACGTCGAGCACATCGCAGCCGTTCTCGTCACGAAGGAAGGGGTCGGCCGGGAGATCCTCCAAGCGATGGGGATCGACCTTGGCACGCTCGCCAAAGACCTCGATACCCTGCTTCGCAGCAAGCCGTCGGTCGCCGGGCAAATCGCCGGACAGATCTACATCACGCCGCGCCTCGACGCCGTCGTCCAGGCGGCCCAGATGGAGGCCGACCGCCTTCACGACGACTACATCGGCACCGATCACCTTCTGCTGGCAATGAGCCGGACGACGGATCCGGCCCTCCGTCGCATCCTTGGACGACACCAGATCACGCCCGAGGCGATCTACTCGTCCCTCCGAGAGGTTCGCGGCGAGCAGCGGCTGACCGACCAGGAATCCGAGGAGCGATACCAGATCCTGAAGAAGTACTCGACGAACCTGACCGAGATGGCTCAACGCGGGGAGCTCGACCCGGTGATCGGCCGTGACGAAGAGATCCGCAGAATGGAGCAGATCCTCTCCCGCCGTCGGAAGAACAACCCCGTCCTGATCGGAGAACCGGGGGTCGGGAAGACGGCCGTCGTCGAAGGCCTCGCCCAACGGATGGCCGCGGGGGACGTCGCCGACACCCTCCAAGGGAAGGAAGTCGTTTCGCTCGACATCGCGTCGATGGTCGCCGGGTCGAAGTTCCGCGGGGAGTTCGAGGACCGACTGAAGGCCGTGATCAAGGAGATCGAGGCCCACTCCGGCCAGACGATTCTCTTCGTCGACGAGCTGCACACCTTGGTCGGGGCGGGAGCGGCCGAGGGGGCGATCGATGCGTCGAACATCCTCAAGGAGCCTCTCTCCCGGGGCAAGTTCCAGCTGATCGGGGCAACCACACTCGACGAGTACCGCGAGCACATCGAGAAGGACTCCGCCTTCGAGCGGCGATTCCAAAGGGTGTACGTCCGGGAGCCGACGATCGAGGAGACGATCCGGATCCTGGAGGGACTACGCAAGACGCTCCAGGACCACCACCAGATCGAGATCTCGGACGAAGCAATCCGTTCGGCCGCCCGGTTGTCGGAACGCTACATCGCGGATCGGTTCCTTCCGGACAAGGCGATCGACCTGATCGACGAAGCGGCGAGTCGTCTCCGCGTCGACGGATCCGGCGATCGGGTCACCGAAGACGAAGTCGCCGCCCTCGTGTCCCAGTGGACGGGCATCCCGGCCGAGCGGATGCTCGAGGAGGAGCGATCCCGCCTCGCCAATATGGAGGAGGCACTCCACGCCCGGATCATCGACCAAGACGAAGGGGTCCGCGCCGTCTCCGAGGCCGTTCGCCACTCACGGGCCGGCCTGGCCGACCCGCGTCGCCCGGTCGGCACGTTCCTCTTTCTCGGTCCGACCGGCGTCGGGAAGACGGAACTCGCGAAAGCGCTCGCCTCGTTCCTGTTCGGAAGCGACAACGCGATCCTTCGGATCGACATGTCGGAGTACATGGAGCGCCACGCCGTGGCGCGACTGATCGGTTCTCCCCCGGGCTACATCGGGTACGAGGAAGGCGGCCAGCTGACCGAGGCGGTCCGCCGTCGCCCGTACCAGGTGATCCTCTTCGACGAGATCGAGAAGGCGCACCCGCAGGTGATGAATCTCCTCCTGCAGCTCCTCGATGAAGGGCGTCTGACCGACGGACACGGGCGGACGGTCGACTTCCGGCACACGATCCTGATCATGACTTCGAACGTCGGAAGCGAGCTGTTTCAGAGTGATCGTGGCGAGGAGGCGATCCAGCAGGACATCCGGGCTGAGCTTCGGAACGCCTTCCGTCCCGAGTTCCTCAACCGGATCGACGAGACGATCATCTTCCACCCGCTCTCGAAAGAGGCGATCGAGCAGATCGTCGACCTGAAGATCCACGAACTCAACGACCGCCTCGCCGAGCAATCGATCAGGCTCTCGGTGACCGAGGGAGCGAAGCGGGTCCTTGCCAAGGAGGGATTCGACCCGCACTACGGGGCCCGGCCGCTCGGCCGAGCGATCAAGCGGCTCGTCGAGAACCCTCTCGCTTCGAAGATCGTCGCCGGCGAGGTCTCCGACGGGGACACGGTCACCGTCGATGCCGCCGCAATGTCCGACGTGTTGATCCTTAGAACGACGCCCTAGCCGGTCGGGCTACCCTGGCGTCACCAATGAAAGGAGCGCCATCCGGACGGGCACTCCGTTCGACGATTGCCGGAAGTACGCCGCTCCCGGTAGATCGTCGACATCGGCCGCAATCTCGTTCACCCGCGGAAGCGGGTGCATGATCGTCACCGTCTCCTTCGCAGCGGCGAGCCCCGCCCGCGTCAGGACATAGGCGTCCTTCAGTCGATCGTATTCGGCTGGATCGTCGAACCGCTCTCGCTGGATCCTGGTCATGTAGACGACGTCCGCCTCCGGTAGGACGGCGCCGAGATCGGCCGACTCGGCGACCGAGACCCCGCGCGAGGCGAGACGCTCGACGATCTCGCCCGGCATTCGGAGCGCCTCGGGAGCGATGAATCGGAGAGAGACCTCGTAGTTCGCGAGGAGATCCGCAAGCGAGTGGACCGTCCGCCCGTTTCTCAGGTCCCCGACGAGGGCGATCGTCAGTCCATCGATCCGCCCCTGCTCCTCGAGGATCGTATACAGGTCGAGAAGGGACTGCGTCGGATGCTGACCGGCGCCGTCCCCGGCATTGATCACCGGGACGTCAGTGGCGCGAGCGGCCTCCTCGGCCGCCCCGATCTGCGGATGCCGCAGGACGATCACGTCGGCGTAGCCGGAGACCGTCCGGATCGTGTCGGACAGACTCTCGCCCTTTGCGACCGACGTGCTCTTCGCCTCGGCAACGCTGATCACAGCCCCTCCGAGTCGATGCATCGCCGTCTCGAAGGAGAGCCGGGTTCGGGTGCTCGGCTCGTAGAAGAGGGTCGAGAGAACCTTCCCCCTCATTCGAACACTCTCCGTGCCCCTCTTGAGCTCGCCCGCGTAGCCACGCGCCGTCTTCAGGATCAGCTCGATCTCGTCGGGACTGAATTGATCGGCCCGAAGAATGTCCCGCTTCACCAGGTTCTCCATCGTGTGCTCGCCCGCCTTTCGTCGTCTTCGCTCAGAGCCGGCCGCCCGCCGCTGTCCGGAGGAACCTGCCGCGGCCCGGTCGTCCTTTCAGCTCGCCCGCTTCGACGATCGGCTCGCCCCGCTGGATCGTCAGGGAGACCCGCCCTCGAATCCTTCGTCCTTCGTACGCGGTGTAGGACGCGTTCGAATGCTGGTTCGCGCGCTCGATCGTCCATTCCTCTTCCGGATCGAAGATCACCAAATCGGCGTCGCTCCCCGGTAGAAGAGCTCCCTTCCCCGGGTACAGACCGAAGAGCTTCGCCGGCGTCTCGCTCGTCACTTCGACAAGCCGCTGAAGCGACAGCCGCCCCTCGACCACGCCTCCGTGATAGAGGAGGGGAAGAAGCGTCTCGATCTGCGGCGACCCGTAGGGCGCGTCGAAGAATGCGTCCTCCGCGGACTTCGCCTTCGGCGCGTGATCACTAGCGACCGTATCGATTGTCCCGCCGGCGAGGGCGGCCCACAGGGCCGACCGATCGTCGTCCGTACGCAACGGAGGTCCGATCTTCAGAAGAGCGCGTTGTCGGAGAAGATCCTCATTCGTCAGGGTCAGGTACTGCGGACAGGTCTCGGCGTAAACGCCGAAGCCGCGCCCCTTTGCACGGGCAATCTCGTCCGCCGCAAGGCGGGCGCTGACATGCGGAATGTAGAGTGGACAGCCCGCAACCTGCGCCATCGCGATCGCCCGTCCGATCGCCTCGGCCTCGAGGATCGACGGACGCGTGTCGACGAAGGCGCGGACCGGGTCCATTCCCTCAGCGAGGGACCGATCTTCGAGGTAATCGGTCGCGAGACCGTTCTCCGCATGGACCATCCCCATTCCGCCGATCCGTCCGAGGATATCGAACACCCGCATCAGCTGATAGTCATCGGTCATCCACCCGAGCTTCGCGTAGGTCATGAACATCTTGAAAGAGGTGACCCCTTCGGCGACGGACCCTGGAATCTCGTCGGCTTGGTTCGCCGGATCGAAGATTCCGCCGTGAAGGGCGAAGTCGAGGAACGATCCGGCCTCCCCCTCCTCGCGGAAGCGCCGGATCGTCTCGACGAGCCCGTTCCCCGGCTTCGCGTAGGCGAAGTGGATCAACGTCGTGATCCCACCGTGCGCGGCGGCGATCGACGAGGCCTCGAGATCGTCGAGATAGACTGGATGAACGTGTACGTCGACCGCCCCGGGGAGGACGAGTCGATCTTCGGCGTCGAGAATCCGATCGGCCGAGCGAGGAAGACCCGGGCCGATTCGGGAGATCGTCTCTCCTTCGATGAGCACGTCGACCTGTGTGAGGCCGTCCGGCATCTGAACGTGTCCGTTGACGATCAACGTGCGACTCATGATTCCCCTCCGCCCTGCGAGCTCGATTCTAACCGGGTGATCGCGGCCCTCAACCGCGGAGGTGGGTGCCGATCGCGCAGATCGAGCGTATCATCGAGCGATGTCTCGCAGGGGGGAGATGTGAAACGTGCAACGCTCTGCTTCATCCTTCGCGAGCGATCTCCTCGCGAGGTCCTCCTCGGCGTGAAGAAACGCGGATTCGGCGTCGGGAAGCTGAACGGGTTCGGAGGGAAGATCCACCCTGGAGAGTCCGCCCGCGAGGCGGCCGCTCGCGAGGTCGCCGAGGAATCGCACGTCGCCATCCGTCCCGAGTCCCTCCGTCCGGCCGGCGCGGTCACGTTCTACTTCCCGTACGAGCCGTCGTTCGATCACTACGTGCGGATCTTCACCGTCATCGAGTGGACCGGCTCGCCGACCGAGACCGAGGAGATGGAGCCTCACTGGTTTCCGATCGACCGGATTCCGTTCCATCGAATGTGGGCCGACGACCCACACTGGCTCCCTCTCGTCCTCGCGGGAAGATCGATCGATGCCGCGTTCACGTTCGGCGAGGACAACGAAACGCCCATCAGCTGGTCGGTCCGCGAAGTCGATTGAGTCGAACCGCGGAAGACGGCCCCGGCTAGGTCGCCCCGATGGCCCCGCTGGGGAACTCGAACCCCTCGTCGCGAAAGAGCCGGACGCAGGCGTCGACGGCCTTCCGATCGAAGCGCTTCCCTTTGTACTTCTCGATTTCGTCGAGCGCCGCGTCAATCCCGACGGCCGGCCGATACGGACGGTGGGAGGCCATCGCCTCGACCGTGTCAGCCACGGCGAGGATCCTCGCCTCAAGTCGGATCTCGTCCCCGGCGAGCCCTCTCGGATACCCTGAGCCGTCGATCCATTCGTGGTGCTGGAGGACGATCTCAGCCAGCGGCCATGGGAAAGCGACCGCCTTCAGGATGTCGTACGCGACCTTCGGGTGGTCTCGGATCAACGACATCTCGACCTCGGTCAATTCGCTCGGTTTGCTCAGGATCTCGGCCGGGACGGACATCTTCCCGATGTCATGCAACAGCCCGGCGGCTCGGATCGCCTCGATCACGTCACGCTCGATATCGAGCGACTCCGCGATCGCCACGGCGAGAGCCGTCACCCGGCGCTGATGGCCGGCCGTGTACGGATCGCGCATCTCGGTCGTCAAACCGATCGCTTCGATCGTCCCGGAGAGCGCCGCTTGGAGTGCCGCCTCCGCCTCGACCGTCGCCGTGATATCGACCTTCGAGACAAGAACACGGGACAACGACTCCTCGTAGCCCGGAGCGGCGATCCAACGGACCAACACGTGCATTCTCGTCCCGTCGAGGCGCCGGTCGAGCCCTTCCCCCTCGTACGACGTCTCCCCGTCAGCGATGGCGAGCAACTGCTCGATGAACAACTCGCGGGACTCGGGTGGGATGACGACGTCGAGGTTCCCTAGAAGCTCTTCTTTCGATTCGGCACCGTGAAGAGCGACCGTCGCCCGATTCACCTCGACCACACGGACCCTTCGTATGCATTCCCGAACGAGGTCCGGATTCGACCGAAGATGCGCTTCCAAGTCCTCGACCCCGTCCCCCTTCACTTCGTCGAGGAGGGCCTTGGTCTCCGAATGATCCTCTTGCCAGAGCGAGATCGGAGACCCCTCGAAAAGCGTCCTGTAGCGCGCCTCGCTCTCCCACTTGGCCGCTTCGGCCCGCCGTCGTTCCGTGACGTCGCTCGCGAGATTGAGCGTCGCAGGCGCGCCTTCCCATTCAATGACGACAGCGCGGATCTCGATCCATCGAACTTCGCCTCCGGCACGAAGGATCCGAAACTCGTACGCATCGGGAGTCTCCTCACCGGCGAGGCGCCGCCGGTGTCGGTCCTCGACCGTCGCGCGATCCTCCGGATGGACGAGCTCGCTGAACGGGACGGACAGAAGCTCCTCCTCCGAGAGCCCGGTCACTTCGAACGACTTGGGGTTGGCGAACTTGATCATCCCATCTTGCGCGACGAAGACGGCCTCATTCGCGTGGTCGATCAGCGTCCGGTACTTCTGTTCGCTGACCGCCAAGTCGCGTGCCTTCCGCTCGACCTCCTCTTCGAGGTGCTCGCGATACCTAAGATTCTCCTCGGAAAGCCGTCGACGCTCGTCGATGATTCTCTTGATCCGAAGTGCGCTCTCGACGACTGCCTGGATCTCGGCACAAGAGGTCGGCTTGGAGAGATAGTCGAAGGCTCCCTGCCGCACGGCGTCGGCGGCTGTCTCCACGGTCGGCTCTCCGGTGATCATGATCACTTGGGTGTCCGGCGAAACCGCGTGGACACGTTCGAGAAGCCCGATCCCATTGGTTCCGGGTAGGACGATGTCGCTCACCATCACGTCCGGGAGCGAACGTGTCACGATCTCGATCGCCTCGTCGGACTCCTCCGCCGTGAACACCTCGTGGCCAAGCTCGCGGACGAACTCTCCCAGGGTCTCCCGGATGCTCCGTTCATCGTCGACGATCAGAACCTTAGCCATCGTTCGATTCCCCGTCCTTCCCGCCCGTGAGATTCCATCCGTTATCCGTGGCAAGATCGAGGGTGAAGCGAGTGAACGAGTCGACTTCGCTCTCGACGGTCAGCCGGCCCCGATGATCGCGCACAATCCCATAGCTTACCGAAAGCCCGAGGCCCGTCCCTCGATCGCGCGGCTTCGTCGTGAAGAACGGATCGAAGATTCGATCGATCTGGTCCGCAGAGATCCCGCAGCCCCGATCCTCGACGATGGTTCGAACCCAGTGTCCGCTATCGTCGTCGAACGGCCTTGCCACGATGCGGATCCGCTTGTCCTCGTCGGTCTCGGGATACCGCTCGTTCAGTGCCTGGCGTGCGTTCGCCAACAGATTGACGAAAACCTGCTGGATCTGCTGGCTTCGACACTTCACTTTCGGCAGGTCCTCGGGGACGTCGATGTCGATGCGGATCCCCTCGTTTCGGATCATCACACCGATCAACGTCAACGCCGACGAGACGATGTCGAACATCCTCGCCGGACTGTGGGACTCCTTCTCCTGCCGGGCGAACGAAAGGAGATCGCGAACGATCTTGGCCACACGCGTCCCCTCACTCATGATCGCGTCAGCGTAGTCGCGGATTCGCTCGTCGTCGACTCGACGGCTGATCAACTCGGCGTAGCTGATCATTCCGGAGAGCGGGTTGTTGATCTCGTGTGCCACGCCGCTCGCCAGCGTTCCGATCGATTCGAGTCGCTGGCTCTGCTGAAGCTGGGTCTCCAGACCTCTCATGTGAGTGATATCCTCGACCGTCCCTTCGTAGTAGAGCACGTTCCCGTCATCGTCCCGGACCGCCACGGCGTTCTCGCGGACGAACAAGCGATCGCCGTCTCTCGTGATCCAGACAGATTCGACTCCCTCCAGATGGCCGGTCTTTTCGATCTCCTCCTTGAAGAGCGCGCGAGGCGTCGCCGGCTCGTACCCGTCCTCTTCGAGATCCCGTTCCGCCAGTTCCTCGAACGACCCGTAGCCGAGCATCCGGACGAGCGCCGGATTCGCCGCCAGGATCCGCCCGTCCGGCGTCGTCTGGTAGATGCCGAGAGCCGCGTTCTCGAAGAGCGAACGATACCGTTGCTCGCTGATCCGAAGCGCCAACTCTGACGCCTTTGCCTCGCTCACGTCGACCAGAACGCCTCGGATCCCCGCAAACCGCGATCCGACTCGGATCGGGCGGGCCTCCGTTCGGACCCAGCGCGTGCTCCCGTCCTTCGTCGTCACTCGGTACTCCGTAGGCCGCAGCTCGCTCCGTTTCTCGAAGATGCGTTTCATCTGGTCGATCGTCGGAAAATCGTCACCCAGCCCAAGCGCCTTGTACGACTTGCCGATGAGGTCCTCCGGCTTGTACCCGCCGAACCCTTCGACCGACGGGCTGAGGTACGTGATGATCCCTCTCTCGTCAATCGCGTAGATCACCTCATGGATCTCTTCGACGAGATCCCGATACTTCGCCTCGCTCTCGCGGAGCTTCAGCGTGGCCTGCCGCTGGCTTGTGACGTCCTGGACGGCCACCTGAACGCCCCACGTCCGACCCTCTCGCCGAAGGAGAGAGACGCGGACCTCCCCCGTTCGGGTCTCTCCGTCGGGCGTCGTCCAAGAGGCCTCGAACGGATCGGGGGATCGGCCGCGAAGAACGACAGCGAACATCCGAAGGTACTTCGGAACGTCACGTGCGTGCGCCGGCGGCAGCTTGGTGAAGTGGACGCCCTCGAGAGCTTCCTCGTCGTAGCCGGTGATTCGTGCGAACTCCCTGTTGCACGACTCCACAACCCCCTTGAGGTTCACGGTGACGATTCCGACCGGCGCAAGCTCGACGATTGCTCGATAGCGTCGCTCCGACTCTTCGGTCCGCTCCGCAGCGAGGCGCGCTTCGGTGACGTCCTTGACGAACCCCAGCATCCGCCTCGGCCGGCCGGCCGCGTCGAAGATGAAGCTCCCGTCATCCTCGACGTGGACGTACTCCCCATCCTTTCTCCGAACGCGATACCGGAGATGCGCGTGCTCGCGCGTGTCAAGAAGCCGCTCGATCGCGCGTTTGAAGTCCGGGCGATCCTCCGGATGGACCAGCTCGGTCCAACGCGCCAGCCCGCCGACCATCTCGGCCTCCGCGTATCCAAGAACGCCCTCGAGGTCTCCGGCATACGTGACGTCGCCCGTTTCGGAGTCCCAGTCATAGAGGACATGCCCGCTCGCCTCGACCGCCGCTTCGTATCGGTTCTTCCACCCGATGACGGCGGCTTCCACGCGCTTCCTCTCGGTGATGTCTTCGAACGCGGCGACGACCTTCCCTCCCGGGATCGAGAAGGCCCGCAGATGGGTCGCGAATCGAATCCCATGGTCGCTCCCGACGACAACCTCCTCATCACGAACGACGCCTCGATCGAGGACATCACGGAAGACGGCCGTCGTCCCGGGGATCATCGCGGGAGGAAAGACGCTCTCGAGCCTGCATCCTTCGAGCGTGTGTCCCTGACCGGCGATGAGGTCCGCGGCCGCCGCATTGGCTTGAACGATCACAAAGCCGTCCGCGCCATCCGGCTCGAGGATCAGCAAGCCGGTTGGAATCGAGCGGACAATGTCATCAGCCATCTTCTGAAGCCGCTCCGCCTCGACGCGAAGCCTGACGTCGACGACCGTCACGAGAGCGGCCGGACCGCCCCCGTACTCGATCGGCCGGCTGAACGCCTCACACGGAATCGTCGACCCGTCCTTACGTAGCGCACGGAAGGCAGCCGGAGCAGGTTGTTGCTCAACGACCGGCAGGACTTGCTCTCGAACCTTCTTTCGATCGCCCGGGGCGATGAGCTCGATCGGATCGATCCGATCGACCAGGTCTGCGGCGTCGTATCCGAAGATCTCTTCGAAGGCCGGATTGACATACTTGAGCCGGTCGTCCTTCCAGATGCAGACGCCGACCGGCGAACTCTCGGAGAGTCGGCGGAACATCGCCTCGCTCCTGCGGAGAGCGGACACCGTCTCCCGCAGCCTCTCCTCCGCCTCCCGCCGCTTCGCCATCTCGCGATTCAGTTCATCACGCGAAGCGGTTATCTCCTGCAGGTTTCCGGCCATCCGATCGAACGCGCGGGAGAGGTCACCGAACTCGTCCCTCCGGGTCGATCCGATTCGATGACCGAACTCGCCGCTGCCGATCTTCTCCGCCCCGGCTGCGATCCGACGGAGCGGGCGCACCATCGTCCGAGCAAGCACGATCCCCAAACCGGCGAAGACGACGATTGCCCCGGCCATCAAGCCGATCCCGAGGACTCGAGCGTGCCGCGTCGCGGCGAGTGCCTCCCGCTGATCGATCTCCGCCATGAGTGCCATCTGCGATTCGGGAAGCCACCGATACGCCCCAACGACCGGAACGCCCCGATAGTCGAGGTACCGTTCGATCCCCGACTCTCCGGCAAGCGCGGACTCGACCCCCTCCGTGAGGGCGATCCTCTGAAGTGCATATCCCTCGCCGAACCGGGGCTCGGTGACGAAAAACCCGAATCGGTTGACCAAATAGACGTCTTCGCTCTTGTGAATCCCTTCGGCGAAGGTAATGATCTTGCTGACGGTGCTCAGGTCGACCCGCCCCACGAGAACCGCCGTTGGCTCCTCACCGTCCCTTCCGATCGGCGTCCCGACGTGCAAGGCAAGGCCCTCGAGCGACGGGGAATACCTCACCTGTCCGACGAACGTCCCTGCTCGACCTTCGTCGAAGTAGTCCTCCCCCACGCGGAACGTGCCGACCTGTTCCGGCTCCGTCGATACCAGCACCCGCCCTGTCTGCGCGTCGGCGACGGCGAATGCCTCGAACAAGCCTTCACTTCGCAGATGAGGAAGGAGGTGACGAGTGACGAGTTCGGACGCGATCGACGGATCGTTCGGCGCCGCTCGATCCGCTTGAGCGACGATGTCCTCGGTGAGATCGACGACCAGGGGACGTTGCGCGATGCTCTCGATCATCCGTTCGAGGTTCTCCATCCACCGCCCGAAGTCGGCGGCTCGGATCTCGGTGATCGTGGCCAGATGGTTCTCCAGCTCTTGCTCGATCGTCCGCTCTGCGTTCACGATCGAGACGTACGAGACAAACGCCACGGGGAGCGTACTCAGAATGAAGAAGGTGATCGCCAGACGAACCGATTGCCTCATGGGGATCGGAGGTCAACCGGCTGAACGAACTCGAGCGTATACGCAGTTGTCGGATCGAAGTCGTCAGGGAGGAGGCCGAACGCCGCCATCGTCGCTGCCATTTCGGCCCATTTCTCGTCGGTCATCCCTCCGAGCCCGACTTCTCCCGCGTGCACGAACGGGAGACTCGCCCGAAGCTCCTCGAGCAAGTCGGCCGGGGCGATGTCGGGGGCCCATCGCGCTGTCATGGACGCGGCCTCCTCGATGTGGCT
>Ga0180432_10005776_pt1 | contig 16303 bp, 11 predicted proteins | sample SS_ome_10_FD_132414 | JGI IMG/M metagenome (GOLD analysis project Ga0180432, IMG submission 132414) | Hypersaline lake sediment archaeal communities from the Salton Sea, California, USA - SS_1_MS_2 metaG | ecosystem: Environmental > Aquatic > Non-marine Saline and Alkaline > Hypersaline >... | reverse complement strand
GCATCGTATTTATTAGTTTCGTGAAACAGTATCGAGACGCAGGTTACACTGAGGCAAAGTTCATTGGGACTGAAACGCAAGCAGCTTTCTTTGATGTGGTTGATGACGCGGAACTCTGGGATGAGATTGACGGAATGCTCTTTCTGAAATTCTCGCGCTGGTGGAATGAAGAGGGCGAGGTAGTCAATTTGATCAAGCAGATTCTGTATGAGAATCATTCATCCGAGGCCGATGAGATTATCTCCGCGGGTGTAGGATACCTGATGATGGCCCAGATGATCCCGATGCTTGATATAATAGCTGATGCGGCAGAGGCTGTGGGACCCCAGAATCTCGACTCGCAGGCGATCTATGATGCCGCTAAGTCTTTTGTGTTTATGAGCGATGGCATTCAACGATTAAGTTTCGGCGAGGAGAAACGGGATGCAGTTGATGCCTACGCGGTGTACGAGGCTCGATCTACGGAAAAGGACATAATAAGGTTGCATGATGAGTGGTATCCTACGGTTCGTAATCCCTAGGAGCAAGGCTATTACTGGCACATAAGAAGTGAACTGCCCCCCTGAAGTCAGCCCAATGTTAGACTCGGACTGATTTAAAGGGGGTTTTTCATGAATAAGAAGCGGTATGGGCCTGAGCAGGCTATTGACTGTCGGAGGCAAGGGAAGTATCATCGTGTTTTTCTCAATTAGAGGGTGATTGGCCTCTAACGCCTAAATATCAAATCATAGTAAAACTGTGTCTTGACATCAAAGTAATGATATGGTATTATTTCGTGTGCTTATAATATTTTGAGTTTTCGAAATAAATCCGTTTATATTAAGAAACGTTCGATTATAGGAGGTATCAAAAATGGGTATGCTGGATGGAAAAGTTGCGGTAATAACCGGTTCGGGCAGGGGTTTGGGGAAAAGTCATGCCATAACCATGGCCAAAGAAGGAGCCAAGATAGTAGTCAATGATCTTGGTGTCGAATGGGATGGCACTGGCGAAAAGGTTGCTGCGCCAGCCGATGAAGTAGTTGATGAAATCAAAGCTGCCGGTGGAGAGGCAGTGGCCAGTTACGAGAGCGTAACCGATTTCGATGCAGCTAAAAGGATTATCGACTGTGCGGTTGATACTTTTGGCAAGCTTGATATTTTTGTCAACAATGCCGGATTCCTGAAAGACAAGATTACTTTCAAGATGTCACCGGAGGAATGGGATGCTGTGGTGAAAGTTCATCTCTATGGAACTTTCAACTGTGGCAGATGGGCCATTTCATACTTCAGGGATCAAAACAAAGCAGGAAGCCCGGTTAAAGGCAGAATAGTAAATACGGTGTCCCATGCGGGACTCTTTGGGAATGCCGGGCAGGCCAATTATTCAGCTGCCAAAGGAGGCATTGCCAGTTTGACTATGGTATGGGCCAGGGAGCTGGAGAGAATTGGTGGTACCTGCAACGCGATAGCACCGATGGCCCGCACCAGGATGACTATGTCGACTGAATCCACGGCAGCGATGTTTGCCAAACCGGAAGAAGAGGACAAGTTTGACTCCATGGCAAAGGAGAACATCTCTCCTCTTGTTGCTTACCTGGGTACTGATCAGGCTCAGGACATAACCGGGCATATTTTCTCAATCAGAGGAGGAAGACTCGAACTCTTCAACCCGTGGCAAATAGCAAACACTATTGATATTGAGAAGCAATGGACTGTCGCAGATCTGGATGGAAAGATTCGTGATCTTGGAGATCTCGGCATGCCTCCGATTATATTCTAATCGGTTGTTCAGTTTTTAACAGCGAAAGATGCCACTTTAAAACATGTCCGAAGAAGATGACACTCTCAAGTACTGCTGATCCTTCGCTGGATAAGTTTGCGGCAGGTCGAGGAATTGAGGCCTGCTGGTGAGGTCCTCAAAGGGGTGGTTGATGAAGCCACCCCTTATATTAGTAGAGGAACTCACATCCAGGGGAAAAGTGGAGCAGGTGAGCAATGAGTGTCAGGTGGCTCCATGCAAGGCGGTTTATGATTGAGTTGAAGACCGGAGGTTCAGATTGGCATCAGCACTTAGTGGGATAAAGGTTTTGGACCTCGCCGGGATTGGACCAGCTTCGTTCGCTGCCATGATGCTGGCGGATATGGGGGCTGATGTAATTAAAATCAACATGCCTCCGGGAGCAGGAGATAAGGGAGTGGGTGGTGGCATGACCTTCGTGGACACCTTTGACCCGGGAACCCTTCGTAACAAGAAGAACACGGCGATCAACCTCAAGGCCGAGGCTGGAAAACAACTTTTTAACCGGTTAGCTGAGACCGCCGATGTCATCATCGAAGCCAACAGACCCGGAGTAATGGACCGGCTTGGTGTTGGCTATGAGGCTATCTCCAAGATCAATCCCAGGATCATCTACTGTTCTGTCTCTGGCTATGGCCAAGATAGTCCATATCGTGATCTTTCCGGTCATGACAACAACTACGCAGGAATGGGTGGTGCCCTGGAATTCATCGGCTATAGCCCCGAGGATCCGCCGGTCCTTGTCCAGACTGTACTTGCCGATATGAACGCGGCTGTGATGCAGGCAACAATTGGTATTCTGCTTGCTATCTGCGCCAGAGAGCGAACAGGAAAGGGGCAACAGGTAGACATTTCGATGACTGATGGAGTGGTCTATCTTCTTAACACTATACCTGAAGCAGCGGAATATTTCATGACCGGGGTAGTGCCACAACGTGGACAGGGCCTGTTCGGTGGTAACAACGCTTTCTATACTGTCTATAAAACTCTCGATGATAAGTATCTCACCATCGGTTGTCTGGAACCTCACTTCTGGTTCAAATTGTGTATGGCTATCGATCGCGAAGACCTGATCCCTCGCCAGTATGTTTCAAGCCCGGAAAAGGAGGAGGTACTCGAAGATTTGAAGCAGGTTTTCCAGACTAAAAATCGAGATGAATGGTTCGAGCTTCTCAGCAAGGCCGATGTCCCGGTGGGCAAAGTCCTGGGTGTGGATGAAGTTATCTCTGATCCAAACGTGCAGCATCGTAAGATGATCTTTGATTACGATCATCCCAGATTCGGCAAAACTACTCAAATAGGTTTCCCTGTCAAGCTATCAGATACTCCCTGGGAATTGCGGATGCCGGCTGCCAGTCTGGGTGAGCATACCGATGAAGTGCTCTCCAGCCTGGGTTGCTCCCGGGATGAAATTGACGCATGGCGACAGGAGAGAGTGATCTATTGAGAGCCATCATGCACGTTCGCAACTAATTGGGAGTCTGTGATAGCAGATGCCCGGTTGAGTTTAGACAGGTTCTGGTATTTTGAATAATATAAGGAGGTGATAATGATCGGGATAACATCCTACGGTGCCTATATACCCTGGCATCGAATAGACCGTAATAGCTATCTGAATGCGTTTGGTGGTTTCGCTATTCCCGGTGAGAAGGCAGTGGCCGGTATCGATGAAGATAGCGTGACCATGGGGGTTGAAGCAAGCTTTGATTGCCTGAGTGATATGGATTCAAAAACAGTGGATGGCCTGCTGTTTGCCACTACGACGTCGCCGTACAAGGAGAAGCAGGTCTCGGCCATAGTGGCTATGGCCTTGGATATGCGTCCGGATATACGAACCGCCGATATCACCAGCTCGTTACGGGGCGGGACAACCGCTATGGCTATGGCGCTGGACAGCATCAAAGCTGGGTCGGCCAGTAGCATGCTGGTAGTCGCATCCGATAGCCGCATGGCGGGCCCTTCCGGCATGACGGAACAAGGGCTGGGAGATGCTGCCGGTGCCCTGCTCCTCGGTACAGAAAATGTCATCGCCGAGGTCAAGGAAAGCTATTCTATCTCTGACGAGTTCGCTGGTATGTACCGTGCCGAGAACGAAACATTCGTTCACTCCTGGGATGACCGCATGTCGATGGATGAGAGTTACGCCGTCGTCCTGCCCGAAGCAATAAACGGGCTCCTGAAAAAATGTGGGCTCTCGGCCAAAGACATTACCAAAGCCGTCTTTGACCCGCCGAGCGATATAAGAAGGCACGGGCGACTGGCAACAGCGCTGGGGCTGGAGCCATCCCAGCTAGTCGATCCAACCACCATATTCATGAGTGTTGGCCTCCTTGGCAGCGCCATGTCTTCGGTGATGCTGGTAAGTGCTCTGGAAGATGCCAGTCCGGGCGATAAGATTCTTTTCGCCAGCTACGGGAACGGCGCCGATGCGTTCTTACTGGAGGTAACCGATGCCATAAAGAAGATGGGCCCGAGGCGCGGTTTCAAGCGACATCTGGAGTCCAAGAATGTGGTGACTAATTATGTCGACTACCTGCGATGGCGCGATATTATCCCGCTGGAGGCAGCCAGGCGTCCTGAAAAACGGCACATTTCGCTTTCGGCCAACTTCCGCGAGAGAAGGGTCATCTTTGGATTGTACGGTGTCAAGTGCAATCGTTGCGGCACTCCGCAGTACGATAATGGAGCCATGAGCACCACACCAATCCGCATCTGTGCCGAATGCCAGGCAAAGGATGACTTCGAGGACTACTGCTTTGCTAGGAGGAAGGCCTCCATCTTCAGTTTTACCCACGATATGCTGGCTCCCGTTGTTTCACCTCCTGCCTCAGTAGTACTTATAGAGTTCGATGGCGGGGGCAGGGCATTCTTCGACCTGACCGACCGGGACCCGGATGCCACTGAGATCGGGATGCGAGTTGAGATGACCTTCCGCAAGATATATGTTGATCGTGGCTATACCAATTATTTCTGGAAGGCCCGCCCTATAAGGGTAAAGGAGGCATAAGATGTCGGGGAGCATTAAAGACAAAGTCGCTATTATTGGCATGGGTTGCACCAAATTTGGTGAACTATGGGGAAAGGGCCCCAGTGACCTCGTTGTCGAGGCTGTGAGCGAAGCCTGTGAGGATGCCGGGGTCGAGGTTAAAGATATGGAAGCAGCCTGGGTGGGGACCCTCTTCAGTGGAATGGGGGGGCGCACCATCAGCGAGCCGCTGAAGCTACAATACATCCCGGTTACCAGACTGGAGAACGCTTGTGGCTCCGGCCACGAGGCATTAAGGGGCGCTGCCTATGCCGTCGCTGCCGGTGTCTATGATATGTGCCTTGCAGTGGGAGTCGAAAAACTGAAGGACGAGGGTACCAGCGGCTTGCCGGGTATGCAAAACCACACGGGTACCCATTATGAATCGACCCCGCCCGGGATGTTCGCCATGATGGCCACTACGTACTTCAACCGGTATGGATTGACCCCTGAAGAGGGCAAGAAAATGATAGCAAAAGTATCGGTTAAGAGTCACCATAACGGGATGCTGAATCCCAAGGCACACTTGAGACGCGAGATAACCATCGAGCAGGTGTTGAATGCCCCTATCATTGCCTGGCCGCTGGGGCTGTTCGATTGCTGTGGTGTCTCCGATGGCGCTGCTGCGGCTATAGTTTGCCGGCCGGATATGGCCAAAAACTTCCGGGCTGATCCGGTTTACATAAAGTCAATTCAGATATCGTCCAGCCCGACATCGGGGCGAATGCTCTCAAGTTACGATTACACTCATATCGAAGAGGCCTATCGTGCAGGAATTGCTTCTTACAAGGAGGCGGGGATCACCGACCCACGGAAGGAGATAAACATCGCAGAGGTACATGACTGCTTCTCCATCACCGAGGCGGTCACCATGGAGGATTTGCAATTCAGTCCCAGGGGGCGAGTGAAAGAGGATATCGAGGCAGGTACGTTCAACATTGATGGCGAACTGCCGGTTCAAACCGATGGCGGCCTGAAATGCTTTGGACATCCCATCGGTGCTTCCGGCATAAGGATGGTTTATGAACTCTACCTCCAGCTTCAGGGCAGGGCAGATGAGCGGCAGATACAAAAACCCATTAATCAGGGGCTGGCTCACAATATGGGGAATGAGCCATACGCACCAGTGGTCAGTATGTGTATTGTTGGACTGTAAACCGTAGACTTGTTAGCATTGAGGAGTGTTTGAATATAGCAGAGTTTGAGTTGGGGGTTTACCATCTCTTTTAGGTGCTGCTTCGGTAAAAGATGCACTTTCGCTGATATTTGGTCGGCATGTGCATGGCTTCATGGATTGTATAAGTGATATTTGAAGTTTGCGGTAGATTAGATAGTTGAGAAAGCAGCCCGGCAAACCAAAGCTAATAGGCATGTTGATTCGTGGTTATGAGGTTCACCGAGGCTGAAGAGACTTTAGCAGGAGATTTGAGGTTTCCTGGAAAAAAGAGCTTGTCCCCAAGTTAAGAAGGCATGACATGGAGAGGATTCAGGTGGTACAATAATTGTGGACAGGTCAGCATCTATACCGAATTGGTTGGCATCCACTAAAAACATTTAACGTAACGAATTTTGAAAGGAGGGACTATGGCTGGAATATGTACTTATGGCGGATATGTTCCGCGATATCGAATGAATCGGGGCGTGATTGTGCAGGCTATGGCTTGGATGAACATGGCAATCATGGCCCATGCTCAGGGGGAAAAAGCGGTAGCCAATTTTGACGAGGACCCCATTACGATGGCAGTAGCGGCCGGCATTGATGCCCTGAAAGGCTTTGATCGTTCAACGGTTGAGGGTGTTTACTTTGCCTCAACTACCATGCCTTATGGGGAGAGACTGAACGCGGGACTTATTATCCCTGCCCTCAATGTTAAGGATCAAGTGAGAGCAGCTGATTTCAGCGGCGGGCTCAAGGCAAGCACGACTGCGATGCTTTCCGCTTTGGATGGCGTAGAATCGGGGAGGCTAAACAACATTGTTGTCACTTCATCTGATTGTCGGTTGGGACTGGCTGCAACCAATCAGGAGATGATTTTTGGCGATGCCGCTGCCGCCTTTGTGGTCGGTGATAAAGACGTCATTGCTGAATTCAAAGGTTCTTATTCTGTCACCTATGACTTTGGGGACCATGTACGTATTAATGATTCAGACATGGATCGGCAATGGGAAGAGCGCTGGATTCGAGATATGGGATACGGCCAGTTCATCCCGGAGGCGATCAATGGCTTGCTGGAAAAGTATCAATTGAAGATTGAGGATTTCGCCAAGGTTATTTATCCCTGTCATAACAGAGGGGCTCGCAAGGACATAAACAAGAGAATGAATATTACGCCTGAAATTGAGCAAAGCAATCTGCAGGCTGAAATAGGTGACTCAGGAACTTCACTTCCTCTGGTTATGCTGGCCCAGGCACTTGAGACTGCCAAACCGGGCGACAAATTGCTGGTAGCCGGTTATGGCAGCGGAGTCGATGCCCTTTATTTCGAAGTAACGGAGAATATCAAGAACAAGAAGGGCAACCTTGGTATCTCAGGTTATCTGGCCAGAAAGGAAGATTTGGGCAGCTACACTAAGTATCTGGTCTGGCGCGATATGCTGCCGGCAGATGTGGGCATGCGTAATGAGGTGGCCGACTATACGGCCTTTTCCATGCTCTGGCGGAGACGAAAAGAAGTTCTGGGCCTTTGGGGAAGCAGATGCACCAGTTGCGGCACACCGCAATGGCCGCCCCAGAGAATATGCGCCAATCCGGAGTGCGGTGCTGTGGACCAAATGGAACCATATTCCTTTGCAGAAAAAACCGGACATATCATCAGCTTCACGGGAGATATGCTGGCTGCCGGAATGAATCCTCCGAGCCTGGTTGGGAGAATTGGATTTGAAGGGGGTGGTAGAAACATGTTTGATTTCACAGATTGCACCCTCGAGGAGCTTTCTGTCGGCAAGGCTATGACAATGACTTTCCGTTTGAAATACCATGATAAGGCGAGGAAAGTTATTGGATATTACTGGAAAGCAACGCCTTTACAGGAGGTAGGCTAAGATGGCCAAGGGAATCAAAGACAAAGTTGCCATATTGGGGATGGGTTGTACCCGTTTCGGTGAGCGCTGGGATGCGGGTGGCGATGATTTAATAGTTGAGGCGTTTGTTGAATGCCTGGAAGATGCCGGTATCGAGAAAAAAGATATTGAGGCAGCCTACGTGGGGACCTGCTATGATGAGGTGAACATCGGTAAATCTGCGGGTACTCATGCCGAAGTTTTGAAGCTCCCTCATGTTGGGGTTACACGATTGGAGAATTTCTGTGCCACGGCTCAGGAAGCGCTCCGCGCTGCAAGCTATGCGGTGGCCGCAGGTGCCTGCGATATTGCTCTGGCACTGGGAGTAGAGAAACTCAAAGACACCGGTTTTGCCGGGTTGCCCATTGGCGGTGGTGGTGCCTACCCCCGAATTGGTGGTTACAGCGGGTCAGGGCCGTCCTCGTTTGCTCAGTTAGCTCCTCCTTACTCAGCAAAATATGGGATTGAGCTGGAAAAAGTCAAGGAGGCAATGGCCCACATTTCGGTCAAAAGCCATGCCAATGGGATTAACAATCCGCGCGCGCATCTGCGCTTCCCCATAACTACTGAACAGGTTTTGAACGCTCCGATTATTTCATACCCTCTGGGGCTTTTTGACTGCTGCGGTGTCAGTGACGGAGCCGCTGCGGCCATTGTGACCACTCCTGAAATCGCCAAGAGACTCAAACCCAATCAGGACATAGTGAAGATAAAAGCCCTGCAGATATCGATAGCTAATGGAGAGGAAACGCTCTTCAACACCTGGGATGGTGCCGGCCTGATAACTACTCAGGTGGCTGCGTCCAAAGCCTATGCGGAAGCAGGGATCAAGAACCCGAGAGAAGAGATAACTATGATGGAAGTCCATGATTGCTTCTCCATTACGGAGCTGGTTATCATGGAGGATCTAGGCATTTCGCCGCCGGGTGGGGCTTATGAGGATATCATGAGCGGATTTTATGATATGGATGGCAAGATCCCCTGCCAGATTGATGGCGGGTTGAAGTGCTTTGGTCATCCTATCGGAGCATCCGGACTCAGGATGGTGTACGCTATTTATGAACAGCTTCTCCAAAGAGTGCCTGAGGAGCGGCAAGTCAAGAATGCTCGGATGGGATTGACTCATAATCTGGGTGGTGAGCCGGCAAGAGGGGTTACTTCTCTTGGTATCTTTGGGATAGACTAAATTCTCTTTTTGGTACAGTGGATCAATGTAAAACGATGTTGTTGAAGGGCGGCCAAATGGCCGCCCTTCAAAGAACCAAACTTCTTGCTCCCAAGATTGGGGGTAAGTTGACAAGTGGCGTGGATTGGATATTCTGTTAATTCCAATACAGGCGGAGATTGCAAGGAGGAAATATGGAAAAACAGGTGCAGATAATCGCCAGTGATGCTGGTGGCACCATGACCGACATGATGGTGGTAGACGCCGACGGAAGCTTCACTATCGGCAAGGCTGCTACTACACCGCACGATCAGTCTCTGGGTGTGTGGGAGTCACTGACGGATGCTTTTGAGTACTGGGATATCGATTTCAAGAAGCAAGCGAGTAATATCCTCCCCGGTGTCGAGGCCGTGGTCTACAGCGGTACCTCCATGATGAACGATCTTCTCACAGCGACCGGCAGAAAGGTGGGAGTAATTACACAAAGGGGAGACGAGGACATATTTCTTCACGAACGCAGTTGCCAGACCTGGGCCGGGTTGGCGTATCAGGATATCCTGCATCATGTCACCCACCATCACAATCCGCCACTGGTACCCCGCAGGTTTGTTAAAGGCGTCACCGGGCGAATAGACATGTTTGCCATGGAAGCGATCCCTCTTTATGAGCATGAAGTTATAAAGGCTGTCGAGGAACTGCTGGATGAGGAAGTTGATGCCATTGCTGTCTCCCTCTGGTATTCCTATATGAATTCGATGCATGAGCTCAGGGTAGCCGAGATTGCTGGAGAAGTTATGCAAAAGCGTGGCTGCCAGTTGCCGGTATACCTTTCACATCAACTTTGCCCTATTACGCGGGAGCAGCCCCGGCTCAACACGCTGGTACTGCATGCTTTCGCTGCCGAACCTGGCCGCGAGCAGCTATTCGGGATCGAAAAAAAGCTGCAGGAAAACGGTTACAAGTATCCTCTCCAGATTGTGCTTGCCCACGGTGGAGTGACGGATATCCGGTACCCCCGAATACATGAGGGATGCTTCTCAGGGCCAATCGGCGGACTGCTCGGTGCCAAATATCTGGAAGAGAAACTGGGAATCGGTAACTGGGTATGCTCCGATATGGGAGGAACCAGTTTCGATGTAGGCCTTCTCATGGGCGGCGAGCCTGTCATGATGCGGGAAGTAGTCATCAATCGCCGGATATTCAATATCCCCACCCTGCTTATGGATACCACCGGAGCAGGCACCGGGATGTTTGTCACTATTGAGCCGATAACCAATCGGATTACTATCGGGCCTGGAAGCGCCGGCGCTGACCCCGGTCCTGTCTGCTACGAAATGGGTAACGAGGTACCCACTGTTATGGACTGCTGCCTCATTATGGGGATTCTGAATGAAGACAATTATCTCGGTGGCAAGGTCAAGTTAAACAAGGAAAAGGCATTAAAGGCCATCAAGGAGCAATGTTCCGATGTTCTGGGTGTCGATCCCTATTACTTCTCTGAAGGGGTCTACAAGCTCATCAACAGTACCATGAAAGAGCACATCAGGGCAGTGCTCTATGCTCGGGGCTTCTCCCCGGCAGATTACAACATTTTGAGCTATGGCGGTGCCGGTCCAATGCACGTTGCTGGCTACACCGAAGGCCTGCCGTTTAAAGGAGTTGCCACCCTGCCTTACGCGGCGGCTTTTTCATCGTTCGGGTCTGCCGCGGTGGATATCAGTCACCGTTATCAGAAATCCACTACGGTCATGCTTGAAGAAAACGCTGCCGATGATTACAAACTGATGATGGGGCAGCTTTTAATGAACCCTGGCTGGGAAGAGCTGGAAAAACAGGCCGAGGCCGACTTCAAAGCGGAAGGACTGCCTTGGGATCAGGCGGATGTTCGTCAGATAGCCTACGTGCGCTATGGTAGTCAGATGGATGATATTGAAGTGCCTTCGCCGGTATCACGTATCGATAGCGCAGAGGATATGGATAAAGTTATCGCAGCTTTTGAAGACCTGTATGAAAAGGTATATGCCGGTGTAGCCAAGCATAGGCAGGCAGGATTCCAGATATTCGAACTGGGGCTTACCGCTACTGTTCCTAAAGTGAAACCAAAACTTAACAAGCAGCCGCTGGAAGGGAAAGACCCGCCGCAGGAGGCCATCAAAGGAGATAGAGAAGTCTACTATGACGGCAAGTGGCATAAAGCTGTTATCTACGATATGGACCGGATCAGACCCGGCAATGAAGTAGAGGGAATAGCTGTGGTTGAAGCTCCGGCCACCACCTTTTTCCTTCCGCCGGGAAGAAAGGCCAGGATGGATGAGTGGACACTGCTGTGGCTGACATAGTAGCTCCCTTTTTTGCAAAGGGGATACAGGGAGATTTTAATGACAATTCACCCTCACCTAACCTTTCCCTTTAAAGGAGAGGGGATTTGCAGGAGGTAGATATGACAGAGAGAAAAGGAATTGGCGAGAACGGAAAAACCATCAAGCAGATGCTGGCGGAAAATGAGAATCTGTACCGTGAAACAGGTTGCTATGCCGGCATAACCGAGCCCCATCTGCTTAAGGAAAACCCTATCAAGGGCGAACTTTTTCATTCTCGAATAATGTCATCACTGATAGCCGGCAGGGAGACCACCCGGCAGGTAGCTGCTTCGCCGTTTGTCCGGGAGGTGGCCGAGTTGTGCGTCGGGCTGTATACACCGGAAGGGGATAACATTGCCCAGTCCACCGGCATTCAGGTCCACATCAAGCTGATGGGTGACAATATTCAGTGGATGATAAACAGGAACTATGAAGAGGAAGTAGGAATCAACGATGGCGATTTCTTCCTCTCCAATGAACCGGTAATAGCTAATATGCATGCCGCGGATGTCTATGATATCCTGCCCGTCTTCTGGGAAGAGGAACTGATCGGCTGGGTAGTCACAGTTATCATGGAGATGGATATCGGTGCTGTCAGCCCCGGCATGATGCCCACTGCCAATGTGGAGCGGGGCACGGATGGACTCAAGTGGTGCTGCGAGCGAATAGGCTCCAACGATAGGTTAAACCGGGATTTCGAGCATAAGATCGAAATGTGCCTTGACATGTCGGATATCTTCCTGCTGGATCGCAAGGGCGCTATCGCGGCTAACATCCGGGTACGGGAAGAAGTCAAGCGGATGATCGAAGAGTTCGGAATTGATTATTACAAGAGGGCTACGAGGGAGTTGATCGAGGAGGAGCGGCGCAATCAGCTTGCACGCATCCGGCAGAGAATGGTGCCCGGCAGATTTCGCAGCGTAGTGCCGGCGGAATTCCCCATGGCAGATCAGCCTGTAGCCTGGACACCTGCTAAGAAAGACACTATCAGACTTATACCGATACAGATGGATATCCATCCTTCCGGTCGTCTGGAGATTGATTTTGAAGGCGTTGGCGAATGGGGCTGGCATCCTTTCAATGGAACACCGAATGCAATCTGGGGGGCAGTTTCTGTAGTTACTGTGCAGACCCTGTCAACCGATGGACGCGCCAACCTGGGATCGCTGCTTGCCATGAATGTGAAAAAGCCGGCCGTTGATACCCTGCTGAATCCAAGCCAGATTCAAAAACTGGCTACCTCTACTCCCTGGGCTCCAATGCTGGATATGTTCGGTATGTGGACCCACATGCTGGGGGTCGCCTATTATCTGCGTGGTTTCAGGGAAGAAACTTTCAACTACCGGTCTTCAGCTGGTTGGCAGATGGCCGGATACGACCAGATGGGAAACAAGCGACCGCTGATGGCCGCCGGGACTGGTTTCTTCGGGCCGGGAGCCTGCGGTGTCTGTGATGGCGTCGATTGCGGCGGCTGGCTGGCTACAGCCGAGGTCGATATGGGCAACGCCGAGGTGTGGGAACTGTTCGTACCGCATATGGAGGTCTGCCATGCGTTTGATCCATACTCAGTGGGCTACGGACGTTTCCGTTCCGGTCTGGCAATACCCAGCATTGGGATGATTCACAACAGTCCGCAACTGATTGGATGTGCTGCCTTGGGAACAGCTTCGGACAGGATCATTCCAAACCTTGGTTTGTTCGGCGGATATCCCGGCGGTAGACGTACCATGATTTTGATGCGCTACGACAATCTCCCTGAATTGATGGAAAAACGAGAACCACTGCTATTTGAACTGGGAGATCCCCGGGATCTGGCCGAGCGTTTCCCCGGACAGGTATCAGATCATGGTCTCATACCGGCGCCAGTTGAACTTCGTGAAGGTGATCTATGTGTCTCCGCGAACGCCTCCGGAGGTGGATGCGGTGATCCTATCGAGAGGAATCCTCAGTTTATAGCGGCTGATATGGATAACGGATTAACCACCGAATGGCAGGCCGGCAATATTTATTGTGTTAAGACTGATTACAATGAGGAAACCAAACAGTGGCATGTAGATGAAACTGCCACGGAAGAAATGCGACAGGCCAAAAGTAAGGAGAGATTATCCAGGGGCATGCCGGCTAAGGACTGGTGGCAGAAATCCCGCCAGCGGGTTGTTGACCGAGATATGGATAGCAAGATTGCAGAGATGTACCAGAGCAGCATGAAGATGAGTGATCCTTTCTCTCAGGAGTTCAAGGATTTCTGGGCATTGCCGGATGACTTTACTATGTGAGGTGAATGAGATGTCATACAGCAAAGAAGATTTAAGAGACCTTTATCAGGGAACGCTCCCTTGGAATAAAACCTTCGAAATAATGAGCAAGCCGAAGGACGATGACAGATTCGATAAGTATATCGAAATCCTTCAAGAGCGAGTCTCCTATTCCGAGAAGATACTTATGCCTCTGGGCGAACATCTCAATGTTGTGCAGAAGGGCACTGAGAGGGTTGTGAAATGTGACTGTGGACACGAGTTTGGAGACTGGCGGCAAAACTGGAAACTGGGAGCCCTCATTTTTTCACGGGATGATAACGAAAAGCTTGAAGAGATTTATCCCGGTATCAAGCGTCCCGATCCCGACTTGTGCGAAGTTCGCGAATTCTATTGCCCGGAATGCGGCAGTATGCTCATGGTGGAAGCTGTACCGGTTGGCTATCCGCTGGTATTCGACGCATTGCCTGATATCGATACTTTCTACAGAGAATGGCTGGGCAGGCCGCTTTCTGAAGAAAAAGAATTCAAAGATATGACCTATGATGTCACCAGGCAGTGGGGACGGGATATCGAATAAAGCGTATTGATAGCAGGATTGGTTCCAAAAGAAACATCGTTTTTTGTTTGGGGACATCTCATTTTGGCAATATAGAAGAGGCAATGTCGAGAGGGAATAAAACAATATTAGGTTGCTGAAAAAGAGGTGCCCCGGACTGCAATCGGGTTACCATGAGTAATTCGGAATTGATCCCCATTCGCTCATTGGCCAGTAGCAGAACCATGCGTTGCCAACGATATCCTCTTCCGGCACGATCTCCCAACTGGTCACATTTCGATTATCGCCCACGATATAGTATTGACCTTCGGGCACCATCTGGGATGGAATTGACCGCGAACTATCACGAATGTATGGTTCCTCTAATTTTTCGCCATCGATGTAGACATCTCCACTTTTGATCGCAACCCTTTCACCGGGTAATCCCACAACACGGTGAATCACATGATGGTTGACCCTGTTTGAATAATAAACTACAATATCCCCTCGCTGTGGGTGATCGAACCAGTAGGCTATCTTATTGGTCATAACGAATTGCCCGTTATGCAAATTGGTCTCCATGCTCTGTCCACTGACTTCATAATTGTATGCTACCGTCTGAATCCCCATGAAAATAACCAGGGCCAGCAGAACGGTAATGATAACTTCTCTCGCCACGTTTTTCATCTTTCCAACCAGTAAATCAGTCTCACTTTCAGCCTGCAAAATATGTTAGAATAAGAGCTAACTTGAAAACAAATTTAGTATAGAGTAAGAAACAAGGCCCAGTCAATTAGCAGCATTTCGGGTAATATGGGCAGTTTGTATTCATCTTCAGGGAGCATACTGATAAAAGCATGACAACGCACGAAGATGAGTTGATCCTCCACAGTAAAGATGGCAATCTCGATGCGTATAACCAGCTAGTTGAAAAGTATCAACAGCAAGTGTATAACATCGCCCTGCGAATGCTGGGAACCCCACAGGATGCGGAAGATGCCACTCAGGAAATATTCGTCCAGGCATGGAAATCGCTGGGCGGTTTTCGGGGACAGAACTTCAAAGCATGGCTGTTCCGGATTGCTTCCAACTCCTGCACCGATGTCCTGAGGAGTAAACGCGGGCGAAAAGCCGATTCTCTGGATGCTATTTTCCCCGAGTACAATCCGCTTCCGAGTGCTGCCATATCCCCGGAAGAGCACGCTTTGAATGAGGAAGTAAGCCGGCTGATCGCTCGACAATTGCTCTATCTTTCCGAAGAGCAACGTTTGGTAGTCACCCTCGCTGATCTCCAGGGTTTGAGTTACGAAGAAATTGCCGAAATAACCAACACCTCCCTTGGCACAGTGAAATCCAGGTTGAATCGGGGGCGAGCCAATCTCCGGGACCTGTTACTGAAGTACCAGGAACTTTTGCCCCCTGAATTTCGTCCATAATAGTGACAGGAAAGAGAGATAATTATGTTTGGGCATCAGCGAAAGAGCGATTGTGCGAAAATGAGAGATTTGTTTTCGCCATATTTGGATGACCGGCTGGAGCCGGTCGATCGAGATAAGGTGAGATATCATGCTGAAATATGCCAGGAATGTCAGCGTGAGTTGAAGTCCCTTAGATTAATGCGCGAGTTGCTTCGTCTCATGCCTGTCGAGGCTGTGCCACGATCGTTCACACTGGCAGAGGCGCCTGCACGGCGATCATGGTTCCGCTTCGATCTGCCTATCATTTCACTTGAAAGCTCAATGCGGCTGGCAGGTGCGGTGGCCGTTATCGCATTTGCCCTGTTGGTATCGATTGATTTCACCGGTGTTCTTTCTGAACAGTCAACTCAACCGGAAGGAATAGTGAGCCAACCGCCTGAAGCAACTGCTGATGTTGTAGCAATAACTCCAACTCCAGAGGTTGAACCAACGCCAGTGGCAACTATCAATGAAGGCAGTGGCATGCCTGAAGCCTTACCCCCTGATCCAAATTCAGACTCAGAGTTTGGAATAGCCAATAAAGGTGTTCCGGAAACACAAGCAGATGATTCGGGGAGTGATATTCTCGATAATTCTGAATTAGCGGATCCCAATGGAGAGAGCGGGGTGTCTTCCCCCACACCCCGCTCGACAACTCCATTTT
>Ga0180432_10005774_pt1 | contig 16307 bp, 13 predicted proteins | sample SS_ome_10_FD_132414 | JGI IMG/M metagenome (GOLD analysis project Ga0180432, IMG submission 132414) | Hypersaline lake sediment archaeal communities from the Salton Sea, California, USA - SS_1_MS_2 metaG | ecosystem: Environmental > Aquatic > Non-marine Saline and Alkaline > Hypersaline >... | reverse complement strand
GTTCATACGGCTACGTGCGTGAATACCATGTTGAGAAATACCTTCGGGACAGCAAGATTATCCAATTGTGGCTCGGTGGCGGTCAATTGGGCCGTTTAGATGTCGCCCAGGGCTACTATCCGTATGTGACAGCGTGAAGACGCCATTTAGTATAAAGGAGAACAGGCATGCCGCACAATGCATCCAAAGAGGCACTATTGGACAGAATCGAGAAAGACGCACACGATTATGAAAGGGATATTCATGGGTGTTCAAGGTGTGTGCTAAAGCCACTGCAAGATCATCTGGGTCTGGGAGATGAATCGAGTCTAAAAGCATCCACCCCCTTGGCTGCCGGCGTAGCCATGCGAGGAGAGACGTGTGGGGCTCTTTTAGCAGGATTGCTCGCCGTGGGGATGGTTACAGCAAACGAGGACCTGAAAGATACAGATGCCCTGACCGATTCCTTGATATCCGGATTCAGATTGGCCAAAAAATTTGAAATGGAATTCGGAACCACAACCTGTGCGAAGCTACAGACGGACAAATTGGGGAAATTCTACAGCCTTGCCGATCCCGAACAGTATAAGGCCTTCGTAGCGGCAGGCGGTTACAGAGAATGCCCAAAAGTGGTTGGAAAAACCGCCCGAATGACGGCCGAGTTCATCCTTGATTATCAGGACAAAAAGGCGGGTTAGATTTTTTTGCTCAAAAAACCATAATGAACTACCCCACCGCAGAGCAGCGGGGAATTAACCCTCGTCCGCCTCTGGCGGATTAAGCGTAAAGTGCTCGGAAGGAATCGATTGGCGTATAAATTGACAAACCCTCAGATGATCCAAGGATGTAACCGCCACCGTCAGTGAGGGGTCCAAGAATCTCTTCTTTCATCGCATCAATATCTTGAGGCCCCAAACGATCAACCTCGAATATACCCATCAGGGCAAGCCGTTTTTGGGTCATTTGCTTAAGGGACAAGGGATCATTTCCTGCGGAGAGGGCCAGACCATGGACACCGTCAAAACCAGCCGCAAGGATCTGATCGACAATCCCCATTAGATTTCCACAACTGTGTAGAAATGCCGCGCCGCCCCCCTTCTTGATGTCTTCCACCATTTCCCGGAGACCGGGAAAGATCCATTTGGCGAGGTCCTTCGGAGAAAGAAAAGGTCCTTTATTATAGGCAAGATCATCCCCAATCATAACACCATGCGCCCCACGCTCAAGACACCTTTGGATGAGACCCCGACATCGCTTTTTTTTCTGTCGGATCAGTTCACGGACATCATCTTCCCCCCCAATAAGCCCAATCAAAAACTTTTCAAAGGTCAAAGGGTCCTCTTGCTGCCAAAAGAGACCATTCACAAGGGCCATGACAAATCGGGTGGTTTCATTCGCCCATTTGTCCAGCTCCTTCAACCCAGCATCACAGTTTTCAGAATCCACTGTTAGGGTTACCACGTCGATATCCATTTCCTCAATGAAGTGTCTCAATTTTTCGTCATAGGGGATCCCCGACTTCTCCGGATAGAGTCGGTCAAGGAAAGCCTCCTCCACGAGTAACTCTCCGCGGGGAAAACGATCCGTCTCATGATGACATAGGGTCGCTGAGACCCGCTCTTTAGGTGTCAAGGATTTCATGGTCAATGCGATTCAAACAGACAATCATTGAGTGCGCACAAAATCTCATCCTCTTTACAGTTGCGGCCCACAAACGTAAGGGTTGTGGGGCGTTGACCATCGACCGGCTCAAAGCGATAACGACCGCTACTGAAATCAAGAAAGGCCGAGTCGTCAGGAAATCGGACCCACCCTTTGAGACGAAAGAGTTCTAAAGGCAGGGATTCAAGAAAACGGATTAGTTTCCTTCTTTCCAGGGGGCGGTTATCTGTAAATGAAAATGTTTGAAAACCCTGTCGTTGGTAACTGTCATGACCAATAGTCTTACGGAGAGCTATGCCTCTATCACGGGAATTTTCCTGAAACAGCAAAGAAGGATCAACAGTGCAATGTCGTGCGGCAAGTATTTTTGCATCTGGATTCAAGTCGCAAAGCAGTTTCTCTATTTCACGAAGAGGCCCAGGTTCTACCAGATCGATTTTGTTCAGGATGACGATGTTCGCAAAGCGGATTTGATCCTCATAAAAAGACCCAAGGAGTTCCCTGACCTTAAAAAATTCCGCATCAACGACGGTAACCTGACTCCCTAAGGAAATGAACTCGCTTAATGGAGGATGAAAAAAGGCATCCAATACGTCCACGGGTTGGGCCACGCCTGTGGCCTCCACAACAAGATAATCCGGTGTAACCGTATCGTGGATTTCCTGGACAGCCTTTATGAAATCGGTTTTCATGCTGCAGCAGATACACCCGCTTGTAAGTTCCAACAGGTCCACATTCCGGCCCGAAAGCAGTGTCCCGTCGATTCCAATATCGCCGACTTCATTGACAATAACCGCAACTTTCCCAACCGCTTGGATTCCCGATACCAGCAGATGTTTGATGAGCGTGGTTTTACCGGCGCCGAGAAAACCCGAGACAAGAAGAACATCCATCATCCCTGAAACTTTCAATCACCCGGCCTCCATTCTCTAAATACTTTGATCAAAAGCTCACCCTCTCGCCATATTCTTTGCATAGCCGGATGGCCTCGGTGGGATCCAGTGTCTGGGCGTCGGCCCCAATTTCTTTTCTGGCAAAGTCTGTTGTAACGCCTCCCCCGATAATTACAAAAGTGTTATCTCTCATTCCTTTTTCTTTGAGAAGGGAGATCACCTCCTTCATAGCGACAAAGGCCGGTGTAATCAGTGCTGAAAGGGCAAGGATGTGGGACTCCGTCCTTTGAAGCTCTTTGATGAACATTTCAGGGTGAACATCGACACCGAGATCATGAATGGTAAACCCCTGAGACCGCATCATGGTAATCACAATATTCTTACCCAGGTCGTGGATATCCCCTTTTGGGGTACCAAAGACCACGACACCTTTGGACTCCTCAACATTCCGAGTTGCCAGGAGGCCCGGCTCTATTAGGGTAGTGACCGCCTTAAATACCTCGGCCGAATATATCAGTTCACTAAGAAAAAATTCACCGGTCTCAAATTTCTTTCCCACCTCTGCCATTGCCAACCGGCAGGCCTTTAGGATAGAAAGTAGTTCTGTCCCGGCATCAATTTCCTTTTTAACAAGATCGATCACCCCCTGCCGCTTCATACCCAAGAATGCCTTTTTCAATTCTTCTTCCATCTGATACACCTTTCTCATGAGCTCCCTTTGTACGTCTTTGCCACATCGATCATCATCTTTACATTTTCAAATTTAGCGTCTACCGGACACTCGCAACCGGTTGTCAGAAAAAAGCCTCCATCCTTTCCCACTTCGTCGATGAGCCTTTCGCAGTATTCACGGACCTCCTCAGGGGTTCCCAGCGCCAAAAGTGATGCCGGAACATCGCCACTGATACACATATGCCCCCCAAGGATCTCCTTGGCCTTAAAGATGTCGGTCATACTGTCCAGATCGCAAACACATTTACCTCTGGGCAGCTGCTTTAAATAAGGAAGATTCAAACTCCAGTCGGTGTCGAAATGGAACCACGGGGTCAACCCCTCCGATAAAAATGCATCCACGTACCTCTGGAGGTACGGCCATTCAAATTGTTCAAAGATGTCAAGACGATAATAGAACCCGGATCCACGTTCCAGGACAATAAAGACAAGCGGGATCTTTGTCTTTGAAACCACATCCAGGGCGTTTTGAATAAGATCGTCACACGAGGCATCCATGGCAGCCTTGACCTTTTCCGGCACTTCGTAGAGGTCCATTGTGAACTGGGTCAGGGTTCGTGCCATTGAAAACGCCATGGTGGAGGAATCCACATAAGCGCCGAACAGGGGATAGATGTCCTGGCTGTGGTAGACTTCCACCTCTCGAATGTATTCATCTAACAAACGGTTCTGGGTCGATATGACTCTCTTTAGGGGGCGCCCTCCGCTCATTTTTTCATAGTGTTCATCCCAGAAGGCATTCCAGCCCACTGCGGCCAGCTTATCATAATCCTCTCGGCTGAAAAGCTCCCTTTCATCGATCTGATTCAAGGCATCCTCAGGCAGCTGTCTCCCCGGGATCAGCACCCTCACAGGTGAGGAACAAAATCTTCCCCCGATCATGGGCCAGAAAAGATTGGGTTTATAGAGCTTGTCGAATCCGCCCAGATCGTTGAAAGTATCCAGCATTGCCTTGAAGCCTTTCTCAGGGTCACGCCACGCTTCCCCTTGGGTCATTCCCTGGCTCCGAACAGAGAATGCGGTCATCAAAGGCATGACCGGCACCCGATCCGGTCGTTCAAGGGCCACAGCAGCCTCAAATCGCTCCTGTCTCGACATGGTTTCTTGAATCATCCGTTTTCTCCTGGTTTTTTTTAGCAGTCTCGCTATTTGAAAATAATGATGAAGGGCCGTGGGGGTGTCTGTAAACGCAATGAAACGCCGCAAGCGGCGGGGAATTAACCCTCGTCCGCCTCTGGCGGATTAACAGACAACGGTGAACAGTGAACGGAAAACGAGCTTGCCCAATTGGGGGTAAACCGTCTACATGATTTTCTCGAGCTCATCTTTTGAGACCTTATAGGTCTTGTCGAATTCCCTCCAGAATTTTTTATCCTTATTCTTCCACCCATACCCAAAACGTGCATCAAAGTATTCGCTCAACCGTGCAAACCAGTTTCCTGATTTCTCTATTCCCCTTTCCTTGGCCCGGAAGAGATCCGTGAGATAGAGGGCTAAGTCATCGATCTTATCCTTGGGAATATAGGATTTGGCCCCCAGTTTGATTGAACCCACTAAATTATTGGGATTAAGACCGTGGGCGGTGAGCATGAGTGCGGGAATTTTTTTCTTCGTAGCGATTTTTAATAAGTCAAATCCCCTGACACCCATGATATCCAAAACCGCTGCATCATATTTTTCGGTCTCCAGAAGTTCTTTGGCCGATTCAAAGCTTGATGCGGTTTCAACCTCACACTGATCCAGCATGTCCACCAAGGTATCCAGAATGTCAACTTCATCATCCACCACAAGTATTTTTTTCCCCTTCAAAAGATCATCACTAACCATAATTACTGGTCCTCCGTCGTTATTAGGGTTAAACCCACCCGCTGTAAAAGATTGGGTCTAAAACCACTTCGCTCGAAAACAGCAGAACGTATCTTGCAGTCTACAGATATGTCCAGATGGAGTCAAGATGGATTAACGCCTTCAGTGTTATCTGCCGATGACGCCTTGAATGGCTCATGGAGGTGCCCTTTGTGTCAAAATAAAATTGACTTCTACAGACCAATCATCTATACCTTGTTGCACAAGACCCTCGGGGATGAGCTGAATCATTCACAGGGGCTCAAGATTCATGGGGCCGACCCGTTTAGATAGAAGACCCTTTGGTATTGAATGTATCTGGCACCTTTTAAGCGTTCATGTGTATGTAAAATAATATAATTAAACTTATAGTAATTTAAATTATAATATTAAAATAATATATTAATATAATTATATTTAATTATATGCAACATTTTGTTCAATCTTTTTCACTGCGTATGATTTAAGAGCTTAAACCATCTAAGAAGGAGGAATAGAGCAATGGCGTTGATGACACCGGAACAATTTGAAGAAAGCTTGAAAGACGTTAAACCGAGGGTTTTCATGAACGGGAAGCAGGTAGAAAATGTCCTTGAAAACAAAAACACCCGGACAGTTGTTGAAGCGAATAAGGCCAGCTATGAGTGGGCCCTTGACCCAAGGTATAAAGATATTATGACATGCTACTCGCCGCTTATCGATGATGTGGTGAACCGGTATACCTATGTGAGTGCCAGCAATGAAGACCTGGTCAAAAAGGCTGAAGCCGGCACCTTCACCGCGGAAATGTTAGGCACCTGTATTTACCGATGTGTGGGATATGATGCTTTTCATTCTTTAGCCGCCACGACTTGGGAGATGGACAGGGATTTGGGTACGAAATACAATCCCCGATTCCTTGAATATCTAAAAATGGTTCAGACAAAGGACCTTTCCGTGGCCGGTGCCCTGACCGAGCCGAGGGGAAGCCGGAGCAAGAAGACGCTGGACTGGAAAGACCCCTATCTTTCCTTGAAAGTCGTTGACAAAAATGATGACGGTATTGTGGTGCGAGGGGCCAAGATCAACATCAGCGGGGCCTATGCCAGCCATGAAGTGGTGGTATTGCCCCAGGCGGCCCATTTCAAGGGTGAGGAAGACTACGCGGTGGCATTTGCCACGCCTGTGGATGCCAAGGGAATCACCTTCGTGTGTCAGTACACCCCCTATTCCGCTGAAAGAGACCTGGCTGATGATCCCGAAGAATTAGGCAATCCACTCTATGGCCAGCGTGAGACCTCCATGGTGATCTTTGAGGATGTCTTTATTCCCTGGGAGCGCGTATTTCACTGTGGTGAGTACCCCTATTCAGTCAAGCTGGTGACCCGTTTTGCCAAGACCCATCGCATGACCTGTGGCGGGACATGCAAGGTGGGCTTTATGAATCAAATCATTGGGGCCTCCAAATTGATTCAGGAGTATAAGGGATTGGAAAAGGCCTCACACATTAACGAACAATTGGCTGAAATGGTGGTCCTAAGAGAGACAGGGCGGTCCTGCGGTCTGGCGGCCGCGCACAATGGCGCCGAGGAACCGGAAGGCTCGGGCGTGTTTTTACCTGATGAACTGATGGGCAATGTTTCGAAGCTGAATGTATGCAATGCCTTCTGGCGTGTGATGGCATTGGCCGGTGATATCGGTGGCGGTCTGATCGTTACACTACCCTCTCTCAAGGAGTTGAAGAATCCAGAGGTCAAGGATTATGTTGAGGAATTTTACAGCTTTGGCTCCGATGAACCCACGGAAAATGTGATGAAGGTACACAAGCTCCTTCAGAATTGGACGGCTGGGCTTCATGGCGTGGGGACCTGGCATGGTGCCGGGCCGGTCATGGCGCAGAAAATCATGCTACAGCGGGTGATTAATTATGATCATGAGAAAGAGCTGGTCAAACGAACACTGAATCTGAAGGAAAAGGGCAAGAGTACCGATTGAGAAGGCAATCAAATGCTAACGCTGAAACAGGGAGCATCCCAATAGCAACGGATAATATGAGGCACGACGAGGTCTTGCGAAATGGAAACAACTACAGGAAGAAAGCGGGTTTCAGCAGCTTTTAAAACGACATTTACCGATCAAGAAATCAAGGTCGACAGGGTTCCTGCTTACCCCATCATGGGACAGTGTAATGCCCAACTCGTAGGGGCCTCCATCAGGGAATTTATATTGGACCCGAAGGTCTTTGTGAAGGCTCAGGTGGCAGCCTACGAGCGTTACAAACCAGATATTATCGTCATGCAGGGGGATCTGCTCATGGATGTGGAGGCCATGGGCAATGAGCTGAAGTTCCCCGAAAACGGGATGTGCATATCAAAAAAAATGGCGTTGGAAGATAAGGGAAAGTTGAACAATCTTAAAGTTCCTGATCCCACAAAAGATGGGCGCATGCCCGCCTATCTGGAGGTCTTGGCAGAGACCAAAAAAATAATTACCGATTCAATCGTATCCGCGGTGGTTGCTGGCCCGTGGACGACCGCGATAGGTCTCAGAGGGGCCAGTGAACTCATCAGAGATGCCCTTAAGGACCCTGATTATGTGCATGAACTCATGCAGTTGACCTCCCAGGTCGCCATTAGCTTCATGGAGGCCATTATGCCCCTGAAGGTGGGCCTCAGCTACTCGGAGGCCCCTGCGTCATGCAGCCTCATTTCTCCTAAACTGTACCGCGATTTTATCTTCCCCCATCACAAGCGGATTGTGGATTACTTTAAGGAGAAGAAGGTGGGTATTGGGCTTCATATCTGCGGATATGCCGACCCCATCCTTGAAGATATGGTGAATACAGGCGTCACGAATATCAGCATTGACGCGCCCTCGGATCTGGCAAAGGCGGCTGAGATAACCAGGGGCAAGGCAGTTCTCATCGGGAATGTCGATACCAAGATTTTCTTTTCCGGAACCCGGGAAGAGATGAAACAGGCCATAAAAAAGTGTCTTGACGTGGCTTACGACGACAGCGGGTATATCCTCGCCTCGGGTTGCGAGGTGCCGGGTGTCGCCCCTCCGGAAAAGGTGGATTGGTTTATGGAGCTGGCAAATGAATTAGGCGCCTGCGATGGATAGCCCTATCAGGATTCCAGCATCGCATAAACATCCGGATACGAGACCTGTATTTCAATAGTGATTTTTGACGGTCTCGTAAAAAGTCCAACTTCTGCGTTGTGCTTCATTTCGCAATCATTCAACGTACGATAAGTACGCCTCATGATTACAAAATTTGCACGCCTTAAATTTGAACTTTTTACAAAACCGTCTAAATTGGACTTTTTACGAGTTCATCATTTTTGATATCTGGTATCTCGCTCCCGCAGGTGCCTTTCAGATCCAAAAACCGGAGTCAGAACGATTCGCTATCCACAACAAAGATCAGGGTTGATTGAAGACAAAGGCCTTGGCCTCATTCACATTTATTACGGGCAAGGGGTCGGTAAAACCACCAGGGCTGTTGGGATGGCCGTAAGGGCAGCTGGAGCAGGGCTGAAAGTGGATTTCGTTCAGTTCATGAAGTCCGGCATCTCAGGAGAAGTGACCGCATTCAAAAACATCCCCAACATCAATTATCGGTGCCCGGGTGACCATCCGTTTATCATGTCACAAGGACCAAAACCTTTGCATTTTAAACATGCGAAAACAGCCTTGAAGTTCGCCTTAGAGGCGCTTCATAGAGGACCACAACTATTAATCTGCGACGAGATATTGGATACACTCATCTTTAAATTGCTTAAAAAAAACCAGCTCCTGGAATTGATAGAAAAATGTAAAGGAAACGTTGAGCTTGTGATGACGGGGATGAGCACCCCCGCGGATCTTATCGAATCAGCCGACTATGCCACCGAGTTTGTCCAGATAAAGCACGCATATTACACGGGTGCGAAAGCAAGAAAAGGGATTGAGTATTAAAAGGCAGAAAGAAAGGGGCAGAAATGACGTTCAAAGAAAAACTGGGTGTGTTTGAGACCGAGCAAAAGGTGTGTGAGATAGGAGGGGTGACGTTTGGTGGGCAGCCGGGGGATTACCCGACTGTTGTCTGTTCTTCCATCTTTCAGAAAGGGGACAGGGTCTTCGAAGGGAAGCGCAAGGAGGGGTTTAACGAAAAGCGGGCCGGGGAACTTATCAAGACCCAGGACAACCTATGGGCGGAGACCGGTGTGCCGGGCATGGCGGACATTGTGGCCAACACCAGAAAGGAATTCGAACGTTACGTGGATTTTGTCATATCTGTCAGTGATATGCCCTTTTGTATCGATGCCTGGCAGATGAAACCCAAATTGGCGGGTGCGGCCTATTGCGCGGAAAAAGGTCTTTTGGACCGCATGTTCTATAACAGTATTACGGTCTGGGAAGAGGATCTGGAGACAGAGATCCGCGAGATCTCCCAGATGGGCGTCAAGCATGTGCTCCTTGTGGCCTTTGACATGGCAGATCAGATGCCAAACGGACGAATCACGGGGACTCAAAAGCTCCTGGATGCGATTGAGAAGGTTGGGGCAAAATTTGAAAGCATCTTTGTGGACACTTCGGTCATGAACGGGCCGGCGACGGCCCTCTGCGGCATAGCAAACCGGATGATCAAAGAAAAGTGGGGGTTCCCGTGTGCCAGTGCGCCAAGCAATGGCTCCTATATGTGGAAAAAGGCCCGGGAGCTGTGGGGGGTTAAGGGCTGGTCAGCGGCCGATGCGGGTTTACAGTCCTTGGCTGCTTTCATGTACCACGACATGATATTCTCCGGACCCATGGCGGGTGCGCCAAGGATCTTTCCGGCAGTGGCTATGACCGATGCCTTTCTGGCCACAGCGGTCTTCGCCGAGACGAAGAAATTGCCCACGGATCCCGGTCATCCCCTTTACAAGCTGTTTCCTGAATTTGTTGAACAGTTACAATCGATTGAGTAGTTGTAAAAGATATGAACCATGACTAAAACACAGGAGGTTTACAATGGCTTCAGAAGAAAGAACGAAGGAGATCATAAACGAAATTCGTCAGGCATTGATAAACTATGATGAGGATGGCGTTGCGGAATGGGCCCAAAAGGCCCTGGGTGAAGGTGTAGACCCATTCATCGCGACCATGGAGGGCCTGGCTGAAGGGATGATTGAGGTGGGCGAATTGTATAATAAGAAAGAGTACTTTGTCCCCGAACTCCTGCTCTGCTCTGACGCACTCTATGTTGGGCTGGACATTTTGAGACCGGCTATCAAGGCCTCAGGTAGACAATCTGAGGCAAAAGGGTCCATTGTCCTGGGAGTGGTTGAAGGGGATGTGCATGACATCGGAAAAAACCTGATCAAAATGATGTTTGATGTGGCCGGATGGACCGTCCATGATCTGGGGAAGGATGTGCCGCTGGACAAATTTGTCGAAGAGCAGATCAGGACTGATTCTGAAATTGTGGGCCTCTCAGCTTTGATGACGACCAGCATGGTAGCCATGAAGGAAGTTGTAGCTAAGCTGAAGGAGAAAAACCCGAACGTTCGCATCATGCTGGGCGGCGCCCCCATAACCCCGGAAATCGTGGAAATGTACGGCGCGGATGGTTACGCTGAAAGTGCAGGGACAGCGGTTGATGAAGCGATCAAACTGATCAAAATGCTCAAGGAAGAAGAAATGGAAGGGAAATAAGTGATGCCAGGGAACGAAGACGAAAAATATCTGGTCATTTTTCAACCGTCCGGGTGCAGAGGTTATATTGAAAAAGGCAAGACCCTTAAAGAAGCCTCTGTGGCTTTAGGTGTAGACATTGAAGGGGTATGCGGCGAAAAGGCCATCTGTGGGACGTGCAAAGTGCGGATTGAAGAGGGAAACTTCGAGAAATATGGGATTACCTCAACGAGGGATAATCTCTCCCCCATGGGGCCGACGGAAAGAAAATTCTTCAATCTGCAGCAGGAGGAAGAAGGGTACCGTCTGGCCTGCCAAACAAAGATCATGGGTGATGTCGTCATCTTTGTCCCTGAAGAAAGCCGGATGGGCAAACAGGTGGTTCGCAAAGCGGCCACCGATAGACCCATTGAAGTAAAACCGGTGGTCAAGAAGTACACCGTAGAACTGAAAAAGGCCACCTTGGATGACACCCTTGGCGACTGGGAGCGACTGTGCAACGAACTTTCTCGAAAGCACGACCTGAGCAACCTGACCATTGATTATCAGGTGCTCATGGAATTACAAAATGCTGTGCGTGATGGGGATTGGAAGGTGACCGCATCCGTATGGAAAGGAAAAGAGGTCATTAAGGTAGAACCGGGACGTGTGGAAAAGGCTTACGGCCTTGCGGTAGATGTGGGCACATCTACGGTGGCCGGCTACCTCTGCGATCTAACCGATGGATCGGTTATAACGACCGGGTCTATGATGAATCCACAGGTGGTATATGGCGAAGATGTCATGTCCCGCATCAGCTTCACCATGACCAACCCAAACGGTCTGGAGATTTTGAACGGCGCGATTATTGATGGACTTAATGGGATTGCGGAAGAGGTTGCAGCCGCGGCCGGGATTAAACGTCAGGACATTGTCGATATGTCCATCGTCGGGAATACCTGTATGCACCATATTTTCCTCAATACCGACCCAAAATATATCGGCAGATCGCCCTTCCCCCCTGCCCTTCACCACTCCATAGACATTAAGGCCCGTGACTGGGGGCTCAAGATAGAGCCGGAAGTTGAAATTGCGGGAAAGGGTACCACCCCTCCCTGCCAGGTCAAATGCCCTGCCGGCGTCAACGGGCAGGACTTCTTATATCTCATCGCCCAGGGTAAATACAAAGAATCCCTTGAATTGGTCAGGATGGCCATTCCCTTTGCCGGGGTGCTGGGACGTATCTGCACGCATCCCTGTGAGGCAGAATGTGAACGGGGAGCGGTGGATGAGCCCCTTTCGCTGCGGTCTCTCCATCGCTTTGTTGCCGATGTGGAGCTCAGTGAAGGCAGGGAGAAGGCAAAACCCATAGAAAAAACAAAAGAAGAGCGGGTCGCGATTATCGGGTCCGGCCCCGGGGGTCTTGCCTGCGCGTATGAATTGGTCAAAAATGGATATCCGGTGACGGTCTTTGAGGCTGCTCCCAAGAGCGGCGGAATGATGCGCTATGGCATACCCGAATACCGACTGCCCAAGCACGTGTTAGATGACGAGATTAACTATATTGAAGAGTTGGGCGTAGAGATAAAAACCAACACCCCCGTTGAGAGTTTGGAGGATACCTTCAATCAGGGGTACAAGGCCATCTTCCTGAGTACAGGTGCCTGGACAAGCCAGACCTTGAATATTCCTGATGAGGATGCCAAAGGGGTCATCTATGCCCTTGAGTTCCTGAAGCAGGTAAATTCAGGGGAAACGGTGGCGCTTGGAGAAAAGGTGGCGGTTATTGGTGCGGGCAGTGTCGCCATCGATGCTGCCAGGCTTTCCCTGCGGCTTGGCGCCAAAGAAGTAAATCTCATTTGTCTGGAATCCACCGACCTTACCTGTAAAGACAGGATGCCGGCCCAGGACATGGAAATTGAACAGGCCGGAGAAGAAGGCGTGACGATTCATCCTTCCCTCGGGGTCGCAAAGATTTTGACTGGCGAAGGAAAGGTCACAGGTCTGGAGACGGTGAGTTGTGTCTCGGTAATCGATTCAGAAGGCCGGTTTGCTCCTGAATTTGCCGAAGGCCCTGCCCCGATGATACCAGCGGATACGGTAATTGTTGCTATTGGTCAGAAACCGGATGAGAAAGGTTTTGCCGAACTGGACAAAACGCCCCTTGGAACCCTTAAGGTAGAAGAGACCACCCTGGAGACAAATATCCCAGGCGTCTTTGCGGGGGGTGATGTGGTTTCTGGCCCGGCTGATGTGATTAGCGCCGTTGCTGCCGGAAAGCAGGCCGCCATATCCATTGCGCTTTATCTCGCGGGAATGGATCTAAAAGAATCCAGACCGGCCCCGCTTCAACGGATCGAAGAGGTCCCAAAGGAAGGGGTGGAGAAAGAGGCAAGACAGGTTATCCCTTTACTGGAACCGGCCAAAAGGAAAACGCTTGCCGAGGTTGAGTTGGGCTATGAGGACCAGATGGCCATGAGGGAATCACAGCGATGTCTTCATTGCGGCGTCTTTGCGCAAAAGGAAGCCTCTGAGTCGTCTCAGACCCGTGGCGTCGGTATCCGGATATCTCCGGGGGCGTATATCCATGTCCTTCCCATCGAGGCCGGTTTTGTGGGGGCTGATAATATCGGGGTGCTTATCGCTGAAGAACCTTACAATCAGGATAGTGTAGAGCTCATCATTGATATCGGCACCAATGGTGAGATCATCCTGGGTAATCGCAAACGACTCATCTCGGCATCCTGCGCTACCGGGCCGGCCTTTGAGGGGGCCGAGTTGAAATTCGGCATGCGGGCGGCCCCGGGTGCGATTGAAAAGGTAGAAATCAATCCGGAGACCAAGGATGTCCGCTTTAAGGTTATTGATGAGGATAAATGGAATACTGAGATGGCGCCCGAGGAAGTGGGCGCAAAGGGGCTTTGCGGCTCGGGAATCATTGATGCCATCCCACAGCTTTTCCTGGCGGGTATTATAGACAAAACCGGACGCTTCATACTGGATGAATCCAATCCCCGCCTGCGAAAGGTTGAAGGGCAGTTCGAGTACGTCATTGCCTGGGCAAAAGAGACGTCAATCGGTCAGGACGTGGTTGTCTGTCAGGACGATATCAGGGCCATTCAGCTGGGTAAAGGCGCGATGTACGCGGGGAGCAAAATCCTGATGCAAACCCTGGGGGTGGAAGCGGTGGACAAGGTCATCCTGGCAGGTGCCTTTGGAAGTTATATAGACAAACAATCAGCGGCGGTCTTGGGGATGTTCCCTGACTGCGAGGCGGACAAGGTGTATTCTGTGGGAAATGCCGCTGGTGATGGTGCCCGCATGGCCCTCCTTAACATCGACAAGAGGAAAGAAGCGGATGAGTTCGCGAGGAAGGTAGAATATATAGAACTCACGGTGTCTCCTGAGTTTGAAAAGACCTTTGCCAGATCCATGTGGATCCCGCATATGAAGGATAAATTTCCCCACTTGAGTCACATTCTGCCGTCAAAGAAGTGATTTTGTAAACATCAATTGATAACAGGAGGACAAGGAACAATGAACACCGAACTCAGTTCCAGAGAGAGAGTGCTTAAATGTTTCAGAGGGGAGAAGATAGACCGCTTACCGGTCTTCAGCGGCTATGGAAATGTCACCGTGCACGGGCTGGATAAATATGGCTGGCGGTTTGCCGAGATTCACGTGGACGCAAAAAAAATGGCAAGCATGGCCGCATCCACGCACCAGCTTTTCGGCTTTGAGTGTGCCGTTGTCCCCTTTGATATGGGGGTCGAGGCCGAGGCCCTTGGGGCCGGGGTTAACTTCTACGCCCATCACACCGACGTTGTATACCCGACAATAGCCAGTAAGGTGTCGGAAAAAGTGGCGGATCTGGACCTGAAGATCCCATCGGATTTAGCAAATGCCGGAAGGATACCCTTAGTCGTCGAGGCCATCCGCCGTTTGAAGGAGGAAATAGGCGACACAGTGGCCATAGGATCCTGGACCCTTGGGCCTTACACACTGGCCGGGCAGCTGGTGGATATTGGAGACCTGGCAAAGATGGCCGTCAAAAAGAAAGACGTGGTGGATAAGGTCCTGGATACCCTGGCTGATGTGATTATCGAGATATCAAGGATTTACCGGGAAGCAGGGGCCGATTATATAACCATCCGCGAGATGGGCGCCGGACCGGACATACTGAGCCCGCGCATTTTTAAAATGCTCATCAGACCCCATCTGGAAAAAGTATTTGCCGGTCTTGAATCGCCAAAGATCCTGCATATGTGCGGGGATACCAATACCATTGTTGAAGAGATGGCCCTGTGCGGAGCGGATGCCATCAGCGTGGACCAAAAGAATGACGTGGCCGAATCCCGGAATAAGCTGGGTCCTGACGCGTTCATCCTGGGAAACGTCGATCCTTACACAGTGATTGTGAAAGGAAAGCCGGATGACGTGGATCATGCCGTAAAGGAGGCTGTGGCCAATGGCGTCAATGCCATCTGGCCGGGATGCGATATTTTTCCGACCGCGCCGAAGGAGAACATGGAGGCCTTAATGGCAGCGGTACAAAAATATGGCCAACTCAGCTGAGAGATTCTGGTCATTTTTTAGTTGACTTTCATTTGTTTTTAACCATATATTTTGAATTGTTCAGGTGCTCCTGTAGCTCAATAGGGAACCCCGTTAAAGTCGGGGACGGGCCCGCCGCTGTAATTGGGGACGAACGCCGCAAGATGCCACTGCCAGCCAAATGGCTGCTGGGAAGGCGCGGTTAGTAGGATGATCCAAAAGTCAGAAAACCTGCCTGAATAGAAGGCAACACCCTCGCGGACTGGGGGTAGCCTCGCTTAGATCTTGAGGATAAAAAAAGGGAAATCCCCGGATCGATTCATTTCGGTCCGGGGTTTTTTTTATGCAGTCCAAGACACCCATTACAGGATGACAAAAGGAGGAAGAAAGGTGATGAAGGGTAAAATTATTTTTGTGTTAGGGATAAGTTGTTTTTTGGGTTTTCTGAACGGTCTCGTTATTGCCGAGGAAAACGAGGACAGCGACACATTAGATACCGTCGTGGTAACGGGAACGAGAACTGAGAGGGTTGCAGAGCGGATACCTGCGAATATCACCGTCATAAATGACGAGGACATCAAGAACTCCAACGCCAAAAACGTAGTGGATCTTCTTAAAACGGAAGAAGGGATAGTAGTTAGGGATTTGCTGGGTAATGGCAAGAATGCCCAGGTCGACTTGCGAGGTTACGGTGAAACTGCGGCTTATAATACACTGGTCTTGGTGGATGGTCGTCGCGTTAATGAAATTGATCTCAGCGGGGTCGATTGGACGCAAATTCCGATAGAACAGATTGAACGGATAGAGGTTGTTCGGGGAACGGGGTCCGTACTGTATGGCGATAATGCAGTCGGTGGTGTTATCAATATCATTACCAAGGTCCCTTTGGAACAGACAGCTTTCGCTTTAGGAGAAACTATCGGAAGTTATGGGCGAAACAAAACGAAACTTTCGGTTAGTGGGGGGAAGGATAATCTTTCTGGATTACTTTATGCAAGCTATGATGCAACTGACGGCTATAGGGAT
>Ga0180432_10005772_pt1 | contig 16308 bp, 27 predicted proteins | sample SS_ome_10_FD_132414 | JGI IMG/M metagenome (GOLD analysis project Ga0180432, IMG submission 132414) | Hypersaline lake sediment archaeal communities from the Salton Sea, California, USA - SS_1_MS_2 metaG | ecosystem: Environmental > Aquatic > Non-marine Saline and Alkaline > Hypersaline >... | reverse complement strand
TTCCTCTTCAGCAGCTTCTACACGGGTTGACGAAACGGAGTCGCATAGCGTATTTCCATTCAGCACAGCCTAATTCACCTCGGCGAGACGAACAGAGGACCGATACCCTCCGGGGCTGTGCCTATCCGTTTCATGTCTCGCAACAGGGCGTGTAGGCCGGGAAACGGAAATGACGGCCAAGCACGCGGTTAGTCAGGTTGTGTCAACCGTCTTCATGGACGTAAAGTCAATCTCGCGATATGGCGTTCCGCTCATATTGCTTCCGTAGTTTCTTCGCGAATAGCCGCTAGACTGTCGCGGGCAAATCCATCCGTCGTCATCAACAGGAAACCGCCTCTCTGGCTTGAACGGTGCCACGGTGTCGTTTCCGTCAATCAGCCTGAGTTTGTCGACATCCTGGCAGTACACAGTGTTGTCGTACTTAACGAACAGCAGCACACGGCAACCGCACCTGACATAGTCCATGTAGGTTCCGTAGGCGTCTTTCTCGATTGTCTTGGCTGCTTTGGCGTCATAATGAATCACGTCTCCAGCGGTGAGTAGCATGACGCCGTCTGGGGCAAAACGAATAAAGCGTGAGGCTTCTCGGTCGTTGTTTCGCAACAACTCTACAAACTCCGGGTGCGTGTGTTCAGTGCCGTTCACAATCGCCGTTGCAACCGTTGGGTGTCCTTGCAGATACGCGAGAAGTTCATCCTCGAACTCCTTGGCAACATCCAGTCGCTTTTGGAAGTCAGTCGCCATACCCAAAAACAATCAGGTCACGGAACAGATAGAGTAACTCACGCTTCTCTTTTGCCTGCTTGACAAACGCCCCGCCATGCACCTGAGTGCTGTACGGAACGATGATGCGCTTCACCGGAGTCAGGTACTTTGCGATGCGTGCGTGGCACAGGAACGCCAGGTCAATCTCGTCGCCGTCCTGTTTCCACGGCCCTATAATCAACGCGAGCTTTCCGCTACGCTTTGCGCTCGTCCATTTCCGCTTGAGTTTCTGGGCAATGCCGCCAATGGTGTCCAGGAAGTCGTCAAGCTCGACGTTCCCAAGGTCCGTTTCGTCGTCGCTGTACTTGCCCTCAGCTTGCTTCCAGTACGGCGGGTCGAGAAACACGAAATCGGGGACAGGCATATTCTTTGGTAGGCCGGTCGTGATGTCGTGCTGTCGGATGTCGTGTTCGCGTTCCTCGATCGGATTCAGGTCCGACACGTAGTACCGACGATGCCTCTTTCGGCACACGTCGATCGTTGACCCACCACCACCAAACGGGTCGAAGACTACGTCGAACGGTTTGGTGTAGTAGAACAGCAGGTTGTCGACGATTTCTGGCGGGATGTTTCCGAAGTGCCGCACCTCGTTCGTCGCTTTCCCGAAGTTCCAGACCGAGTAGATTTGGTGGTCGAAGTCGGTGTCGTGCGAAATTGCAGATTGTGTGATTTTCGGAAGCTCTTCCGTTTCGCACATATCCTGCAATTCTTTTGTGACGGTTGTGCGGTCAAGTCTCACTGCCTCGGCAATCTCGGCGTGCGAGCAACACGCCAACCACATGGCGAACATCGTCTCTTCACGTTCGGCCTGCAGTTGGTCCTCAATGTCTTTCAGGTAGCCCGTGACAGTTCGCTCGGTGACGGACAGCGTGTCGGCAATTTCGGGCTTTGTGATGCCCTCACCGCCGTTGTAGAGGCGGATGGCCATCTTCTTCTTGTCACGGTCCTCAAGCTGCTTGCCTGCGGTGGCGTTTCTGCGGCACGCCAATGCGAGGAACTCTGCCTCGGACGCAGTTTCCGTAACGGTGGCTGGAACGGTATCCCGCTTGGCTTTCCGGTGCGCTTTCCAGCGGTGCCAGCCGTCAATTAGCTCGTTGTGCTGATTAACCTCGATAGGGGGCAGCACATCGAGGTTTGCGGCATATTTCTGAACAAGTGCCGCGTCATGCTCAATGCGGGGATACAGGTCGTCACGAAAAACAACATCATCGACGCCAATAGATTGCAGCGTACTCGCCGCCATGCTACGATTCCTTTCAGACGCTTCGGCCGTCTCACCGGCCGTCGGGTTTAGGAAGCTCAGGCCACACACCTGGGCTTCCGTTATTATATGCCTATACAAACTTTCCGCAAGAGTTTCTGCACTACTCCGCTTCCTCGACTTGAAACAGCATCCGCTGCCTAAAACGGCACGTACTCGTCCCACGGGTGTGGGCGTGGCCCCGGTTCGGCCAGCGAGTCTTCCAGCACGGCCTTCGCCATATTGAGCGATTCGGTGAGTTCATCATTCCGTTCGTCGGCCACGTCGAGTTGTTTCTGAATGTCTGCCCTCTGTTCTGAGTGCAGTTGCGCATAGGCCACTTCCTCCTGCCGCAACTCGTCCAGGTACAGCACGATCTCCCGGCTGGCGTAGCCGAGGAATTCGCCGTCAATGTCGTTGATTGCCCTGACGCTGAGTAATTCTCGCAGCTTCATGTCAGTCCTCCGGTGCGTCTTCCGACGGCGCCACGGCGTCGAGGAATTCGTCCAACGCGGTTTTGAGCGCTTTCCGTTCCGTTTCTACCGTGGAAGCGGTTGGCAGCACGCCCACCAATTCCTGCACCGCTCGCACCTTGTCCAGGTCGCGTTTGTGCAGTTCGATGACCAGCTTGCCGTCAGCGTCGCCGTAGGCTTTGAATAGGGTTCGCTTCATGGGTTCTCCGTTAGTCAAATAGGGTGGTTTGTTCGTCCAGGATACGGTCGACGCAGCGGTCGACTTTCGCTTCCAGCCGCTTCGACTCTTCCAGGGCGGAAGTGCTTCGCGTGCGGAAGTATTCCTTCTGTGCGTGCCGCATTTCGGCTACGAGTGACGCTAGGGTTTCGGCGGTCATGGTTTTCTCCGCGATAACAATTCGTGTCTCTGCATTCGGGTCGTCCGTTTCCTCGTACCACGTTGGTCCACCGATGAACCCCAGGGGGTGCTTCACGCAAACGCAGCGGTAGTAGCGGGGCGGGCCGAGGTTAGTCTTCATCCCAGTCGTCCCAGTCGTCGTCATAAAGTTCGTCTTCCAGTTGGCAGTCGACGCACAACACGAATTCGTCACCTATCTCACGGCCGCATTCTTCGCAGTAGTTCATATCAAACGCTCCTGTCCAACGTCACACACCTTGGCATGCCAGTCGTTTTTGCCTTGTGGCATCAACGGCAAGTCCTTTGGTGGGTAGTACGCTTTCCAAAACGCGGGTTGATGCCGGCTGCCTTGTTCCACCGCCGTCTTGTAACCGAACTGACTGTAAAGCTGGTTGAACGTCACATCGCCGCCCTTGTTCTTCACGGCGTTCCAGTACAGCCCCTTCCATATCCTTTCGGCGTCGGGCGTCCTCTTGATTTTCCACTGCTTCACGGGCTCGCCGTTGACGGCCGTAAGCGTACCGTCCGCTTGGATAATGGGTCGTGACGGTTTCCCGCGGAATAGTTCATGCCCGCAATACTGACACACAAGCATCTTGCCCTTGGCCTTGTGAACCATACCGCACTTGGGGCAGGCCCGGCCAACAGACTCGCCCGTTTCCCGTAGCTCGGCGATACGGTTCTTCGACAGCACGTCTGGGTCACCGCACTCGAACACGTCTTCCCAGTCGACGTTCACGTTGACGCTCCCGTGCCGCCACCAACTCCCGCCAAAGTCCAAGACTCGCACACTACGAGGCGTTTCCTCCGACACTCGCAGTCCCCGGCCAACCATCTGAAGAAACGACTTGTATGATCCAATGGGCGTTGCAAGCAGCAGGCACTCGATTTTCGGTTCGTCAATGCCTTCCCTCATGACGTAGCGGTTCCAGATGATCTTGATGCCACCATCCCGCCACTCTTCCATACAGTCCTGGAAGCGGTTGTCGTCTTTCTTCCTGTCGTACAGTTCCCCATCGCACCAGAAGTCGTCCCCGTCAATGTGCAGCGCACGAATGCCGTTTGTCCAACAGAAGCGGGCCGCCCACATGGACTCCTTCACGCCGGGAGCAAACGCGAGCGTGTGAACCTGCTTTGGGTGCAGTCGCTCGTAGTGTTCCATGATGTTGCCGACGATTCGCGTTCGGACGTTGTCGTCACCCTTCAGCGGCCCCCACGTCTTTCGGGCTTCGTTCTCTGTCATGGACAGGTCGACCTTGCCCTTGACGAGTTCCCTGGTGTCCAATTCGCTCGGGGCAAACCATTCGGCGAAGCACAACTTGCCATCTTCCTGCAAGTCCCGCGTGCCGGCGGCGACCACCAGCTTTTCGCAGACATTCGATACGCCCAACGGTGTAGCCGTTACACCGACGACCTTTGCACCGCGCGTCCTGTAGGTATTCAACAGGTCGGCGCTTTCCCCGTTGGAAACTTGATGCACCTCGTCAACGATCGCCAGTTCGGCACCGAGCCAATAGTTATCCTTCTTTCTGCGGCTCATCACGGTCTGGATCGTTGCGATCTGAACCTCAGCATCGTCGTACTCGTACTGCGGCATGGACGACGATATTACCCCAGCCGTGACGCCAGCGTTCTGGAACACCCGGCGAGTCTGGGCTGTCAGCAGGATGCGGTTCGTAAACAGGACAACCCGCCACCCCTGCTTGAGTCCCCAGTTGGTTAGGGCGATCTGCATAGCTGTCTTGCCCGATCCTGTCGGAGAAGTCATGCAGGCCGAATCGTTCGCGGCCAGCGTACTGATCGTTTCTTCAACTCCGCGCCGTTGGTGCGGCCATGGGTCGACAGTGAAGATTTCGTCTATCATTTGACTCCCATCCATGCGGCCATCGTTTCAGTACACGCTTCCAGGTGCTCCAGGATCGCCTTGTGCGATTGGCAGTCCTTCTCACCAACGTCATTGGCGATCTTGTTCACCGTTCGCACCACCGGGCCGATAGCCTGATCCCACTGCTTGTAGCAGGCGGGCCGGTCGAACTTCTTGGGCGGCTTCGGCTTGGCTGGTTTGTCAGGCTTCGGCGGTTTGGCCCCCGTCTGTTTCATCGCTTCGGAAACGGTCTTCGCCTGCCCTGTGCGGATAGCGCGAGCCACCGCGTTCTGGTCCGATGTATTGCACTTGGCGAGCCTCTTGACCTCCGCGTCGGTCGCCTTCTCGGCGGCCGTCTGGGCGGGCTTCGTGAGGCTCTCCAAAGCCTTGGCCCGGGCGCCGTCACGCTTGACGGTAGACGGTGAAACGCCCGCTTTTTCGGCAACTTTCTCGGCCGCCGTTGTCGCGTTTGAGGCCGACTGTCTAGCGTTTTCGCCGAGCGGGGTATCATTTTGACACCCCGCTCTCCCACTTTGGGGGGTGTGGTCTAGTTGGTCGCCGTGGCCGCCATCTTTCCGTTTCAGGCGGTTGTATAGATCGCCACGGACTTTTCGCAGGGCGTGCGGGTCGAGTAGGTTTCTTCGCCCTAACTGGTGACTCAGTATCCAGAGTTCGGCGTCTTCGTAGGTGTCGCCGACGTGGACCTCCGTCGCCTTGTACGACAGGTTGCGCTTGCGGGCGATCTCGAACCGGTTCATGCCGTCGACCACGACGAAACGCTTCCCGTCATTCCAGTACAGGATCGGATCGAGAATTTCTCCGTCCGCCTCGATGTTCTCCTGAAGCTGTTGCCGTTCTTCCGTGGTGTGGGCGGGCAGCAGTTTCTTCAGGCGTTGGCTGATATGCAGTTTCATGTCGTCCTCGGTGTCAATAGTTCGGCCGGCTTGTCCATGTCATTCCTCGACGGCCGACCGCGTAGTTCCTCGGGAGTCCGTCCCCATCGGCGTCCACTCCTGCTTGTGTTGTTGAGCCCCACGAAAGGGGAGAGCGTGGGCCGGGAGTCGAACCCGACTAGGTTGCCAGTCGCCAAACCACAACCCAATGCCACATCCACGCAAACGGCAGTCCTCTTGGTATTTCAGTCAGGCACGTTCAACCGCTTCGTCAGGCCGAGGTCGAAGGGAAGGCTGATGTCTCTAAACCCTGCCGCCCCAGGATGCCCGCCACCGCCGTAACGCTTAGCGATGGCTCCACAGTCGATTTCCGGCTTGTCCGTATACAGACCGAACGTCCACGCCTCCCCGTTCCAAGAGAAGCTCATCATGCCGTCGAACTCAGAAGCATCCCAAACGGAATCGAAGAACTTGGACCCTCGCCCTCCCTTGTTGGCGGCGAGCCACAAGAGTCCCTCCCATTCCACTGTGAAGCAACCAGCACGGGCTCCGATTTCGTCTTCACGGGTTTGGTAGCGGAGAACCGTTGCGCCCTCATGGATTCGCAAGATGCGTTCCTCAGCGTCGTCACTGAGGATGGTTCCCCACATATGCCGATCATCGCCGGTCGCCGGGTCCAGGTTGTAAAGCCGCATCCCGTACTGGTACGGCAACACGTCTTCGTCGGTATGGTCCCATACGTCGTACCGGCCAAGCATGTGAACGGTTTCGGGAATCAGTTCGTCGCCGAAGTAGTACGCCCACGCCAGTTCGCAGCCGGCCCTATTGGTATCAAGTACCTCCGTCACCTTGCTTTGGTCCCCGAACTGGTAGCCAGCCATTTCGGTGATGGCGGATTTGTGGTGGTCAATCCAGGTGACGCTCCGCGCCAACTCGGCCAATCGCAGGAAGTCTTCTGCCGGTTGAATCGAAAAGTCGATGAGCGTCACGTCGGCCCCCTCGAACTTCTCCCACGGCAAGTCCCAACCGTAGTTGGCCGGAATCAACTCCCACTCCCGTTCGTCGGCCTCACGCATTGCTTTGGCGTAGATCGCTCCCGAGCAAAAGCCGTCCAAGTCGATTCCGTGGTACAAACAGATATTCACAGCGTCAGACCTCCTCGTGTTGGTATTTCAGTCCACTTCCGGCAGTACCGTTTCCGCGTAAACCCGAATTCCCGGCGACCCGTCCGCATCGCCGCCGCCGCGTTTCTTCGCGTCGTTCTTTCGGCGAATTTCCGCCGCTTCGCTTGCGATCTTCTCCTCGGACGGTTCGTAGGGAGGCTTGGCGTAGTTGTATGGTCGGGCCATCACCCTAACTCCTTGCTCAGCAGGTATTCCACGACGGTGTCCAAGTCAGGCCCGCAGAAGTGGCTGCCGATGAAGTAGCCCATTTCTCCGGCCGCCTCGTCATGCCCCCAGGCAATTTCCATCCGCTGGTTCAGCAGCCGCAGACAGACCGCTTTCAGGCCATCCATCCGCAGCTTCATGCTGGCAAGCCGCTGAAGCGTGTTTTCGTGGTCGACCATCATTTCTTCGTGGTCGTTGTTCCAGATGGCCTCGGCCAACTCGAAATAGGCGGTGTTCAGTGTCATGCGTATTCCTCCAGGTCGGCCTGTTTCTTCCAGTAGGCAATGGCTTCGGCAATGGCCGCGTCCATGTGCTTCCGGAAGATGGCTTCTTCGTTCCTTCGTGGGCCTGGCTGCGTGTCGTGCAGGTATCCGCACGGAGCCTCCGTGAATGTCATGGAGTTGGAATGCTTGAGCACGGCAAGACGATACTCCGAGCCCTTGCCGGTTCCCCACTCCTCCAGCTTCTCGATGCGGTTCAGCGCCGTGTTGTGTCGCTTGATGTCGTCGCGGGTCAAGATGGTCTTCATGCGTTCTCCTGCTTCATCGTGTCCTCAGCGGCCTTGAGCCTCGCCTGAAATGCTAGTTGCATATCGACAAGTTCCTCGCGAGTGAATCGCCGCGACTCGTTCTTCAGTCGCCTCAGCCTGTCCTCTTCGTCCGCCCCGTAGACGTGCTCTATCCACAGTTTGTAGTTCGCCTGGTTGCCACCGAGGTGCTGGTTGCAGCTTTTGCACTGGGGATGGGCGTTGTGGGGCTCGAACAACACCGACGCCCGGCGTCCCGGAACAAAGTGGCCCGTTTCGATCGGGCCGCCGCCGGCTGAATTCCCTTTCCACGGCCCCACCTTGCCGCAGGTGACGCACACGCATTGCCCCAGGCGACGAAACACCCCAACGACTTCCCCGTTCACGACGGCCGGCACTAGCCCTGCTGGACGCGCGGCATATTCGGCCCGCACCATCTTCTGGTACGCCTTGGCGACCTTGCCCGCATGCGTTCCGATAGTCCACCTGCGGGCATGCTCGGCCATGCGTTGCCGCTTGCGTTCGAGCTTTTCTTCGTCCGTGAGTTTCGCCATCACTTAGCCCCTGTCACCAGTCCCTTGGCTTTGCTCCGCACGTAGGAGCAATAGTCGCAGCAGTATTCTTCGTGCTCGGGCTTCACGCCACGCTGGGGCGTCGGCCGGTCAGCCTTCTTGACTAGCGCCGAGTGGGGCCGTAGTCCCTTGCCGTGGAGGGCGTCGGCCGTTGTGTTCTCGCAGTCGCATTTGAGTAGCATCGTCGTCCTCTCGTTCGTGGGGAAGCAGCCCGCACTGCGGGCACGGGTGGTCGCCCTGTTCGGCGGCAGGGTTGGCAGTAGCTCATTCGTCGCCGCCTTGTTCGAGTTCTGCCTTACGTTTCCGATAGTCGGCCTTGACCGCATCCTTTACAGCCTGCGGCTTGTCCGCCAACTGTGTTCCGGTGTATTCCAGGGCGTCCAGGTCGGCCGCCTCGGCGATGTTCCGTTTCGCGTCGTCGATGGCGGCTTGGTCTTCGGGGGATATGGGCTGCGACGGCCTTGGTACGTCACCGTAAGGAGTCGCCGAGCCCATGAAGTTCGCAGCCGACTTCAAAATCGGCATACCAACAGGCGGCACGACCCTGATACACAGGCAGTTTTCCTGCCCGAACCCTTGGGCGGCCTTCAGGTAGCGGCGCTGAAGATTGACCGTTCCGCCGATCCACTTCGACTCATCCGGGGTGTCGAAGATGGCCTTGCAGTTCTTCCACGATGTCTTTCCGACAATGAACCGCTTCGTATGGCCACGGAACGAGAAGATCGGGAGGTCAATCACCTTGCCTTTGGCGTCCTTTTCTGAACCAGCCTCGGCAATGGACTCAATCACCATCGGGACCAACGCGCCCTCGGGGAAATCCAGCGCGTCAAAAAAGTGGCCTTCAAATTGTTCGCGCGTGCCGCTCATCCCTGGAATTCCTCCATCTCGTCGTCGCCCATCTCGTAATACGGGACGTGCAATGGATACCAGTCGCCCTCGTCCACTCCGGGCCACACCCCGGTCTTCTCGCACTCGTTCACCCGTTCAATGATCCGCAGTCCCTTGTCTCTGCCGCGGTCAAGTACCTCTTGCGGAACAAGCACAACAGCCGCGTCGTATGGCGGCTCTTTCTCGACACACAACACCCAGCACGGCTCATCCTGCCCGCGAATACGGGCTAGCCACCGCTGATACAGACCAAGCGACACGTCGTAGCCGTACTCGAAGAACGCCTTGCCGAACGCGAACGACTGAATGTTCCGGGCAGTCTTCAAGTCGGCGAACCCCGGCTGACTGCACACCCAGTCCAAACGGCCTTTGCACGGTCGGCCGTACTCTTCTGCCGTGACCGTGACTTCCGCCTGCCCCGATGCGATGATCGGCTTGACTTTCGGATGCGTCGTAACAGCCAAGCCAATAGCAACAGCGGCCTCTAAGTCGGCAGTCTTGATGATCTCGCTGCCTGTTTCCTCCGCTTGGGCGAGGGCGTCCTGGTAGGCTGAGGTCCGCTTGTCTCGTCGGCCGTCGAATACCAGGAAGCGGTGATCCAGTTCGTGCGGCTCGAATACCACCGTATGCACCGCGTGGCCGAAAACGAACGCGTCTTTCGTTGGCTGCGGATTCTCCCGGCCCCACTTGAATTGTTTCATCGACTTGAGCCCACGCTTGATAAGCGATGGGTTGAGCGCGTCGATGGCCGTGTAGTCGTCCCACGACAAGCCGGGTATTACGTCACTCATAGTCAACCTCTGCCAGTTTGGCTTCCAGTTCGTCCAACCGACGTCGTGCTTCGGCAATCGCCTCACGCGGCCATGTTTCCAGGCAGACGGTGGACGGTTCCTCGGAATGTGTGCCGAACGACAGCATGAAATACTGCCACCGAGTTTCGCCGTCGTCCGATACGGAGATCGTGAAGTCAATGCTGGTATCAAGTCGTGCTTTGCGCGGCCGCGGTTCAGCGGCGTCATCCGTCCATTTCATAGCGACCTCGGGGGTAGGTTCGTAGACCTCGAAACGCTCGGCCCGTTCCTGCCAGGCTGCGTATTCGGCGTTGGCTCGTTCGCGTTCCTCGTAGTCCTGGTGTTGACTCACAGCGTGGGCTCCTCCCAGTCCATTGCATCCCGCGTTTCGGCGTTGTGGATCGCGTCGTAGACTTCCTGCCGGTGAACCTCCATGCCCGGCGCCTCGATTCCGAGTCGTACCACCTTGCCGCGAATCTCCACGACCATGATTGTGATGCCCTCGCCGATGGTGATCTTTTCGCTTGTCTTTCGCGTGAGTATCAGCATTCGATTCCTCCTTGTCTGGCCGGCTCCGCTTCATGCTCGGCCGGCACGTCCGTGCCGGTGCTCCTGTGTGCCTGCCGAGCCGCGACTAGCCTTGCCGGGCCGGCCGCACCGAACCCGGCCACGCCGGGCCGCGCCACGCCTTGCCGCGCCATGCCCGGCCTGGCCAAGCCGCGCCACGCCTGCCTTGCCTCGCCAAGCCCCGCCGCGCCTGGCCTTGCCCTGCCCTGCCTCGCCACGCCTGCCTTGCCCGGCCATTCGCGCCAGGCCGTTCCTGAACGCGCACCGACGCACCTTGCCACGCCTGCCTTGCCGTGCCGTGCCCGGCCTCGCCACGCCGTGCCGGGCCTTGCCTCGCCTCGCCTGCCCATGCCGTGCCTCGCCACGCCTGCCATGCCACGCCACGCCTGCCTTGCCTCGCCAAGCCCCGCCGCGCCTGGCCGCGCCGTGCCCTGCCTCGCCACGCCTGCCTTGCCCGGCCATTCGCGCCATGCCGTTCCTGAACGCGCACCGCCGCACCCTGCCTGCCTTGCCGTGTAGCAAGATGGCTCAGGCCATCGCGGGCTGTCTCTGTCGTCGCTTCCGCTTTGGCTTTCCTCCAGTTACGTTGTCGATTTCAGTAATCACGGCGGCCAACTCATTCAGGTGGCGGTACTTCTCCGCGAAGACAGCAAGTTCCGCCTTCGCTTCGATCAACAGATCGGCCCGCCGCTCCTCATCGCTCATAACATCAACAAGACGACGGTATCCGCCTTCGCCACGATCCGCTTTCAGGCTGACGTAGACGCGCATCTCCTCACCGGTATCTTCGATAACCTTCGCATTGACGCGAATTACTTGGCGTGCTTGCCAAAGCCGGTATTGATGCGCGGCTGCGCCATCGTCCCACGTGAATCGTGAATGAAGGGCCGTTCGTTTGTTGCGGGCGAAGGCGACGACCTTTTCGGGGTTGAGCAGGCCACCGTTTTGCTTCGCGATCTTTTCCAACTCTTCCTGTACTGACATCAGGTTTCCTCGTGAATATCTGCCTTGCCTGCCGTGCCCGCCCAGCCAGGCCTCGCCTCGCCACGCTCCGCCTGCCTTGCCCGGCCTCGCCTTGCCTCGCCAGGCCGCACCCTGCCCTGCCTAGCCTCGCCGTGCCTGGCCTGCCTCGCCGCGCCATGCCCGGCCTGGCCAAGCCGCGCCGTGCCTTGCCGCGCCGTGCCCCGCCTGCCTTGCCGCGCCAAGCCATGCCTGGCCGGGCCGTGCCATGCCCTGCCGCGCCGGGCCCTGTCGCGCCTGCCTCGCCCGGCCAGGCCGCGCCGCGACTCGCCTCGCCGTGCCCTGCCCAGCCTAGCCTCGCCTGCCATATCACGCACCAAGCACCTCAAACGTGCCCCAGCCCATCCCGGCCGAAGTCTTCGAGTCGGGTCGGCCTTCACCGACACCAACCTGCATACCGGCCCGAACCATCAGGTTCGTGATGTCTTGCAGGGTGAACTGATCGGCGTCGAACTTGACGCGGACTTTCGCCTCCCAACCCTCTTTCCACATGGCCCTGGCTCGGATGTCGACGGTCTGCTGGATTCGCACCGGATGCTCACAATACTCCGGCTTGCCCTTGGTGATCTTCACAAGCGGCGTGCCGTCGTCCGCGTCGAACCCGTCCGCCTCGACAAACGCCGAGAGCTTCGCCCGGGTCATCTGGAACCCGACGACACGACACGCGGAGATCAGGGCACAGCGGAAGGCCGGCGCTGGAATTCCAGCCCACCCCTCCGGTGTTCGGTGAATGGCCTCTTCGTGGCACTGCTTGAAGTCCTTGGCATCCCTGGCGGAGCCCTTCTTCGCCGTGTGGCCAGCCTCCTGCTTGGCCTTCATTTCTTCCCGGGCTTTCTTCGGGAACTTGTTTTGCACGAACGGTGCGTTCCCGCGAATCCGAAACTCGGCTGTCTGAAAGTTCGGCGCCTTGACGACGATCTGTTCGCCAGCACTTTCTTTCGTCGACTTCTTCTTTACCGCTTTCTTCTTGGCCATCTTGCTACTCCTGGCTGAAGATTACGAAACGTTGTCACCAGCTACGCTGCCGGCGTCTTACAACTCCTTGAGTTTGTCATCGTGTCTGGCCGGCTCCGCTTCATGCTCGGCCGGCACGTCCGTGCCGGTGCTCCTGTGTGCCTGCCGAGCCGCGACTAGCCTTGCCTGCCTTGCCCGGCCATTCGCGCCATGCCGTTCCTGAACGCGCACCGCCGCACCCTGCCTGCCCAATACTCTGCTGATGGTGTGAACGACATCTCACTCCTCCTCGTACTCGATCGCCGGCACAGCGGGATCGTGCTCGATCGTCAACGCACTCATTGCTCGCGACACCGCGGGGCTCACAGACTCCTCTTCATACGCGTGCACTGTCTCCTCTGTCTTTCGTTGCGCCTCCAGGAAGACGTCGATAGCGAATTCAGTGAGTTCTTCAGCGTAGTGCGGATACAGCTTCGCATATTCATCGAGCAGTTCAGCGTTCGGAACCTCTTGGGCTAACGAGAAGTCATACAAGACATCTCGAAGCGGCTTCGATGAGTTCTTTGTTGAGGTCATCATGCTGACTCCTTGCTGGGGTTTCATGCTCGGCCGGCACGTCCGTCCCGGCGTCCGTGCCGGTGCTTCCGTTAGAGTTCGTTTATCTCCTTAGCAACCGCCACGCTCACTGATTCGCCCTTCTTGGCACGATCAATAGCTGCGTCCCTTGCGTCTTGCGAAGTGGAGGGCTGAGAAAGCAGGTAGAGGGCAGATTGCCGGATTGGCAAATCCGCAATTTTTGCGGATTTGAACACCTCCGCGACTCGCATGAAGTTCTGTGCTGTCCGCTCTTTCCATCCGAACTCCGCATCCAGCCACTTCCCAAATTCACCGTGCTCTAACGACTCTTTGACCACAATAAGATCACGCCCGGTGGCGATGATGTCCTCGGCAGTTTTCTTGAGTCGTGCCTTGATATTGGACGCTAATGTGCGAACAACCTTGCCAACGCTGTCGGGCAGTTGTGAGTAGCTGTATCCAGATTCAGCGATGATGGCAGTAGCCATGATCACTCACCCTCCCTCTCCTTGAGTTTGTCATCATGAGCGAGAACCAGTTGCTCCATCGATCGCACCTTGCCGCACACGTCGTGCAGAATGTCCTTGTACGGACATGCGTTCTCGTCGCACGCTACTCGGCTACCTTCGTCGTCCCCCGCTTTTCCCGCCCCTTCCGCCTCAACCGAAGCACTCGCTTGTCCTGTCGGTCCGGCGACAAGGCTGGCGGGGTAGGGGTCTGCCACCGTTTCGATGGGTACTGCGGGCCGACACTCAACGCTTTCATTCGCTTGCTCCTTAGCTTGAAGTCGTGCTTCGGCGAGTCGTGCCTCGGCGAAACAGAACACACACATGCCGGCGTGCTTCGCCGCGCTGTGAATGTGGACTGCGATGCCGCATTTCTTGCAGACGGTGAAGTCGCTCACTTCCGTGCCCCCTTGTAGTGCTGGAATCGCTGCCGCTCAGACAGTGCGTGCCACCTGGCGTCTTCCTTCGATCGGCCCCATCCGTAACACGTGCCGGGAACGAGATACCTCGCCGCGCTTTCGGAACTCCGGCCCTCGTAGATCGGGTGGCCCGTCTTGATTCGGAGGACGCAGTAGTGCATGGTGCTCATGTGCTAGACCCAGACCCAGACCTAGACCCAGACCCAGACCCAGACCTAGACCTAGACCCAGACCTAGACCAAGACCTAGACCTAGACCTAGACCTAGACCTAGACCTAGACCCAGACCGTTCGTAGGCTATTCGCAGAATGCACTGGATCATTTCTGCGCCCTCGGCAGGTCGTGCGTCCACGCGGTAGCGTCGATGATCCCGCCGCGAGGCACGATAACGCGGTCAGTAAATGGCTCGACCTCGTTCAATTCGCCGGTCTTCAGCGCATTATGAAAGCGGCCAGTGTCGGCGACCCAAGCAGCATCCTCCAGCACGAGATCGGAGTCCGTCACGGCGAGCAGCCGACCGGTGTAGTACATCGTGACGGTGCGAATCAGGTATTGCGTACCGACAACAAACGAATGCGAGAGAGAGGGTTGTGTGAGTTCTCGCAACTCACTCAGCGTGATTTCCATAATCGGTGTCCCTGTGCTATCGTTTCATGACGCAGTAGTGGATGTGGGGCATTCAGTCACTCATTCCGGCCCGGCCCATGGCCCGTTGCCGCTTGCCGTTGCCGAGCGTGATGTAGCCCTCAACGGGAACCATCCCGAAACAGGGGGTCACGATCCGCTCGCGGTTCCGTTCGTCTTCCTGCTTCTTGGCCCGAATCTCGTTACGTCGTTTCTTCTGTGCGGTGGTCATGGCTGCCCTTTGCGCATGAACGACGCCGCTGGCCGGTGATAGACGGAGGGCGCCGTCGAGGCATCATGCCTCACACCAGCCAGCGGCGTTGTGAGAATTAGGTTGTGTTTCATCAGTCGACCCTCCGTCTTCAAAACGAAGTATACTCAAGTTGCCGGGTGAGTCAAGCGCCGGGATGGGCATCCATGCCGGAATTCTTGCGTGCCGCTTTTTTGCCCGATTGCATCTCACTCCGCTCACTCAAGTGGAAGCCCGGCCACCCACTGCTAGGCACCGAACACGGCACCCGTGGGCCGTCGCTCCCCTGCCTGCGCAGGATCACAGCTTGGCCGAGCCACGCGAATGGCCGGGCTTTCGTGTTCGTGCCACCGGAGTGGCTTTAGCAAGCATCAAGCTAGCAGATTGGATGCTAGAAGCAACACCACCGAATGAGCGATGGTTTTTCGCCAATTGAGACAGGCAAAAATGGCGGTCAGAATCCGCCAGAGATCGTGCCAGGGTCGGCAGGTCAGCCAACTGTTAAGCAATTCTTAATAGTTGCGGTAGGCAGCCCCGCCGCCGTGAATCCACCCGTAGGCGGCGAATAGGGGGTTAGCTCAGAAGTGAGCCAGAGCACGATCTGGTCAGACTACTGCGGCGGCGTGCCCCACTTGCCCTCATCGCACGTCCACACCCGCCCGGCCGCCTTGAGCGACACAAAGCAGCCGCAGACGCCGCACCGCGTGCCTGTTAGATGCTCGCACGCCTCGCAGATGGCCCGGCGGCGGTCATACTCGGCCTGATCGACGCACTGGAACCCATCGGCCGCAAATTTTGCCTGGGCTTTGACGAAAGTCCACCCCAGCCTGAACGCATTACCGCCGCAACCCTTGCACTTCTTCCGTGTCTTCTTCGTGGCCGCCGTGGCTGGGTTGCCGTCCGGCGTCTGCCCTGGCCCGCAGTTGTTTTCCCACATCCATCGCAATTCGTCCGATAGTTGACACGCCTCGGCCAGTTTCTGGTTCTTCCACACACCGTGCTTCTCGCAGAAGAACTTGCCGTCCGCCTGCTCGCATTCTCGGTCGCAGTAGGTCATGGTGCGTTGACCACCTCGATCCGCAGGTGCCGGTAGTCGCCCTCGCTAATCTGTCCATCGCAGCATGCGTTTGGGTATCCGCCAGACACCGATGTTGGGTACACGTCGAATATCAACTTGAATGGGTTGCACGTACTGGTTGATCTGGGCTTGCCGCTGTTCCCCATCTCCCATGTGTTCAAATTGCTCGTCATCGTGTAGCTGGTCGTAATGTCGCCGTCGTCGGAGTCGGAGTTATTGCAGACGAGTTCAAAATCGTAGTCATCAAAATCGGCACACGACGAGCACGAAGTCAGCGGCGTAGAGCACACCCAGGATTCCCGGTGGTACTCACCAGACAACTCCATGTCGAACGTCTCCAGGTCGGAGCACGAGCAATTCCGTTCGTTGTAGATCGTTGCCAGCAACTCGTCAGACGGGCACTCAAACTGCGATGCCGACTTGTAGCAATGGCACGCACACGCCGGGCATTCACGATCGTCCTCGAAATGGGCATCCCAATCAAAGTCGTCGAAGTCAACCGTTCCGCCGTCGCTAG
>Ga0180432_10005771_pt1 | contig 16312 bp, 34 predicted proteins | sample SS_ome_10_FD_132414 | JGI IMG/M metagenome (GOLD analysis project Ga0180432, IMG submission 132414) | Hypersaline lake sediment archaeal communities from the Salton Sea, California, USA - SS_1_MS_2 metaG | ecosystem: Environmental > Aquatic > Non-marine Saline and Alkaline > Hypersaline >... | reverse complement strand
GTCATAGTACACAGATGCGGAAACTGTGTGCTCTCGCCAGTTGAAGCGGCCGTACTTCTCAGCGCCCATCGAATGAACTCGACCAAGTTCCCTTATCCCAATTGTCGGTGTGTCGGAGATTTTTGGCTTCGCCTCACCGTAGATGGTTTTGGGGTTGTCATCTGGATAGTCACCCGACATGAACATGCACTCCTGCTTCCATGAACATCTCCATCGACAGTGTCATATCATTCGCCCAGCGTTCCACAAAGGCCGGTTCCGGCGTCGGCCAGCAGACATGCTTGACGCCCCGCTGGATGGCCATGGCCGCACATTGCGTGCAGCAGGGGTGTGTGCAGAACAGCGTCGATCCATGGAGCGGTGCCGTGGCAAACGCCATTGCGTTCTGCTCGGCATGCAGCACCATCTTGTACTTGACCTCGCGGTCATGCAGGCGGTCGTCGCTGTCCATGACCCCGCGCGGAAACCCGTTGTAACCCATGCTGATCACGCGCCGCTTGTCATCGAAGATCGCAGCGCCGACCTTGGTACTTGGATCTTTGCTCAAGATCGAGGCGTGATTGGCAAGGCCAACGGCCCAGTTCCACAGCCTGTCGTCTTGGAAGGCGAAGTCAGATGTCATAGCCGGCCTCCCGCAGCTTTTCCATGGCGTCTGCTCTCACGTAAAGCGCCACAACGGTGTCGTCTTCCGCAAGGTGAACCATTAAGTCTTCCTCCCCTGCTTTGGGACGTGGCCCTGTCTGATCAAAAGTCCCTAAATGGTCGGCAGAAATAACCGATAAGTTTAGAAGCAACGCCACCCGCGCAGCGGCGTTGTCTTCCATGACTATACGCGCGACGTTGCTGTTTTCCTTGACTATCTGCTCGATAGTCTTGGTGTTTGCGGCAGGTGTATTAGACATTATATCGGCTCCTCTTATTGCTCTGGATTACATGTAGATTGTTCTTAGCACGTGTGAAACCAACATAAAAGACCCGATGTTCGTCGTCCGGGTGCGCTGATTCCATGGCCGCGCGCGTCGTTCCGAGGTCCACGGCCACATTGTCGTCTTCCCCACCCTTGTTGCTGTGGATTGTTCCGACCTTGATCCTTGGTTCTTGGGTCACGTCCTCCCCGCGCCGCTCCAGCGCACGGATGTAGGTGCGTTCCTTGTCATTCATCTTGATGACGCGCAGCGGGTCGGCGGAGCCGTCGGCCTTCAGTCCGAAGTTTTTGTGCAGCTCGTCCAGCCCGTATGGACGGTTGGGGTCGGCCGCATCCAGCAGCTTCTTGGCGCCCCGGTTCAAGGCTTGCGGGTCAATCTGCTGGTACATCTTGGCCAGCTCCCCGGGGTAAATCTCCCCGCCTGCCACAAGCTCCCGCCACGTCGTCAGGGGTTCTGTCAGGCTACGGCGGATGCTGCGCTGCCCGTTGATACTGAACATAAACCCGTCCTCTCGCAGGGTTTCGCCCCATTGATGCGCCATGTAGTTGGCGCGCGTCATCAACGTCCAAGACCCCTCGGTCAGGTTGAGGTATTTCTGTCCCATCTCAAACGTCACCCGTCCCTGTCTCTCCGTCGGCCGGTAGACCTTGGGCATGCGTTGGCGGATGCGGGATACAACACGCTGCGACAGATCAAACACGGTGGCGGGGAGGCGGTAGCTCTGCTCGAGGATACGAATGTTGGGGCTGCAGTCCAGAAACTGCTGGACCTCAACTCCCGCCCAGCGGTGGATCGCCTGATCGTCGTCGCCGGCGAAGTACACCTCGTCGGCGTTCTCCATCAGCTTGCGCACCATCTGCCACTGCAGCGGAACAAGATCCTGTGCTTCGTCGATGATAAGCAGGCGGAGGCGGGGCGCCTCTCCAAAGTCCACGAACATCTTGAGCATGTCGACGAACGTCACCTTGTTGAGCTGGTGCCGGTAGACGTCCAGCAGGTCTTGGACCTTCTTGACCAGCGGCCAGTGCAGCTCATAGTTCGCCGCTTCCCTATACTCCTGTTCAAGGCTTATACAGCGCATTGTCGCGCGTTGAATCAGGCGTAGATACGCGTCACCCGAACCGCTGCCCATGCCTATGGCAGCGCTTAGATCATCGCCGCGGGGGTTGTCCCCTTCGACAACCATGCCGAGTTCTTTTCCAAACGCCTTCCAGTCGGCGGTGCTCATCACATCCTCGCGCTTCATGCCGAGCAGGGAAAACCCGAGGGCATGTAGCGTTTTGAAGAAGGGCATCTCCCGGGCGCCGAAGCCAAACTCTGCCCCGGCCCGCGTGGCGGCCTCGTTCACGGCTTTCTTTGTGAACGACAGGAACCCGATCTCGTACGGAGCAACGCCTCGGGACAAAGCCTCGCGGATGATTTCGATCAGGCTGTGGGTTTTGCCGCAGCCGGGCGGCCCAAGGATCAAGGTGCTCTGTTTCATTTTCTCTTCCTCAGTTCCTTCTGTCCAGTTCCACGCGGACGCCCGTGCAACCAGTCGCGCACCTCGTTGAAGTACCAGCGCTTGGTGGCAAAGGGGTCGTCCTCTCTGCCCAGACATACCGGGCGGGGGAATTGCCCGTCCTTCATCCATTTGTAGATCACCGCCTCGGACACGCCGAACCACGCGGCGATCTGGCTGATCTTTATCATCCGCTCCTCGGGCGGGGGAAACGCGCCACGTTCAATGAGCTGGAGGACAGAGGCCGGCGAGGTATTGAGCAGGCCGGCGACCTTGCTCAACACGTCTGTCAGTTCATCAGAAGGGTGGTTCAATTTGGCCATCTTCGCTCTCCAGTCCAATATCCACGTCGGTGTTTTCGAACTCCGGAACCCGCCAGACCCGGACCGAGGTGTAAGACCCATCCTCCCGGCGTACCCGCATGTTGGCCAGCGCCTTGTCCGGGTCGTTGTGCAGATCCTTGATGATCTGCTGCACCTGCGGACGGTTCAGCTTTTTGAAGTCGTGCCGCTTGAGGTGCTCCATCAGACCTTGGATCTTGAACGATGTCATGCCGTTGTTGGTCCATGGTTTATTCAGCATGACCTCTTCCGGCGCCATGGCTCGGATCTGGCTGGTGCAGAACTCTTCCAGCAGCTCCATGAACTCGCCCTTCGTGGTCAGCTCGGGACGGACCGAGACCTCGGTCGCCTCGGCCAGAAGTCCGTTTATCATCATGCCCCACTCTTGGTCCTTCATGATGTCCGGGCGCCGGTTCAGCTCCTGCAGACACTTCTTCTGGAACTCCCGCGGGCTGTTCATCTCCTCCAGCGTCAGCTCCAAGCGCTGGCCGTCGACGTTGACGTAGTACAGGCGAGGATCAGACAGCATGATTGTCATGCCGGTGAGCGTGGGGAAGAACTTCGGCGACCCGCCGCCGCCAATCCCGAACTTGCACTGCCGGCACTTTGCCTTGTCGCAGAAGTTGACCATGGGCGGCTCGTTGCACAGGAACCCGTAGTCCTTGCGCCTGTGGGACTTGACCACGGTTTCCGACAGCTCCGAGGAACTGAGAGGCGGGTTGATATAGCGACGGTTGAACTCGTCCACCGCCTCTTCCCAGTCGTCCGGGCGCTCTTTTCTAATGGCCACAGTGGTGTGCATCATGAACTTGTTCCGGCTGTCCGACACGCCGCCAAGGGCGACAAGGGTCTGAATACAGGGCGGGTACTCTTTCAGCTCGGACTCCTCGGGGCGCTGAGATTCCAGCGCCGCTTCGAGATCAGACAGGTTGCAACGCTTGGCGTCGACCAGCTCAAAAAACTGCTCAAGGCTTAGAGCGTCCCCCTGTGCCCCGAGGGCATATCGCATCGAGCGCTGGGCGTTGTGGTACGGCAGGTTGATGAAGTTGCCAACATCACCCTTCTCGTGCAGCACGGCGTCCTGCTTGGGAAAGATCTCCCGACCGGCGAACCCAAGCAGCGCGGCCGCCTCCGTCAGGTACTCACGCACCAACGAAGCCTGCTCCCACTCCTTTAGGAACAGGTAGATGTGGGCGCCTCCAGACTTTGATCGACAGACGACTAGCGGCAAGCCTGTGGACCAGACCCGGGCGCAGACGTCTTGCAGGTTCAGGTCATAGTCGTCGACGTCGATCGCGCCAAACTTGCACATGTTGTTCGAGTTGATCGGGATCGATCCGATACCTTGGCCACCATTCAGGTGCGCCGTTACGAGGTCCTCGGTCATTGGCTCTCGGACCACGAAACTCTTTGCTTCTGCTTTCCCGAGACGGGATGTTTTTCCTACGGTCGTCTGCCCGTGGGCCACCTCGGACCCCTCGAAGGCAGACATGAAACGTGCGGCGGTGTTCATGCTCTGCTCCTGTGAGAAAAGATGGGGCGGCGCGAACGCCGCCCCGAAGACGACTCAGATCAAAAGGGTATGTCTGAATCGTCCGAGTGCCCACCGCCGCCAGCGGCACCCGGAGTTTGGTTCATGTCGGCAGGGTGGCTCTCGGTCTGTGCCTTCACCTCGCCTGCCATCACGCTTTTGCGGAAGGCTTTTGCCTCTTGGTAGACGTCCGTGTCGTTGACAAAGCCGAGACCTTCGATCACCCAGTTCGCAAAGTCGCCCTTGTCGTTCGACTCTTCGACCGCGCGCAGCCTCCACATCGACGCATATATCGCCGGCGTGACCATCTTCCCGGTCTTCGGGTTCTTGATCTTCTTCATCGCGATCTGCGTATTCCAGCGGCGGCTGACCTTGAGTTGGGTCGACTTCATGTCGATCACCACGGGCTGGGTCATGCCGTCCGGTTCGACGATCAGGCAGAAGTGTTGATCCGACTTAACCACCTCGTTGCCATCGGGTAGGAGCTCTTTCCCGCCGTTCCGCGTCGTGCTCTGCAAGCGCGGGTCGTTGGCGGCGATCTCGCCACGGAACCCACCACCCTGCTCACGCGGGGTGAACTCCAGATACTTCGTGGTCTGGAAGCAGGGCACCACGACGATGCCTTCCTCGCCGCTCCAATACTGACCGGTCACGTTGTTGAAGATGTCGCCGGCGGCCGCACCGTCGATGAACTGAGGGTCCTTTTTCTTGAGCTGCGGCGACAGCGCCTGAAGCAGACGGACGAACGGGATCTGCAGCTGGGAGCTGTCATAGGACACGCCGTCGCCGGCGTCGTCGAAAATGTCGTCCATCAGATCTTCGGAGATGGCGGTGGTCTGGGCTTTTGCTACTGCGGTGCTCATGTCTTACTTCCTTTTGATTTCAGCGGTGTTGAGAATGTACGCGCCAAAGAGATCGAGATCGATGTCTTGGCCGCTTTCGATACGCTCGCGGACAAAGGCCTTGAGCGTCATGGGGTGCACTTGCGTCTTTTGCTGTGGGTCATACCCCTGCTCGCGCAGTTGGGCGACCACGTGGCCGACCTCGTTGTCCTGCCCACGCGAGAAGCTACAAACGATATCGTTCTTGATGATGTCGTCGCAGTTGTTTGCGCGCAGCCACTCGAACGCTTCGTCTCGACGCGCAGCCGGAATGGATGCATGCACGATGTTCTTGCGAACAACGGACACGCCGTCGACGTCAAGGCGTTCGACGCCCATCTGGCCCATCAGGTTCGGGATGATCTCCGTCGCCAGATTGTGCTTCTGTTGCTTGAGTGCTTTGATGTGATTCTCTGCGTCGCGAATCTCATCTTCCAGCGACCGCATCTGCCGGACGTGGCCAGACAGCTGTGTGGTCGTGGTGTCGTCAATACCTTGCAAAGCTTCCGCCTCGTCAAAGATATCCTCGAAAATGTCGTTTGACATAAGTTTCTCCTCTTCAGGTTTCAGGGTTGACGAACATGCTTGTTGTTCGTAAGTTGTGACCGTAAAGGAGGAACAAATGACTGTCAACTACAAATTCAAAACTGAACCATACGCACATCAGGTGACCGCCCTTGACCTCAGTATCGACCGTAATGCATATGCATTCTTCGCTGAGATGGGCGCCGGCAAGTCCAAGATGCTCATCGACACGATCAGCAACCTGTATCTTCGGGGCGAGATTGACTTCGCCCTGATCATCGCACCAAAGGGTGTGTATCGCAACTGGACGAACAAGGAGATCCCGGATCACTTTCCTGAGGACGTACCCCACAGGGTCATCCGTTGGGTCGCCACCCCCAACAAAAGCCAGCAGGCCGAGCTGCGTTCAATCAACAAGAAGTTCGACGGACTGACCATCTTCGTCATGAACGTCGAGGCGTTCTCCACGATCAAAGGTAAGGCGGCCGGCGAGTGGCTGGCCAAGAACCTCGGACCAAGAGGCTTGATCGGAATCGACGAGAGCACGACCATCAAGAACCACAAGGCCAAACGGACCAAATCTTTGGTTCAGCTGGCCCGGGGCTTTCGATACAAACGCATCATGACAGGCTCTCCGATCACCAAGGAGCCCATGGATATCTATGCTCAGGCCGCGTTCCTCGGACCTCGGCTCTTGGGCTACGATAGTTACTATGCTTTCCAAGGGCGGTACGCGATTACCCAACGTCGGACCATGGGCGCGCATTCGTTTCAGCAGGTCGTTGGATACCAGAATCTGGATGAGCTGACACAGAAGATCGACACGTTCAGCTACCGGGTGCTGAAAGAGGACTGCCTTGATCTTCCGGACAAGACCTTTACCGTCCGGTATGTCACGCTGACAAAAGAGCAGAGGCAGATGTACGAGAAGCTGCGGCAGGATGGGTTCTTGATGCTGAACGAGGGTGACATGGTGTCGACCCCGCAGATCATCACCCTCATGTTACGGCTGCAGCAGGTGATTTCCGGCCATCTGATGACGGATGACGGGGAGCTGTTGACGTTTCCGTCTGGGCGGATCGAGGCCTTGAAAGAGGTGGTGGCGGAGACCAGCGGAAAAATCATCGTATTTGCGCGGTTCCGGCACAGCATCAAACAGATCAAGGAGGCGTTGGAGGCTGAGTACGGCGAGGGCTCCGCTGTTACCTACTTTGGTGACACCACAGTGGAAGCAAGAGAGCTTGCTGTCAAAAACTTCCAAGACCCTGCCGCCAAAACCCGGTTCTTCATCACCAACAAGACCGGCGCCTACGGCATCACGCTGACAGAAGCGTCGACCATGGTGTTTTATGAGTCGGACTTTTCACTGGAGGTCCGACTACAGGCACAAGACCGTCTGCACCGGATCGGTCAGAAAAACCCGGTGACGTATATCGACCTCATCGCAGAGGGCACGATTGATGAGAAGATCGTGGAGAACCTGCGCAACAAGATCGACATGGGCGCCAAGGTCCTCGGAGAAAAGGCAAGGGAATGGTTGACTCTGAAGCCGAAGACGTAGGTCTCCACACCCCGGAAGAGAAGATGGCGTACTGGCAGATGTGCCGGATCGCCATCGACCTCAAGAACAAGAACCTGACCAAGGCTGAGGCCTTGGAGCAATTTTCCTACTGGGCGGAGCTTCCGCCCAGTATCTCTTGGATGCTGCTCAAACCCATGGCCGCTGAGCGCATCGACTACCTCCGCAAAGCCTTCCCCGACTGGATCACCAAAGACAAGGAGCCGACCTTTGACGACGCATCAAAAGCAACACGTGCTGGAAACCTTGCTCAGCGAAAAGACGCCGGCGTGGATGCGGTTGGAAGAGATAGCAAAGGTTACTGGGATCGATATCGAAAGCACAAGGACGGCGCTGCTTGAGCTGCAGGAGGACGAGCTCGTGTTCTTGCGCAATGGCTGGTACACGGCATCGGCCGTGGCCCGGCAGGCGTTTGGGTGATCAGCAACGACCCCTTTTTTCGGCCCGCCCAGCATAGAACCCGGCATCAAAGATCATATCCACCAGCATCCGGATCTGTTCACTCTCGGAAAAGGCTTCGTGAAAAGCGATGTCTTTTTCCATGCTGTCTATTATTCTTTTCGACAGCTTAAAAGATTCACCTTCGCAGCCGCGTGCTTTCATCAGAGACAGCCATTTGTCTCTGTTCTCAGAGACGGCAGCCGCTATGTTAGACGGCTTTTCCATTACACGGGTTGGCCCTGAACGATCTGGCGATGTGCCTCGCGGATCAAGACGCTCAGCTCTCGGGCCATGGACCTTTGTTCTACGTCCGCCAGCTCCTTGAGCAGGGCGTGGTCGTCGACCGGCACTGCGACATTCGAAAACCGGGGCTTTTCTTTCTGTGCCATGCTGCACTCCATGTACATTTATGCTATCTTGCGTTATAGGACACTTGTTTGCAGGATACAAGCTCATGCGTAAGATCGACACTGTAGTGGTGCATTGCACGGCCACCCGCCCCCAGTGGTGGGCTGGAAAATCAGCTGAGGAAAAGGTCCGGGAGGTCCGGGATTGGCACGTCTCTGGCAACCGATGGTCGGACATCGGCTATCACTACCTGATCGATCGAGATGGCACCGTGGTCCAAGGACGTCCGATTGAGCGGGCTGGGGCCCACGCCATAGGGCACAACGCAACAAGTATCGGCATCAGCCTGTTCGGCGGCCACGGGTCCAGCCGCAACGACGACTTCTACGACAACTTCACGATCGAGCAGGAGAACGCACTTCGCGCCCTGATCCAAGAGCTTGAGGCCAAGTATCCGATCCACAAGATCATCGGCCACAACGAGGTGAGTGCCAAGGCTTGCCCGGGCTTTCAGGTTGGACCTTGGCTCAAGCAGCGCCCTGTACGTACAAAAGCCGTACAATCCAAAACTGTGCAGGCGTCAGCTGCGGCCGTGGCCGGCGGCGCTGGGACCGCGGTCAGTGCAATCTCGGGGCTCGACCAGTATGCGCAATATATCGTACTTGGCTTTGCTGGTTTGGTTGTCCTTGCTGCTCTTTTCATCATGCGCGAACGGCTGAAAGCTTGGGCCGCTGGGTGGCGCTGATGCTTGGCCGGTTGCAGCTATACGCCATTGGCGTAGTCGCCTTCGTCGCCGGCCTGCTCGGCATTTACTTCAAAGGTAAGAGCGCGGGCCGGGATGAGGTCGAGAACGAGCACAACGAGCAACGGCTCAACGCCATGCGCAAGGCAAAGGATGTACGCGATGAGATCATGGATGATCCTTATTTTGTTGACAGGGCTCAGCGCTGGGTGCGCCCAGATCGAGACGAGTAGCTATTGCGATATAGCCTCGCCGCTATATTTCGACGACAGCCGCACTGTCATCTGGCTTTCCGAAAACGATAATATGCTTCTGCGCGATATCATCATCGCCAATGAAACATGGGCCGCGCTATGCGATGGCAGGACCTCTCTCTGATAACGCACCACGCCCTGACCGGGCGCGATTGTTCGTGGTGTGCCTATGCTTGGACCAAGCGTCTCGAAAGAGGCTGGTCCCCGCTCGTTTTGTTGGCAGGTAAACGCCACTGCCGGCGGAGCTGGCTTCGCTACTTCACGAAACGGTGATTTTGTGTCATGCTTGTTGGGCAACCAGCAAAGGAACATGACATGTTATTTCGAATACTGTCCCTTGTGACCGTCTTGATTTCCGCGAATGTCGCGGCGGCGTGGACCGTCGAGGACATGAACCGCACTATCAACAGCGCCAACTTTATCGTGGGCGGCGGGTGCAGCGGCACGCTGATCTCTCTTGAGCACCGTTTGATCCTGACCAACCACCACTGCATCGGCGCCGCCGTGCGCCTTCGCACGAAGACCGTGACCGAGGACGACGGCACGGTGATCAACAAGCGGGTCGAAGAACTTCGTGACATGGATGTGTCGCAGCGGATGTACGAGGACTACCGCCTTGTCGGCGAGGCCAGTTACAAGGCTGAGCTAATCGCCCGTTGGAAAGAGAGCGATCTGGCCCTGCTACAGGTCCGGGCAGAGCTGCCCAACTCCATTGCCGCCACGGTCTTCTCCGGGGACAGCGTGCAGCGCGGCGAGGAAGTCACCGTCGTAGGCAACCCACTCGGCCTTGACGCCACTGTGACGCGCGGTGTGGTGTCGTCCACGAACAGGATGTTCCGTGTTGGCTGGGCCGATGCCGAGGTGCCGTTCATCCAAGTGGATGCGGGTATCACCGGAGGCAACAGCGGCGGCGCCCTGTTCAACGCCTCCGGTCATCTGATCGGTGTTCCGGCGGCCGCCGCACCGGGCAACGGGCACCTTGGTCTGGCCATTCCGTTCTTCCAAGTCCGGAAGTTCCTCGATGACAACTGCTGGTCACAGGTGTGGAATGAGCAGGGACAAAGCCGAGAGGATTGTTTGTCACCCGACGACGGGGCTCAATGAACCCCGTCTTCCGGCCCCACTGACAAGTCCAGCGCAACTGCGGTCTCGAGCCCGACGACCGTGTCGATCGCCAACTCGGTCAGTCGCTCCATCGTGTCTACGTCCTCGGGGTTGCAGTAGTTCTGCAAGATCGATGCCAAAAGGCTGACAATCTGCTCCGTTGTCATGGCCGGCGGTGAGATGGAGCCCATTGCCGCCATGAACGCCAAAAAGTTGTCGTCGCTTAGCGGTTTAATCCCCTGTTTTACGAGCAGAGAATATGCGGATTCTTGCGTCATTGTGGAGCTCCGATGTGGCAAGGCCTGTTCTCTGCAGTCGGAAGAGCAGAGCGAGGGCGTTGGGCTGCGGTATCTTGAGGATGAAGGCTAGGTCGCTGGCGGTCAAGCTGCCTTTTCGGAAAAGAGCGCGAGCTGCGGCGAGCAGTTTTTCCGGTGCCATACCCTTGTTGCTCTGCCAAGATTCCTTATCGCCCACCCTCTGGGCCTGCAGCATGCGGGCGTTCTCGACGATCGCGACTGTCGACATCTGTTTTCCGTACATTTCCTCAGTCATTCTTCCTCCATCAATTCGTTTACCTTGTCATGCAGCTGGCGCACCTGCTCCATGGCGTAGTAGTTTTGGGTATTCAAAAACTCCAGCTCGGTCGCGAACCATGCCGGGGACTGCATGAGCAGCCCCCGAGACAGCATTACATGACAGCGCTCACAAAGTTGGACGTTTGGCGGTGTCTTGGTACCGCAGCCTTTGACGACGCATCGGGTCATTCTTTCTCCTAAAAAGGTGGCTCTTGGTCCTTGGATGCAGGGCGCCAGACCACGCTGACGCCATGCATTGCGAGGATAAAGTCCTCAAGGTTCATCGGCCACATCCGGAAAGTTCTCCATGATTGTGTCCATGTTTTTCTCCGAGCTTTCGACGACAGTCCGGAGAAACTTGATCGCGGTTTTAGGGTCGCCCAGATAACCGGTAACGATGGTCATGACGAACGCAGCAAGGGTCTCCGGCTGCATCTCGTCGGGCATTTCGTCTTGTAGGTAGTTGATGATGTCCAAGATTTTCATAGGAACTCCTCTGGGGACTTCGCCCATAAAACTGTCGTTGCTCTCTTGTTTGACCCAAAGTGCACGTCCGCACGGGCCACCTTCTGTTTGGCAAACAGGCGGTTCATTACGTCGCGCGCCACCGTGGCGTCGACGCCCAGCTCCTTGGCCGCCTCGGCCGTGGTCAGATGACCAAGATCCGGATCGTCCAAGACGTACAGGATCTTGTCCCCCATCGCGTCCATGTCGCGGCTCGGACCTTGGTCCTTGTGCTCCTCCGGCATGTCCGTTTCCGGCGGATCAACGTAGATTCCCATCCACGGCGTGTTCGACTGCCGATCGGGATTGTTCGGGATGATCGTAGCAAGGCGTTTCTCACCCGACACAAGCCTCGCGGCCCGTGTTACACCCGGCGGGATGTACACCCCTTCGCTCGTGTCAGGGCGGACACCAAACCCGTCGTCATTCGTCGTCAGGTTCGTGATCAATACAGTCGTTTTTAGGGGTTGTGACATCTTCAGTTCCTTTTTATTGTGCTTATGTTGTTATCTATAAACAACCAAGCGGGAGGTTTCAACATGAATTTTGACAAAGCAATCGAACTTCGTCGTCAGGGATGGGGTTACAAGCGCATCGCAGAAGCGCTTGGGGTGGGCGAGGGCGCCGTCCGGCGTCGGTTCAAGGCCCAGTATGATCAGGGCAACCTACTGGAGATCAGCGGCTATGGTGGCGCGGACCCAAGAACGCGGTCCAAGTCCAAGGGATGCCAGACCAGAGGTGGGCTGTACATCCCGATCGGAGAGCCCGTGCACAAGGATCTGACCAACGAACAGATCGGGGACCTTGCTGTGCGTATGGAGAAGCTCGGACATCGGACCTTGAACGACTACCTTCGGGAGCTGATGCTTGACGATATCACCTGACAGGGCGGACCTTGGGCCGCGGAGACGAGGACAAGATCCTCGTCTCTCGGCACTGGGCCATGCTGTCAGGGTACACTGCGCGTATCGGCTCGTAGATCGCGGGCATTGCATCACCACACTGCTTCATGCTCGGAAACAGGACGATGCTCTCGGCGTCCTCGCCCAGCACGGGATAGGTGAGGATCAAGAAGGTCCAGAAGGTCATGTGTCGTCGTCCTCCATCATTGCGCGGATGCTGCGGTCCAACACGGCCAGCGCCCTTTTGAAGTGCGGAGCGCGCAGGCTCTCTATCCAGTGGTCGTCGTGGTAATTGGGGATCAGTTGTAGCGCCTCCACCAGCGCCTCGTTGCGGGCCTCTCGTCGGACGCGCTCAAGTGCGCCTGTAGAATCAGCAGGCGCGCGCTGCATAATGTTCCACCAAATACCCATTTCTGGCTGCGCCAAATCACCATTCACATAATCAACACCAACCTTGGCCGCATCCTCATACGCCGCTGTAGCCGCCGCATTGCGCACGGCTTTCAGCCATGCTTCACGCGCCTCCGCTTCAATGAGGTCGTCGGCTAGGCTCTTCACCCATTCGACCTGCTCGGACAGCTTGGCCTCTGCTTGCTTTGCCCGCATCTCGGTGTGGTATTCTTTGGTAGCAAATGCGTTGGCGCGGTCTTGCGTTTCCAGTAGTTCGGCCTCCAGTTCCTCGATGCGGTCGGCTGCGTCCTCTCGTTCTGTCATCCACCGCCCCGTTTGCGACATGATGCTTCTGTCTGTATCCCAAGGCTGTCGCAGTCGCTTCACCAGATCATCACTCATCAGGCATTACCTCGCGGACGTGGATCGCGTCTTTGCGCCATGTTTTTGTGGCAACTAAATCGCCATGCCCGTTCGTCCAAATCCAAAAATCGCGCGGCTCTTGGTGTTGCTCGGTGACGCAAAAAGCGATGATTGTTTCATCCCCATTCTTCCGCCATTCAACTTGACGGGCGCGGTTTGTAAATGAACAGCCATCTCGAAGAAGCACTTCAACATGACTTTTCGGGTGCAACGGGCATGTTGAGTTCTGCCCTGCAACCCACGGATGCCAGTTGCCATCGTTGTAGTCAGTCATCGGTCTGTCCTTTCAGTTTTTCGAGTGCGGCGCGGGCTTCACGGTTGACGGCTTGTTCTTCTCTCGCGGTCATTGGCATGTTGTGGCACGTCAAATCGTCAATCCGGGTAAACGCCTCCACAGCCTTCTCCAGCTTGGCCTCTACCGCTGCCGCGCGGCCTTGCAGTTCCTCGATGCGGTCGGCTGCTTTGTGCGCTGCGGCGTAATCATTTGTTCCATCATCAAAAGCCAAATAACACGAGTCGCGCAGTCGGTTCACTAGATCATCACTCATCGTCATGTCCTTTCTCAGAAATGGTGATCTTGTGCGTTTTCTTGCACCGGCTACACAGCACAGCCAATTCTACGCCGTCCCAATCTTCGCTCGCATCCCAAGTTGACGTGTAGTTAGGGTCACTAATGTTTGCGTCGTAAAACGCCTTTCCTTGGCACACGTCACACAGTTTGTAGTCAGCTATTGCCATCGCGATTTCCTTTCAGTTCGCATCACTCATCCCGTCAACCCCGCCAGCTTCGCGCCCTCGTAGAGCGTCTTCATGTCCTCGAACGCGCGGCGCGTGCAGCCGTGGTCGATGATGCTGTCAATGTCGGCAGCGATCTCCTTGAGCGCCCCCACAGGCGCACCGTCCTCGTTGTCAGCGGCGCGGATAGCCTTGTAGATGGCGTCGTTCAGTTCGTGCAGTGCTTCGTGGTACTCGGTCATTGTTTATCCTCCAGATTTGTCATCCGCTCCAAAACGCTGATGGGGTCAACCGCTGTCCAAAAGCCGGCACAGGCGGCGGCACGGGCGGCGGCATCGGCGGCACGGGCGGCGGCACGGGCGGCGGCACGGGCGGTTTTTTCATCGCACATCTTCTGCCACTCTTCACCAAAGCCTTGCTTGTCGGCCAGTTGCTGCAACTGCGGCAGTACAGTGACCCACATCCAGCCCATCAGAACCGCAAGGCGCTCTTGCTCTTGCTCCCGGCCCGTCCCGACAGCTGTCGGCAGCCACGACTTGTAACGTGCGGAGTTGCGCATTTCAGCAGGCATGGCATCCTGTAGAACTATGGTGGCTTGGCCAATCACATCGGACATGCAATCCGGTATCTTGTCCGTCAACCTGCCGGACAAGGCGAGGTTCACTGCCGCAATGGAGCAGGCGCTCTCTTCCGTGCCAACGCCTTGGGGTAGATCGTGGGTGGCAAGGTAGTGCTCAAGTTTTTGGCGGATTTCAGGGGTGTAGTCAGTCATCAGAAAGTTCCTTCCTGTATTTCTCAAGGTGGTGTTCGATCATCGACAGGTCAGCGCTAACCCAAGCAGGGCGAACGCCAAAACCATACTGAGCCAAAAGATCAGCCTTGTTGCGCTCGTGCAGGTCGATCAACATCTTCAAGCGGGCTTCATTTTTCATCTCCGCAACTCCGTCAGCGCCCGGCTCAGATCCATCGATGCGCGCTTCACGGCGCCCATCTCCTTGGACGCGCCGCCGAGTTCAAGCATCGCCCGAAACCTTGAGTCATTTTCATACCGCTCGATCAACTCGTCGCACCGAGCCATGAACCTATCGGCCTCATGGCGGGCGCGGGATATCTTGTCTTTCTTGGTCATTTCGTTTCCTCCAGCTTCCATAAAATGCAGGCCCGGCCAGACCTGTTCGTCCCGCGCTGGCCGCTGTCAAGAATACGACCGCTCTCGCGAAGTTCCGAAAACCGTGGGCGAACCGCCAAAACAGACAGGGCGAGGGCCTCTGCTGTGTCATCGGCGCTGATCGGCGTATTGATTGTTCGCAGATGTTCGACGATCCTTTTGCGAATCGTCGCAGCCTTGGGTTCGATCTCGAGTGCTGCAGCATGGCTGGTGTCTGTGTTGCGGTAGCCTGTGCCATCAGGTGTCATGGGCATGGTTCTTCTCCTATTGGTTTTGAAATACACCGGACCAAAATGCAGGGGCTCTTGGCCCTCGGACCTTGGTCCGGTGTAAAGCCCTGTGATGAGGCTCGGTTGTTTGTAGCTTGTTGGTGGGGGTGGTGTCAAGGGAGGTTTTCAATCGCCCAGTCGTGAGCTTTCAGCAAAACATCCAGCTTGAAGGACGGGTCGCCCGGCCGCCAGTTGCGGATCCGCTGCACCGTGTAGTAGCTCACTGGGGTGTAATCCAACTTGGCGTACAGCTCGTCGTTTGTATAGAGAGCCGTGGCCTCCCGTACAGTATCCTGTACAGCTTCGATCAAGTGATCATGTTCTGGTACACGCATTTTAACCTCCATTGGTATCAAGGATCTCGGACATTGGTCCTCCGAATAGATCTTCGTCAGATAGGCCAAGGTGGAACTTGTCCGCCTTTTTCCGTTTCGCCCGAACTGCATCCTCAAAGGTTCGGTAGGAGCCAAGGTGGATATCTCGTCCGCCATAGTGCAACGAAACAAGCCACTTCTCTTGGGCCTTGTGGTAGCGGATGCCCTTGGCCTTCATTTCCGCTCCTCCCGAACAGCAACAGCCAGCACATTCTCCCCCGTCTCAGGGTCGTCCGCCTTCCATGTGGAAAACCCCTTCAGGTTATTGCGTCGGGCAAAGCTGTGGATCAGGACCTGCATATCATGCAGATATCCCCGCCCACTGGAGGGCTGGTCAGGGTCGTCCGGGATCAACAAGACCCGGCCCTTCCGCAGTGTCGACAGGCGCCGGCGAAGCTCTACTGTCAGGCGAGGCGGCCGGCCCCCAGAGCTTGGACTATGGGGCCCAACCATCACACCCTGTGGCACCTCTTTGAGATTCTCCATTTTTAACTCCTTTTCATGTGGTGTTTGCCACATATAAAACTGTTTGCATTGTAGTGCAAGGGGGTGGGTACAGGTAGTCTAGGTAATAATGAAATACGTGTTTTTTTTGGCTGGCGACGATTCGAAAAAATTTTTTTGATTTTTTCAGGTTATAAACCGTATTACACCCCTCTTTTTAGTGGTTAAGTACCTGATTTATCTAGGTTTTTGTGTAATATGAGCTTGTAAATATGACCGTATGCCTAATAACTTTTTTTGTTATTACTTGGATGTTTCAGAGTGTTGCTTGGATCTTGGATCTTGGATCTTGGAT
>Ga0180432_10005770_pt1 | contig 16314 bp, 15 predicted proteins | sample SS_ome_10_FD_132414 | JGI IMG/M metagenome (GOLD analysis project Ga0180432, IMG submission 132414) | Hypersaline lake sediment archaeal communities from the Salton Sea, California, USA - SS_1_MS_2 metaG | ecosystem: Environmental > Aquatic > Non-marine Saline and Alkaline > Hypersaline >... | reverse complement strand
AGATGAAAACACTGAGCGAGTTGAAGCCGATATCCTTGATATGCCTCAGATCGCGCTCGATGACTTGGGGGTCATAGGATCGGGCACCGAGCCACCGTTCGAAATAGTGGCGGTCCTCCGCCGCGAGGCCGGAGGAGGGCATATAGTTGACGCCGTGCGCTCGCCAGGGCTGGCCTTGGAGCATGAAGTCGCCGTCCTTGACAGTGATGAATTCTTTTTCGGGCCGGGGTCGCCAGACGTACACCTGGTGAACCACGCGGTCGATGGGCAGGTTGGCGGCGAACAGCTCGGCTGTGCACAGGAACCCGGCCGCCGGCCAGCGAGCCGGGGTCCAGATCTCGCCGAGGCTGATTGACTCGGCCGGATCGAGATCGAGCGGCCAGTCTTTCTGCCGGACGATCTTACCGTTATCGCGGTTAACCAGGGTGACTCTGGCGGCGAGGTCTTTTTGCGCATCTCTACCCAGGTTGATGACCCGCAGTCCGAGCCTGACCGGTTGGTCCTCGAAGTAAGTGTAGTGATCGGCGCCGCCGTCCAGGATGAATACGCCCTGTTTCATGCGGTGAGCGATCTGCCCGATGGTGCGGCACACGACCGGCTCGCGATACCAGCGGCGGTCGCCGACCGCGAATGAGGCCCAGATGCCGCCCTTGAATTCTCCGTCGGCGTGGAGCATGAGAGTCGCGGGCGTGCCCCGCCACTGGTGGCCGGCGGAGCGTGCCTCGGCGAGGGGGCCCCATCGCCAGTTTCGGCCCTTATCGAAACCGGCGCCGCCGGGCCGGGCATAAGACGAGCGGACGTGCGGCGGCACGGGAAACCGCGCGGGTTTAATGATGACCTGGTCCGGCGGGGTCTGCAGCTCGGCCACCTCTTGCGAATCGAAGAACTTGTATTCGGGGCCCAGGGTCTCCCGCGGCGGTGGCTTGTACACGTTTACCAGGTCCTGGTATTCGGGCGTGCTTTTGTCGGTACCGACGGGCCCCAGCCAGTATTCATGCCGGCCGCCGATGGGCTCGGTGTGGCTGAAAGCGAGACCGACGTGCATGACGGCGGCGTTTTGGGGCCTGAACTGATCACCGGACTTGCCCCGGGCCGGATTGCCGGACCAATAGTGGAAGTCCTTTGGCGCCAGCACGTACCGGCGCCATGTAGGGGAAAGAGGAACCACTGCGATCCAGCGGGAACCGTCCTTCTCCTTCCACTCGAACGACAACATCCGTGTCCTTGGCCCGCCCCTGGCGGTGAAAATAGTCAAGACGTGCCCCTCGGGGAACGGATGGGCGAAGCTGGGCGAGCCGTAGGTATCCCAGCCGTCGAGGTCCGAGACCACGACGTGCAGGGCGCGTTGCGCGGTGCCTGGGCCGGCGGGTACGGTCTCATGGGAGGCAGCGCGGTCCGCGTGGTTGCTGGAGCGCTGCCAGCGGGCGAGGTTGTCCGGCGTGAAATCCACCAGGACGTTTGTCGGCAACCGCCCGGCGGTGTCGCGCAGATACTGCCGGCGGGTCAGCCAGCGGCCGTCCTGTTTGACCAGAAGCTTTTGCCAGAGGGGCGCGTTGAGGGCGATCAGGTTGCCGCCTGCCTGGAGGAACCGGGAGATTGGTCGCGTGGACCGGGCGGGCAGAGCCGCAGCGTTCGGCAATACGAGCAGATCAAACCGCTGGGGTGTGAGTTGAGCGGCGTCACACAAGGTTTCGCCGTCGAGTTCGACCACGGTATAGCCGGCTTGCTCCAACTCGACGGCAAGGGCGTCGAGCAGGGCTGCGTCAAGGTCCGGCAATCCGCGCCCGGCCAGCGCGGCCCGGGTCTCCACCCCGCCGGCCGGCACGGCGGCGCTCGCGCAGGCCACCGTCGCCACCCAGGCACATCTCAACCGGTACGTCATGGCAAATGCCTTATAACGGCAAACTGACCGACCCGGATATCAAGAAGCCCGGGGCCCGTGGAGGTGACGATCGTACGGGGGCGCGGTCGAGACAGGATTCGCATTATAGTGCCGGGCGGCCCTCCTTCAGACAGAGATCGACCAGCTCCTCGAGGTTGGCGATGCCGGCGTTCATTACCTTGTCCGCACCGCCCCAGTAGATTTTCACCGTGCCGTCGTTCTCGGGTACGGCCCCGCAAGTGAAGACCACATTGTGGACGTAACCGGTCACCTCCCACGGGTCCTCCGGCTGGAGGATCCAACGGTCGCATACGCTGATGACCTCGGCTGGGTTCTCGAGGTCGTGCAGGGCCACGCCGAGGCGATAGATTCCCCCGTCCATGGTCGGGAAGACCCCGTGGTAGATGTGCAGCCAGCCCCGGGGTGTGCGGATGGGGGTGGCGCCGGGGCCGATCTTCATTTCATCCCAATGGTACTTGACCGGCTTCATGACCACCCGCGAGTCGCCCCAATGCACCAGATCGGTGGAGTAACTGATCCAGATTGACCAGGGGGCTATCTCGGTATGGGGGCGGTCGAGCCGTGCATATCGGCCGTCGAACTTCTGCGGGAAAATGACCACGTTGCGCATGTCGGCCTGGCTGATCAGGGCGATCCGCTCGAGGGTGACGAAATCGCGGGTCCGGGCCAGGGCGATACGCACCCCGTGCCGGGAATAGGCGCTGTAAGCGATCAGATACTGATCGCCGATCTGGCAGATACGGCCGTCTTCCACCCCGAAGGCCTCGTATTCGGCAAACACGCCTTCCATTGCGGGCATGATGTAGGGATCGAGGCGGGGCGTGAAGTGGAATCCGTCGTCGCTGTCGGCCAGGCCGAGGATGGATCGCCCGGTGGCACGATGGGCCCGGAAGAGCATGACGTATCTGCCGTTGTACCTGGCCATCCCGGCATTGTGAACGGTTTCGACCGGATAGGGGACGTCCGCCGCGGTCAGAATGGGGTTGCCCTGGTAACGTTGGACGATGGGGTTGCCCATTTGCGGTCTCCGTAATCGGGCCGTACCGGAGGAGGCCTCGCCGCCGTCTGTATCACGCCCTCCTTCCGCCGGACCGTATGTTAACGGAGAGCCGGCCGTGCTGCGATTATGGTGCGAAACGTTCGTCGGCGCCGCCCTCGGCCGGCTTGCAATCCACGTTGGTCAGCCAGCCGGCGCCGGCGTCCGGCCGGCAGTCAAACATGGGCACATAGGGCTTGATGTCCAGCAGCGGGGTGCCGTCGAGCACGTCCAGGTCCGCCACGCGAATGGTGCGACCCTCGCGGGCCAGAACCCGAACGACCGAAAGACCGATGGCATTGGGTCTGCAGGGGGCCCGGGTCGCGAAGACGCCGCGCGCTTCATCGTCCGGAAAGGGCACGCAGGTCAATGAGGTCTTCGTCGCCCGGTCGAAGGCATAGAGCAGGTAGAGGTGCGAAAACATCTGGACGTCGCGGAGCCCCTCGGCAAACTCTTCAAGCACCTCAACGGTCCCTTCGGCGCCGCGGGCAAGAGCACCCTGGATCGGCGTGCCTCTGATCTGCTTGAACGGCGAGTGAATCATGCCGATCGGACGATAGGTAAGCGGATTAAGCTTCATCAGCCACCTTCAGGTTCCAGCCAACTTCAGAGCGACCTCGGCGACCCTCCGGCCGACGTTGCGAACCGTTTCAAGGCCGAATTGATCACTTGCCAGCCCGCCTTTGCCGCCACTGAACACGGTGGCGCCGAAATGGCCGGTGTCCCGGCCGTCGCCCACGCAGATCATGTCGTGGCACAACATTGCCGCCCGCACCGCCTGGAGGGTCAACTCCTGTCCCCCATTGCGCACGCCGCCGACGGCCAGCACACCCCCGACACGATTGCGAAAGGCCCAGCCATTGCGGCGGAACATCACGCACCGATCGATCAGCGCCTTGCATTGGGCGGTCATGGTGCCGAAGTACACGGGGGTGCCGATGATCATTGCCGACACGCCGGGGTCCGCGAGGACCGGTATCAGCGAAGCAAAATCATCCTCGATGGGACACACCAGCCTGCCCTTGCATTCCCCGCACGCGAGGCAGGGCCGGATATCGCGATCGGCAAGCTCGATCAGTTCGGGTTCGATCTTATCGCTGACCCCGCGGGCCGCAGCCAGACAGGTTTCCATCGCCTTATACGTTGCCTGACCCCGCCGCGGACTGCAGCAGATGCCCAGTATTTTCATGATCCTCGGGTCTCCTCGGCCATAATCCCGCTTAACCAACGGCCTGGTAATAAAGGGTCCCGCCGCACCAGGACGACTCCAGAAGTTTTTCCGCCTCCAGCTCCCCTATGTACTTGACGACTTCATTGCGGTGCAGGCTCAGGCCATTGGCGATGTCTTGTATTGAACAGGGCCGCCGCCGCAGCATGTTGAGGACCTCCTGGCGGCCGGCGACAAAGCGGCCCTGCTGGTGCACTTCACGGTAATCGGCAATGACCTCCGCCGCGGGGGTGAACATGGCGGCCAGGCGAGCCAGGCGCTCGGGCGGAACCGCCTCGGCGAAAGACTCGGCCGCCGGTCGCGTCACGGTGTTCAACTGAACCCGATGGGGCCGGATGCGGGCTGCGCACTCAGCCAGCTTGGACACCTGGGCCTCAGTGTCGGTATACCCCGCAAGGAGGAGTATCTCCAGCCAGTACTGCCCCTGGAATTCGTCTCTCAAGGCGATCAGACCGCCCAACATGTTCTCGAAAGAGATGGCCCCATGAGGGCGATTGATGCGGCGGAACATCTCCTCGTCGCCGGCATCGAGTGAAGGAATGATCAGATCGGCCGGGGTAAGTCCTTCCCGCACTTCCGGCCGCCACAGGAGCGAGCCATTGGTCAGCACCGCCACCGGCACGTCGGTCATATCCTTGATCCGGTCGATGAGCTCTTGGATTCGCGAGAAGAGCGTCGGCTCGCCGGAGCCGGACAGGGTGATATAATCGGGCCGGGCGGAGAGTTTGCCCTTCAGCTCCGCAAGCACGTCCTGCAACGGCACCCATTCGCGCCGTTCGATGGTCTTGTGCGTGGTTCGGCCCAGTTGACAATAGATGCAATCGTAGCTGCAGGTCTTGAACGGCACGAGGTCCACGCCGAGGGAGCGGCCTAATCGGCGTGAAGGAACGGGACCGAAGACGTACCGCTCGGCGGACATCAGCTTGTCTTCCCCGGCGGAATGGTCAGGCGGGTGCCGGCTTTGAGCGATATAAAGCGGTCCGGCCAGGTGGTCATGACCCTGGCCACCGCCCGCAAGCCGGTGCAGTGGGATGGGCCGATGAGCCGGACACCGTAGCGGTCCAGGGCTTGCAGCGACCTTGCCATGCGCTCGTCCGACGCCTGGAGCAGGTGCATGCCGCCGAGCACGGCGTGGATGCGGTCCTGCCCGGTCAGAGTGGCGATGTATTCCAGCGTGTTGACCAGGCCTGCGTGGGTGCAACCCAAGAGTACAACGATCCCCTCGGAGGACTCGAGGTACAGGGCCTGGTCGTCAGTTAACGGGTCCTCGATAGTGCAGGCCTCGTCGAGGAAGAAGGGCCCGCCGGTATCCTCGAAGTCGTTGCTTCGGGGAATTCCACCGGTGACCCGGATGCCTTCGGATACCGGCGTCGGGCGGCCGGTGAAGACCACCCTGGCCACGTGCGAGCCGACGCTGTCGGCGTTCACTGCTGCGGCGGAGGCGAACTGGCCGGTTCCGTCCCGGCGCCTGGCGAACTTGGGGGCAAAGGCGGCGGGATGCACGTAGAGGTGGGCGTCCAGAAACCGCCCGGCGGCCGCGGGAATCCCGCCGGTGTGATCGTAGTGCCCGTGACTCAGAATCACGCTGCCGGCGGTCGCCAGGTCGATTCCCAGAGCGCTCGCATTATGGTTGAGGGCCATGCCCTGGCCGGTATCGAAAAGGAGATTCCGACCGTCCGCTTCGATCCAGAATGCCAGGCCGTGCTCAGCCAGTATTCCCAGGCCGCCGGCGGTATCATCCACCAAAACGGTTATTCTCAGTTGCTCGATCACCAGGGTGTACCATTCCTTGGCTTAGTGGTCACAGGGGTTGGCTCCCGCTGATAACGCACCTTTAATGTATTGCTCGATCGCCTCTTTCGGATCGTGCACCTCGACGCCGGTCACGACCTCGATGCCGCGTTCCGCGAACAGTTGGCGGGCCCGAACGCCCATCCCGCCGGCCAGCACGACGTTGGTGCCCCGCTGGGCCAGCCATTGCGGCAGCAGACCGGGCTGGTGTGGGGGGGCATCCTCCACGTTCTCGGCGGTGATGCGCCCGTTGTCCGGATCGGCGTCAAAAAGCACGAACCTTGACGCGTGTCCGAAGTGCGTGGCAATTCGCTGACCGTCACAAGGTATTGCAACTCGGATCATCATGGTACTCCTGTGTTAGCTATCAGCCGTCGGCAATCAGCTCTCAGCTTCTGTTAAATGTCGTTTTTACTCGTCGCCAGATGTCGCCCGTGGCGGCACTGGGCGGGCCAGGGTGTCGAACGAGTCCACGACGCTTGTCTTGCCCGTCCCGCAGGCGGCACGGCTAAACGGGGCGTTCTCCGTGATTTCGATAGGGCTCGTCGGTCAAAAACTGCGTCCTGCAGGCTATCACCTTGGACTGTAGCGCTAGGATTTCAGTGCGGCTATGGCGTCGCGGACTTTGCCGGTTGCCTGCGAGTAGCGAATCCCGGCGGCCTGCAGTGCCTGTTGGGCGTTGGGCCCGATCTGCCCGGCCAGAAGCACCTCCGCCTGGCGGTTGGCGATCTCGCGGGCCGCCGCCGGCCCCGCCCCGCCGGCCATGCCCGCCGCCGGGTTCGAGAACGCCTCGAACCGCATGGTGTCGGAGTCCACGATCAAAAAGTACCGGCAGCGGCCAAACTGTTCCGAAACCGCCGCATCCAGTGAGCCACCGGTTGCCGCCACGGCAATCTTCATAAGTCATCTCCTTGCATTATCCGGCTATTCCGTGCAGACGGGGCAGGAACCGGTGCTGCCCTGCTGCTGGGACCATTGTACAAGTTCGGCCACGGTCATGAACCGGGCGTTTTTCCCCACGGCGTAGTCCAGGAAACTGACGAACGCCTGGAAGCGCCCCTCGTCCACAGCGGTGTAGTAAGGGTGGAATTCCACCAGCAGGGGGCGGCCCCGGCTGCTCATATCGTCCAATTCGCTCTGGAGGAGTGCTTCCCATTGAGCCGCGTCGAGGCTCTGGAAGGGCATGTCACAGAAGGCCGTCCATCGGCCGCCGGCATACACCGAGTGCATGGGCACCGCCCAGAAGCCGTAGCCCGGCGCCGGGTAGGGCAGGGTGTCGTCTCGATGTCCCGGCAAAGAAGCGTCGGTCCGGGCGACGAAGCCCAGGTTGAACTCGAATCCCAGGGCATCCAGGATCCCGCAGGTGCTGTCATCCTGATCAAACCTGTAACATCGGAAACCCACTATGGTCTCTCCCAGACACTCCTCGATCGCGGTCTTCACGCCGGTGATGAGGTCCTGCTGCTGCTCGTATGAGAGCATGGACAGGGTCAGGTCTTCACCCCCGGCCTCATCAGGCCGGGCAAAGGCCATGATCTCGAAGCCCTCGTTCCTGAGAGCGGTTAATGCCTGGCAGTTCCGGGCGGCGAAATCAGCGTCGACCAGGACAGCGGCCTTGAGGCCCCGGGCCCGCAGCTCGGAGATGAGCTTTTCCAGAGCGTCGGGGTCCTGGGTCTCGGTGATCTGCATGCAGACCAGAGGCGTCGATTGATCCGCGGCGCCGGTCGAAAGCAGATCGCAGCCGGCAAGCAGGAGAAGCGGCAGCGCACACCAGAAGACCTTTTTCATTATCCTGTTCTCTCCTTGGAAGTTTCCTGCCACTTGAATCGGGACCAGACCTCGCTTACGCCAAACACGGCGCCTGCTACCTCGAGCCGGCGGGGTCCCGGTTCGGGTCGTCCCGGCAAATCACCATTTGACCGATCCGGCATCTGATATCCCGTGCGATCACCGGGCACTTGGCCTTGAGCAGGAAGAACACTTTACCGTCCACCCCGCCGAGGGTTTCGTAATTGCCCTGTCCCTTGGAGACTACCAGATCGCACCGGACAAAGCGATCCCTGAAGGGCGCTGAGCACATTTCCAGAATGGTCCCCGGCACGTCACTGCCGTTATCAATCACCCGGACCAGTGCGGTCAGACCCGCCGCCTCGGCATCCTCGCGCGTAGCGTCGTTTATAATGGGCTTGCCCTTTACCACCACGGTTACGCGATCGGCGGGCATCTCTTCGATGAGCAGGCGGTCGAGTACGATTTCGCCCGCGTTGTCAGCCAGGTAGAGAATGTCTTTCGCCGCCCGGACGGCCTGCCGGAGATCCCCGAGGGCCCCGGTGTCGAGGGTGTCGGTGAGGGCTCCGTCGATGGCCCGGTGCACCTCATCGTCGTCCAGTTGGCTTTTGACTCCCAGGTCAATGACGTTTCCGGCAATGGCCAGGCGCAGTGCCGTCTCGAAGGGCTCGGCGGATTCGCGGACGCGCTGCTTGAGGGCGGGGTAGAGTCGCAGGGCCAATTCATTGGCCTCACGCTTCGCTTGGCGGTAGGGATCGTCGCTGCCGGTGGCCTCGCGGAGTAGGCGGTGGATCTGCTGGCCCATCCAGGGTGGCGGCCGGTCGAAGGGCATCTCCGCCGCCAGGCGGAGCGTCTGGCGCAGCACGCGCTGGTGAACCGCCGGATCGCTCGTGGTCCGGCGGGCGGCGTCGAGTGCTTGCCGAACGAAGCAAGAGACACATTCCAGGTAGGTTCGCATCTGGTTTAACCGGATTCCTCTGGCACGGATCGATCAGTTCAGTACGATCGCCGAGCTCGGGCACGCCTCCACGCAGGCCCCGCAGCCGGTGCACTTCGCCGTATCGACCCTGGCGGTTTCGGCAAGGGTAATCGCCCCGGTGGGACAGACCGCTTCACAGGCGCCGCACAGCGTGCATCGTTGTGCATCGATGCTGGCGACACCTCGAGACAGCTCTGACTGGACCGCGGCCGCTCGGGAGCGGAGCATCTTGAGTTGCTCCTCTATGGCCGCAGCCTGCTCCCTGAGACGGGCAAGCTGCTGTTCCTGTCCCGTGCCACCGCCCTGAGCAAACTCCGGCGGCTGCGGCATGGGGCCAGGGACGCCACGCGGCCTACCTGGTCCCATCCGCCTTCGTCCGCCCCGGCCACCACCTGCTCCTCGTCCGCTACCACCTCGGCCCCAGGCCGGCGGGCCGGTCCCGTCGCCTCGCGGCATGGTCAATCCCCTTTTTCCTGCCGTTGGGCCGCTTCGAGTTCGGCAATGCGCTTCCTGATCTCAGCCAGGCCGGCCTCAAGCTCCTCCGCTTGAGCCTTCATCATTTGCGCCTCTTGCTCCGGGGGTATTCCCGGCCCGTAGGGCACAGCACCGTGGTAAGGCGTCCCGGCGACCGGGGTCCATGCGGGCAAGCCCGCCGGATAGCCCCACCAGCGCCAGCCCCGGCCTCGACCCCGGGCCCGGCCCATTCCCCAGCCTCGCCCGGGTATCGGGTTCATGAATCCGGGCACCGGAAAACCGGCACAGTAGCCGGCCCCCCGCCCGGTCATCGGTCCCAGTCCCATCGGTCCGGTTCGATCTCCCGCTGGCATGTCTATTGCCTCCTATTAGTTGTACATCCCTAGCACGATGTCTAACGTCCACATCAGTCATGACCGCTCCCTGACGGTCGCCGCTCGTCATGGGCTTCCTACCCGCGAAACACGTACCACGGGTGCCGTCGTAGCCGGTGGCTACGGCCTGGCCTTGCGAGTTCGTCGCTTCTGGCCCGGCTTGAACTTCACGTCTTCGATCCGGGCCGGATTGCCCGCCTCGATCCGTACCTTCCTGGTCTGAGCCCCCAGTTGCTCGTGCCAGAACTCCAGTTCGTATTCACCAGGGGACAGGCCTTTGATGGCGAAGTTCCCTTCCGCGTCACTGACGGCGAAGAAGGGGTGTGGTACCACGTGGCACCAGGCCAGTTCCCACGGGTGTACGTCACACTTAATCCGGAAAGCCTCCGGCCTGGTTAGAACGACCCTGCCCTTCATGCCCTTCCTGGGCAGGTTGAAGCTGAATTCCTGGTTGCGCTTCGGGTGCCCGCGGGGAGCCTCGAACGTCCTGCTGGCGTTGACCAGATCAAGTGGCTGACCGGCTACGACGCCGAACACGTGAGGCTCGAACCGGCAGTTCTCCTCCAGAACGGCCGGTTTCGCGGGGGCCGGCCACTTGCTGTTTTCGGGCAAGCCCTTCTTGACCGAGACGAACACGTTTTTCAGCCTGCGGTCCTGGCTGACGACCACGAACTCTCTGGTCAAGGGCTCGTTGCGATAAAGATTGGCGCAGTAGGGATCAGCGCTGCAATCAACGGCCTCCGGCTCGGGGGGTGTACCGTCGTAGACAGCCCGGCCGACGATCGAGTCCGGGGCGAGGTCTTGTGATGGAGCCGAGGCTGGCGGCCCGGTCTTGGGCCCGGCATTTCCGCCGGCCGGCTGGCGGGCTCGGGCCACCGCGGCTCCGCCGGCTGCGGCGGCCGCTGCTTTCAGGAAATCCCGTCTTGCCATACCTCGATTTGCTGGCTTGGGCATCTGTATCTCCTTGCCCTTGTCCGGCTCTGGGGCTTGGGCGCCCGGCCGGCAATCGGCGGCCCAAAGGGCTCCAGATTCGTCTGGACCGGCACCGGCCTGCATAGTCGCCTTACACGGTGCCGGCCCGGCCGGGTCCTGTGCCCACCCCGGGGTCGTTGCCCCAGGGTCCCCGGCCGCCGGGCCGGCGGGCCCGGGGTCCCCGATGGCGCCAGCCGCGACCCCTGCCGCGACTGGGGCAAACAAACTGGTCGCTGCGAAGGGTTCCGTCCAGCAGGGCGGCCACTGCCTGGCTGGCCGGCCCGATCACCCCCCAGATCACCTCGATGCCGCGACGTTCCAACTCCATCTGGTGGCGGCGATGGATGCCGCCACAGACTACCTTCTCCACCCCCAGGGAGGCCAGGAAATCCGGCAATTGCCAGGGGGCCAGGCAGCTCACGTCGGTCACCTGCTGACTGGCCAGGCCCCCATCCTGAACGGAGGCCACCAGAACCTGCCCGCTGCACCCAAACCGGGGGGACACCTCCTGGCCAAACAGGAATACGGCGATCTTCATACCGGCACTCCGTCGCGGTTTGGGGCATACTTCGTGCCAGGCTGGGTCGCACCGTGTATGTCATTGAATGACAATAGCTTAGGCGCGAAGAGGGAGCAGCCGGCGGGGGGCAGCAACGTTTCACGCATGCAACAGGAGAAACAAACCGCCGTATCACCCCTTCCAGTAAGGGCTTGCGCGCGGGCGGACCCCGAAGCGCTATGTTCCGCTAGTGAAACGATCTCGGCGGTACTCCGAGTTTGCGCATTTTGCGCCACAAGGTGGTTCGGCTCACGCCCAACTCGCGACTGGCCGCGGTTTTGTTCCACCGATGGCGCTCGAGCACCTCCTGGATGGCCTGGCGCTCTGATTGCAGCAGGATCGATCGGTAGCTGGAGCTATCGGCAGCGCTGCCGGCGCGGTCTGGTTGAGCCAACTCATCGGGCAGGTGGGACAGATCGATGGTGACCTCCTTGGCGAGCACGAAGGCGTGCTCGATGGCGTGTTCCAGTTCGCGCACGTTGCCCGGCCAGTGGTAAGTCATCAGGGCCCGCATCGCCTCGCCGGCGACGTTGGCCACCTGCTTTCCGGTCAGGCCGTTGAACCGCTCGATGAAGTGCTCGACGAGCAGGGGAATATCTTCGCGCCGGTTTCTCAGCGGGGGCAGGGTAAGCAGGACGGTGTTGATGCGGTAGTAGAGATCCTGGCGAAAGCGTCCCTGTGCAACGAGGGCCTTGAGGTCGCGGTTGGTGGCGGCGATGACCCGCACGTCGGTCGAGCGGGTTTCGCTGGAGCCGACCGGTTCGAAGGTGCCCTCCTGGACGACGCGGAGCAGCTTGACCTGCATGGCCGGGGAGGTGTCGCCGATCTCGTCGAGGAAGATGGTACCGCCGTCGGCGGCTTCGAAGCGCCCTTTCCGTTGGCCGCGGGCGTCGGTGAAGGCGCCGGCAACGTGGCCGAACAGCTCGGACTCCAGGAGGGTATCGGGCAGGGCCCCGCAGTTGACCTTGACGAATGGGCCTTGGTGGCGCGGGCTCTGGTTATGAAGGGCTCGGGCGAGCAGGTCCTTTCCGGTTCCGGTCTCGCCCTGGATCAGGACGGCGGCCGCGCTTGCCGCCACGTCGGGGACCAAGGCAAACACTTCCTGCATGCGGTGATTCTTGCTGAGCATGTCGTCGAGGGAATATCGTTGGCGCATCTCGCGGCGGAGGCCCTGTACGGCGGTGAGATCGCGGAAGGTCTCGACGCCGCCGACGGCCTCGCCCTTGCGGTTGCGCAGAACGGCGGTGGAAACGCTGATTGGAATCTCGACGTTGCGGCGATTAAGAATGGTGAGCTCCAGGCCGCTGATCTCGCGCCCGGTGCGAATGGACTCGGCCAGCAGGCACCCGGTCTGGCAGACGGAGGTGCGGAAGATGTTGTAACACTTCTCACCGACGGCCTCGGCGGCGGTAAAGCCGGTGATCCGCTCGGCGGCCCGGTTGAAGCTGGTGATCACGAAGTCACGGTCGACGGTAAAGACGCCGTCGGCGATGGAGTCAAGTATGATGGTAACCTGTTCGGCAGCGAGGGAAGGATGGGCTTTTGGGCGACTCATCGCACGTTGATTATAACGGGGAGTATCAGATAATAGGAATCTGGCGCTGTCGGGTCGCCGAGCCTGTTCTTGTACTGAAAGCGGTAGGATCTCATGGGCGGGCTGCCTTTTGAACAAGGCCGGTATTATGCGTTCAGCCGCTATCTGCGTGATCGGTTCGGCTGCCGGGTGCACAAGGTGACGATCGACGCGGGGTTTACCTGCCCGAACCGGGACGGCTCACGGGGCCGGGGCGGATGCATCTTCTGCAACAATAGCGGTTTCAGTCCCAACGCCCGGGCGGAGCCGGCCCTGGTCCGCCGGCAGCTTGAGCGCGGCATCAGCCGCGCCCGGCGGCGTTCGAAGGCGGAGCGATTGATCGCCTACTTCCAGGCTTACTCGAACACCTATGCCCGTCCGGGGCGGCTGCGGGAGCTGTACGACGAGGCCTGGGGCTTCCCCGAAGTGGTGGGGCTGTCCATCGGCACCCGTCCGGACTGCGTGGACCACGAGAAAATCGACCTGATCGCCGGTTACAGATCCCGCGGCGAAGTCTGGCTGGAGTATGGTCTGCAAAGCGCCCACGACCGGACCCTGGCGGCGATCAATCGCGGCCACAGCTTCCGGGAGTTTCTCGACGCGGTCGAGATGACCCGTGACCGCGGCATCAAGATCTGCGTGCACACCATTCTGGGGCTTCCCGGCGAGAGCGGCGAGATGATGCTGGAGACGCACCGCCGGCTCGCGGACCTCCCGATCGACGGCATCAAAATCCACTTGCTGCACGTGCTGCGCGACACGGCCGCAGCGGAGCGGTACCGCCGGGGTGAGCTCCCACTGCTCGGCCGCGCCGGTTATGTGAAGCTCGTCTGCGACGTGCTGGAGCTTCTCAAGCCGACGGTCGTGATCCAGCGCATGCAGGCTGACGCCCCGCCGGACCTGCTGGTTGCTCCGCGGTGGTGCCTGGACAAGCGGGGCGTGCTGACGGAGATCAACGCGGAGCTCGATCGCCGGGATAGTTGGCAAGGCAAGGGGCTGGGGTTTGCCCGGTCGGAGATTCCGTCGGCCCTGCGGTCAATTCGGGCCGGAGCTCATCCGCAACGAGTGGCCGACACTCAGGCTGCGGCTACTCCGGGCCGGGCGGAGTTGAGTGACTCGGGCCCGCCGGATACGTCTCCCGCTTGCGGACCAGCGGCCGACCCTGCCGCTAACACCCCGGTGGATTGTTCGCACCGTTCATGCACGCTCTAAGGATCGCGAGGTCGTCCTGATCCACGTCCTCGTCGTCGTCCAAACGGGCATCCTGGCAGTCCGGATCGCTCTGGGGCAGGCCGGCGCCGCTGAGGCACGCCTGGAGGTGGCCGAAGTCCTCCTGGTCCACGTCGTTGTCGCCGTCGAAGTCGGCCTTGGACTTCACCCAGACCTGCCAGCTTTCGGTGTCCGCCCCAACCGAGTTGCCGGCTTCGATCTCGATCGTAAACGTGCTGCCGGCGTCGCCGCCGTCAGGCGTCCAACTGCTGACCAAGCCGTTGCCATCGACCTGAATGCCCGAGGGGCCCTGGACGACGGACCAGGTGATGGGCGGCGTACCCTCCGACAGGATCAACTGCTTCGTGTACTCGATGCCGATAAACGCGGTGTCCGGATCGGGCATGGCCTCCTCGATAAGCGGCCCAGTGGCCTGGACTTCCTTCTTGATGTGCAGCACCCAGTCGTCCGAGTTCGGGGTGGTGAAACCCTGGGACCCGCCGCCTACCGTGCCGATCGGGATCGGACCGGCGTCGCCGTCCGACTGGCGAGGGCTGAACCATTCGGCGTCATAGGTGCCGGAGGCCAGCTCCACGGAGAAGCTGCCGCCCGTCTCAACGTACACCACGTATTCGTGCCCGGGGTTGACCAGCCCGAAACCCTTACTGGTCACGCCGTTGTCCGGGTACATGTTCCAGAACTCGACCTCCAGATCTTCTACGAACTTGCGGAGCCGGGGCAGGTCGCTGCCGGTGCCGCTGCCGGCGCCGCCGCCGCAGAAGCAGGCCCACAGGTTGCCCCGCAGCCGCTTGTCGTAGGTGCTCTCCAGCAGACCGAACTCCTCGACGATCAACGGCTTATTGGCCAGCCCGCGGTTGTAAACGGTGTGGTTATTGTTGCCCACCGGGTCGATCGAGTTGCCTGACTGGGTGGCCATGAAATCGGCCCAGGACTCGTTCGGGAACGAGAAATTCCCCGTGGTCCCGTGCACGCTCCACAGGCGGTCCCACGGGTTGTGGTTTTGCCCGTAGGTCATGTGCGAAGAGACCTCCGAGGTCGACCACCCCTCCTGCCACTCCAGGCAGAGAACGAACATGGTGTGCGGGTAGGCACTCAGCCGGGCCATCCCGTACTTGATCAACCGCTGGCGGTCGGCATCCGACAGGTCCCCGAAGCCGCTGTCATCGGCAAAGAACCACATCTCCGCGATCATCCCCTCGTCCTCGAGCTGGGCGATCATGCTGTCGTACATCTTCCAGCGCGACAGGTCGAAGCGGGTCTTGTCGTTGGAGCTGTCGCTGCCTACCCAGGGGGTGGTCGAGATGTTGCCGTAATCGCCCTTGTTGGCCACGTAGATGTTCATCTTGTTGGCTTTGTGGAAGTCCCGGTGGCGGGCGATCATGTTCTGGCGGTTGGTACCGCTGATCTCCTCGCTCAGCAGGGTGTGGCTGAACTCTTCGTAGGACGGGGCCACCGGGTCCAGGAAGTTGCCGATCAGATACACCGGCCCGCCGTCAGCGTAATAGAAGTACCGGCCGTTCTTGACGATCGGACCCGGCTGGCCCGAGGCCACGCACTGGAACTGGCCGCTCTGGCCGTTCAAGCCGGAGTTGTTGGAACTGGTGGTCCATTCCCACACGCCAAGCTGGTCCGGCGAGAATCGAATCTTCCAGACGGTCCCGCTCTGGCCCCCGTTCCCATTTCCGTCGTAGAAGCCGTCCACGGTCAGCTCACTGCTGTCCGGGGCGGTCACCGTGGCGCTCAAGGTCACGTCGGTGAACGGATTGGACGGCGAGCCCGAGTGATTCAGGGAGATCTCATACACCTCCCACTTGCCCGTCTGGGGCATCGCGGAAAGGACTTCGACCTGCCAGCTCTCGGTGTCCGAGCCGTAGGCATTGCTGGCCTGGATCTCGAGGGTAAAGAAGTTTCCGATGTCCCCCGTACCCGGGGTCCAGCCGCTGACGTAGCCGTTGGAATCAACGGTAGTGCCGCTGGGGCCTTGCACCACCGACCAGGTAATTGGTGCGGCCCCCTGGCTCAGGGTAAGCTGTTCGGTGTACTCACTATCGGCCGGGACCGCGTCGGGATCGGGGGCAACTTCGTTGATAATCGGCGGCAGGGGGGAGACCACTTCGACCTGCCAGCTCTCGGTGTCCGAGCCGTAGGCATTGCCGGCCTGAATCTCGAGGGTGAAGAAGTTTCCGATGTCCCCCGTACCCGGGGTCCAGCCGCTGACGTAGCCGCTGGAATCAACGGTAGTGCCACTGGGGCCTTGCACCACCGACCAGGTGATGGGGGCGGTGCCCTGGGTCAGCGTAAGCTGCCTGTTATACTGGGTATCGGCTTGGACCGAATCGGGATCGGGTGAGACCTCCGCGATGACCGGGGCGACATTGCCCGGAGTGACCTGAAGTCGCGGGTAGTT
>Ga0180432_10005769_pt1 | contig 16314 bp, 12 predicted proteins | sample SS_ome_10_FD_132414 | JGI IMG/M metagenome (GOLD analysis project Ga0180432, IMG submission 132414) | Hypersaline lake sediment archaeal communities from the Salton Sea, California, USA - SS_1_MS_2 metaG | ecosystem: Environmental > Aquatic > Non-marine Saline and Alkaline > Hypersaline >... | reverse complement strand
TGAGCCGGCGCGTGTACCAGTCCCAGAAGTCCAGGTCGTTCCGGACGATCCCGGCTTTGAGCGGGGTCGGTGTCGGGTTGATCGCCATGATCAGACCGTGGGGTGTCAGGTAGCGGTACATCCACGGGATCACGTAGCTCTCTTCGACGTAGAAGTCGTGCTTGTAGTTGTTGTGCTCGAAGATCATCTCGGCCAGGATGCCGTTGATCTCCATGACGCCCAGCGCGCCGCTGACCTGGACCCGGCCGTCCTCGATCTTGAGCTGGGCGTTCTGGGGGCGCTTGCCGCTCTTGACTTCCTCCACGTAGCGCTGAAAGGCTTTGGCGCTGTCCGCCTGCCCCGGGATCCAGATCAGGTTCCCGTACAGATCGCGCATGACACTCATGTAGGTGTTGTCGGCAAGCGCGTTCTGGGTGATCAGGTAGACGTCCGGCCGCACGTCCGCGCCGTAGATCATGTAGGTCGGCACGAAACGGCCGGGGTCCGTGCCGCCGAAGAAGACGGCATCGGGCCCCATCTCGGGCGGAAATTCGGGGTTGGGCAGCGGCTCTTCGTCCGGCGCGAGTTCCTCGCGGATGGCGTCGGCCCCGCGCAACTGGTAGTTGCCGAACTGCCAGCCGAAATCGTGGCCGTTCTGTTCCGCGCCGCCGGACTTCCGGATCAGCTCCGCGTTGTAGGCGTTCTGGTGGATCGGGATCAGCGGCAGCATGGCGGCCACGCTCAGGCTGGCCCACTTCATCAGGCGGTTGGTGCGGAACAGGACGTCCACCAACACGAGCCCGAACACGAGCCCGTACCCGATCCAGAACACGTAGAGCGCGTGCGACGAAATAAACTTCACCCGCTGGATGAACGTGTCCTGAATGTCGGCCTTGGGGTTGGCCAGGGCGATCAGCACGATGCTCATGGCCAGGAAGCCGAAGAGCGTGGCGATCAGCCACCGCTGGGAATTGTGGTCAACCGTCACCTCGAATTCACAACGGCTGTGCATCAACCAGATGAGGAAGCCGGCGATGAGCAGGGGCGCGGCGACGAGCAGAACGATCCCGCCGCAATCGAGGAAGATGCCCCGAATCTGTTCGCCGGTGACGGTCGCGTCCGCCGCCCGCAGCGGCGCCGTGACCTCCACCAGCTTGCGCGCCATCATGAACACGTAGCCCAGGAACAGGCCGGTCGCGCCCAGCAGGACCAGCCCGATCGTGGTGCGCTCGGATACGGTGCTGCGGATCTTCCCGATCGCGCGCAGGACCAGCTCCCGGCCCTGGCTCAACAGGACGGCCGTGGCACCCGTGACCAGAATCGCGACGATTCCGACGATCAGGAGTTTGTAGACCAGCACGAGAGCCCCTTGGGTTGCGGGCAGGACGCGTTCGGCTACGACCACGAGGGACGCGAGGATGGCCAGGGCGATCGCCATATAGGTGCCCTTCAAGCGGCGGCCGGCCACCCGGGCCTGCCAGGCCGTGAACGGCAGGAACCCCAGCAGCGCCACCGGCAGCGTGAACTGACCGCGCAGGTCGGTGAGATAGTCTCCGATCTGGGCCAGGAACTTGCGCGTGAACACGTCCACCGGCTTGATCTTCTCGTACTGGCCGCGCGTAATGGCGTGCAGAAAGCCCTCCCAGGTTCTGGGGTAGGCCCAGTTCATGGGCGGGTTGCGCAAATCGGAAACAATCGGCATGTAGCCGTAAAAGGCGATGCCCAGCTCGACCAGAAGGAGCGACACGGCCACGGTCTTTCCGCGCGGCAGCAGAAAATACGCGAGGGCCAGAACCAGGAAATTCAGGGACACGTAAAGAAACGCGGACGGCTCGCTGGGGTGCGAGATGCCCGGCAGCACGCCGCGCCGGATGAGCAGGAGCACAATCCCGAACGGCGCGCCTGTGATCAAGAAATCCCGGAACAGCTGCATGTCGCGCAGCATGACGGCTATCACCAACGCCAGCGCCGCGAGAAGCAGCACCTGGTAGTTGGTCAGTCCCAAGCCGAACACGAAGGCCGTGACGTACAGGACGGGATCGGAAGGACGGCGGATCCAGATGTATACCAGCAGGAAGATCAGGACCAGGAAGAACGCGTTCAGGGCGTAGACTTCCACAATCACCGACTGCGACCACATGACCGGACTGAAGGCGAAGAGCAGGCTGCAGACCACGCCGCTGACCCAGCAGACTGCGTTGCGCGTGGATTCGTCCACGTCGTAGGAGATGTGCTTGGACCGGTTGAGGATGTCGGCCCCGGACCGGCAGATGAGCATGGCCGTGATCCCGGCGGCCAGGGCGCCGAATACGGCGGACATCAGACCGATGGCCCAGGCCGGGTTGGGCTGCCCGCGGAAGGGCACAAAAACAAAGATCTTGGTGAAGACATAGGCCAGCATCGTCCAGATCGGATAGCCGGGTGGATGCGGCACGCCCAGGGCTTCGCCTGCCACGGCCAGTTCGCCGGAATCCTCGAGCGTCACGGTGGGCGCCAGCGTGTAAAGGTACACGGCGAACGAGATCACCAGCGCCGTGAAAAAGGCGCTCCAGTCGAGCCGCGAGAACAGGCGGCCCGTGCCGGCGTCTCCGCCGGGTGTCTGAGGCAGATCCTGCGTGGTCATGTTGCCGTTGGCCTGGACGGCGGCGAAGACCGGAATCGAGACCGGGCCGCGGCCCCGCCGCCTTCCATTCGTTCGGTGACTATCATGCCCGATGTCTCGGTGCGAGGCAAGCCGAACCGTCCGGCCGGTTCACGAGTGGAGCAGGAAGACGACCAGGGTCGTGAGGCCGTACAGTCCCAGCGTGGCCAGGAGCGGCAGATCGGTCAGGAGGATCTTCTCCGGCCGGCCGCCTTTGTCGTGACGGAAGACCAGGTCCATGTAGCGGAACAGGCCGAACACCACAAAGGGGATCGTGCACCCTAGGCCCGTGGTGCCGAACTTGGCCACCGTCTCGGGCCAGAGGGTATAGATGGCGTAGCAGACGATCGTGGCGCCGGCCGTGACGGCAATGAGCTGGTCGAGCAGATAGCGGTCGTACTTGACCAGGCTGGGCCGGTGGCGGGGGTCGTGGTCGGGGGCCAGGGCCTTTTCGTGACGGCGCTTGCACAGAGCCAGGAAGAGGGCCAGCAGAAACGTGCACAGCAGGAGCCAGGGCGAGATGGTGACCCCAGGGAGGACCACGGCCCCGGCGATCGCCCGCAGCACGAACCCGCTCGCGATGACCATGATGTCCACGAGCGCGATCTGCTTGAGCCAGAACGTGTACACCATCTGGACGGCCACGTAGCCGGCGGTCACGGCGGCAAAAGGACGGGACAGGCGCCAGGCCGCGACGCCGCCCGCCGCCAGGAGCAGCAGGCCCAGGAGCCCGGCCTGACCGGTGCGGATCCGGCCGGCGGCGATGGGGCGATGCCTCTTGACCGGATGGTGGCGGTCGCTCTCGATGTCGGTCAGGTCGTTCAGGACGTACACGCCGCTGGAGAGCACGCAGAAAATCAGCACGGCCGGTATCACGGCGGCCAGGTCCGACGGGCCCAGCGGCACGGCCCGGGACCGGTCCCAATAGGCGAAGAAGAAGGCGGCAGGCACCACCAGGTTCTTGGTCCACTGGCTCGGGCGCAGCGCGCGGACCAGGTCACGAAACGCGGGAACGGCCGGCGGGACAAGCGGCGCCATCTCACGATTCTCCCGGCGGGCGGCGGCGGAGTCCCTGGCGAAAGGCCAGCTTCCAGACCAGCCATAGGGATTCCCGGAAAATACCGAAATTCATCTTGGAATAGCCGGACCGCCGGTCCTCGAAGGTGATGGGGATCTCGCGGATCCGGAACCCGTTCATCCACGTTTTGTGGGCCATCTCCACCAGGAACGAGTATCCGTTGGACATGACGCTGTCCAAGTCGATCTTCTTCAACACCTCGCGCCGGTAGCAGCGGTATCCGCCGGTGGGGTCTGCAACCGGCAACCCGGTGATCAGGCGCACGTAAGCCGCCGCCATCTTGCTCAGCAGGAGCCGGCTGAGCGGCCAGTTGGTGATCCGGATCCCGTCCACGTAGCGGGACCCGATGACCAGGTCCGCGTCCCGGATCGCCGCCAGAAAATTCGGGATTTCCTTCGGGTCGTGCGAGAAATCGGCGTCCATGCTGAAGATCGCCTGCGCGCCCCGTTCCAGCGCCCACGTGAAACCCGCCAGGCAGGCCCGCCCGTATCCGTGGTGGGTGGGGCGGTGCAACACGTGTACGCGCGGGTCCCGGGCGGCCAGGTTGTCGAGAAGGGCGCCCGTACCGTCGGGCGAGTCGTCGTCCGCGAACAGCACGTGAACGTCCGGGTCGCTCTGCAGCACCGCGGGCGCGATCGTGCCGACGTTGTCCTTCTCGTCATAGGTCGGGATCACGATCACCGTATCCATGGTGCGGCATCATACAGGGGAGAGTCGAGGGGGAGCAAGCGAGGACTTCTCCCATTTTCTTTGCCCGACGCCGCGTACTCCGGGTATACTTCGGGCCGGATGCAGGGAGGGTGATGATGACCTACCAGGTGCGGAGATACGGGGATCCGGCGCTACGCCGCAAGGCGGTGCCGGTGGAAACCGTGGACGACGCGGTGCGGCAGCTTGCGCAGGACATGCTGCAGGCCATGTACCGTGAGAACGGAATCGGGCTTGCGGCCGAGCAGGTCGGCCGGCGCGAGGCCCTCTGCGTGATACATGTGCCGCCGTCGGAAGAGGGGGAAGAGCCGGCGCCCGCATCGGGCGGGGACGCCGTGCCCATGCCGTGGGTCCTGGTGAACCCGGAGATCACCGCGATGCGCGGGGAGCAGACCGGCCAGGAAGGCTGCCTGAGCTTCCCGGAGATCTTCATTCCCATCCGGCGCGCCGAGGAGATCACCGTGTCCTACACCGGACTGGACAGCCGCAGGCAAACGGCCCGCGTGAGCGGCCTGCTCGCCCGTGCCGTGCAGCACGAGGTGGACCACCTGAATGCCGTGCTGCTGGTGGACCGCATGTCGGCGGTGCAGAAAGTGGCCGTCGCGGGCAAGCTCAAGCGCCTGAAGCGGAGCGCACGCGGCTGACCCGCTTCATTCGTTCGGGTTCGGGTCCGGCCGTCCGGACGGCGCCATCTGGATCTTCAGCGGCGGGATCTTCTTCCGTCCGGGTCCGCGCAGATGGGGGTTGTTCCGCGGGATGCCCTGGCGCGCCAGGAACTCCTGCGCGAACAGCCGGTAGGCGTGTGCGCCGGTCGAATGCGTGTCGTAGTGCGTGATCGGCTTGCCGTAGCTGGGCGCTTCCCCGAGCCGGACGTTGCGCGGGATCACCGTGTCGTACACGGTCGTTCCGAAGTGCGAGCGGACCTCCCGCACGACGTCGGCCGCAAGGTTCGTGCGTCCGTCGTACATCGTCATCAGGATTCCCTCGACCGCGATCCGCGGGTTGGCGCGCTCGCTGCGCAGGCGGCCGACCAGGTCGGTGATCACGCTCAGTCCCTCGAGCGCGTAGTATTCGCACTGGATCGGCGTGATCATCGAGTGCGCGGCGGCCAAGGCGTTCATCGTGAGGATGCCCAGGGAGGGCGGGCAGTCCACCAGTACGAAGTCGTAGGCTGCCGCGGCCGCCAGCGGCCGAAGCGCCTGCGCAAAGCAGTGCAGGTAGCCCTCCATGCGCGCGACATCCACCTCGGACCCCGCCAGGTCGAGCTCGGACGGAATCAGGTCCAGCCCCTCGAATGCCGTTGTCCGGATCAGGTCCTCAAGCCGGCCCTCGCCGAGCAGGACGCGGTACACGCTCACCCCGTCGGCGGGTTCCAGGCCGAGCCCGCTGGTCGCGTTGGCCTGCGGGTCGAGGTCCACGACGAGCACCCGCAGCTCGACTTCGGCCAGGCAGGCGGCCAGGTTGACCACGGTCGTGGTCTTGCCGACGCCGCCCTTCTGGTTCGCCACGGCGACGATCTTCGTGTCGGACAGAACCGGTTCGCGTCCCGACATCGGGCGAGCCTCCTCCGGCGGCGCTAGCGCCGCATCATCCCGGTCCGTCGCGCGTAGGCGAAGAGGCCGCCGGCCTCGATCACCTCGGCCACGGGTCCGGGGGACTTCAGGGGCACGGACCGGCCCGATCCGACGTGACGGATTTGCCGGCCCTCCAGATCTATTTCCGCCTCGTCGCCGGTGGCGAAGACGCCCGCCGGGCTCTCGGCCGCCTCCAGCGGGTAAACCTCGCCCGTGGCCACGGCGTTGCGGAAGAAGATCCGCGCGTACGATTCGGCCACGACCGCCCGGACTCCCGCCGCGCCGAGCGCGATCGGTGCGTGTTCGCGCGATGACCCGCAGCCGAAATTCTTCCCCGCCACAAGGATCCGGAATTCCGAACCCGATGCACCCGCGGCCACGAAGCGGGCGTGGTCCTCGGGCAGGCCCGACAGCGCGTACGAGCCGAGGCGGCGGTATTCGTCGGGGATTGTAGGGACGAGGTTCAGGTACTGCGCCGGGATGATCTGGTCGGTATCCACATGGTCCCCGAGCACGTAGACCTTGCCGCGAAGGATGGATTCTCTGCCGGTCATGCCGGTCCCTCCTCCGCAAACTCCCTCGGGTCGGTGATGCGGCCGTTGACGGCGGACGCGGCCGCGGTCAGCGGCGAGGCCAGGTAGATGGAGGCCCGCTTGGAACCCATCCGGCCCGGAAAGTTGCGGTTGGTCGTGCTGATGATCACCTCGTCCCCCGCGGCGCGGCCGTACGTGTCGGGCGGCCCGCCCAGGCAGGCCGCGCAGGAGGGCGGGGCGATGTCCCGGCAGCCGGCCTCGGCGAAAATCTCGACCAGCGACTTGCCGCCGACCGTCTCGGTGATGAGTGCTTCGGCCACCTCGGTCGTGGCGGGGACCAGAAAGGTCTCGGCCTGGACCCGGCGTCCCTTCAGTACGCGGGCGGCGAGAATGAAATCGGTCAGCTTGCCCCCCGTGCACGAACCGATATAGGCGCGGTCCAGCACCACGTCTCCCAGTTCGCGCGCCGGGCGAACGTTCGAGGGCAGGTGGGGAGCGGCCACCACGGCCTCGAACGCGGATACATCGTAGTCCCGGCTGCGCGCCGCGGGCGCGCCGGAGTCGCCGTACACCGGCTCGAACGGCGTATCGGTGCGGGCGCGCACATACGTCAGCGTCGTCTCGTCGGGCGCCATGATCCCGTTCTTGGCGCCGGCCTCGACGGCCATGTTGCACATCGTCATTCGTTCCTCCACGCCCAGGGCCGTGACGGCCTCGCCGCCGAACTCCATGGCGCAGTAGTTCGCGCCGTCCACGCCGATATCCCCGATGATGCGCAGGATCAGGTCCTTGGCCGTGACGTGCGCCGGCTTTTCGCCGTGGAGGTCGAACCGCAGGGTGGGCGGCACCTTGAGCAGCAGTTTGCCGGTACCCATCACGAAGGCGGCGTCCGTGTTGCCGATCCCGGTGGCGAAGGCCCCGAACGCTCCGTGCGTGCAGGTGTGCGAATCGGTTCCGAAGATCACCTCACCGGGCCGTACGTGGCCCGACTGGGGCAGCGCCACATGGCAGACGCCCCGGTAGTCCGGCGTTCCGGGGTCGTAATAGTGCGGCAGGCCCTGTTCCCGCACGAACGCGCGCAGGGTCGCCACGTTGCGATGCGCCTTCTCGTCGGCCGTGAAGATGTAGTGATCCGGAATGATGACAATCTTCTCCGGATCCCAGACGCGCGCGGATGCGCCGAATTCACGCTGGAAGACCCCGATCGTGCCCGGGCCGCAGACGTCGTGCGTCAGGAGCACGTCGGCGTTCACCCAGAGGTGGTCGCCGGGCGAAGCGGACGCCGCGCCGGCGGCGCGCGCCAGAATCTTCTCGGTGATCGTGGCTTTCATGTGTTCGCGCCTGACCCTCGCTCCCGACCGTGCCGTGTTATGGCCTATCGGGCGGCGGGGGAACAAGGACAAAAAGGCGTCACGGCCGGTCCGGCGGATGCCTACTTCCGCTTGCTGGCCTTAACGAGCGAGAAGAAACGATCCTGGTATTCCTCGAAGACGCCGAGGTTCTGCAGCCGCCGGGCCAGGCTTTGAATCAGACCGGCATCGCGGCTGGCGGCAAGGAAAGCGGCTTCGATTTCGTTGCGCACACCCTGCGGCATGCCCCCGGCATCGTCGAACAGGTGCCGCTTCTGCAGCTCCTGGATATTCGTACGGGCCGACTTGCGGATGACCTCCCAGAAGAGCTTGACCAGGCACACGTCCCACGGACGGTCCACCCCGACCACCACGGCGCTGAGCGGATCGTTCTTCGTCCGCGTTTCCTCCTCGATCCGTTCGACCACGGCGCGGACCTTGTCGGAGACGACGTGCTCGCTGAACGCTTCCTGCTTGAGGCGGTACCCGTACTGCAGAATCCGGATGTCCTTTTCGTGCTCCTTGAGCCACTCGGCGTAGTGTTGCGCCTCCTCACCGAACCCTTCGAGGAACATCCGGGAGTAGGCCTCCGGGGTGATGATCTGAGGCTGGCTGGCCTGCATGCGTCCCCTGCGGATACGGACCTGGTCCACGCTGTCCATCAGCTCGCTGACGAGATGGTAGTTCAGGACGGTCGCGCCGAACGTCTCGAGATGGCGCGTCGGCATGCGCACGATCTCGGTGTTGTTGACCGCGTACCAGAAATCGAAAGTGTCTTTTGCGCCTTCCATACCAGGAGCAGGATAGCACAAACCGTGCGAGGCGGACACGAAAAAAAGCCGCCTCTCAGTGGCGGGGCGGCGGGTCGGTATTCAGCTCGATCGTGACCGGGCCGTCGTTGACGATTTCCACGATCATGGCGGCCCCGAACACGCCGGTGGCTACGCGTTCCCCGCCCAGCTCGCGGCGCAGCGCGGCCGTGTAGGTCTGCACCAGCGCCCGGGCCGTCTCCGGATCCGCCGCCCGGGTGAAGCTGGGGCGGTTTCCCTTGCGGGTATCGGCGTAGAGGGTGAACTGGGAAACGACCAGGATGCTGCCGGCCACGTCCGTGACGGAGAGGTTCATGCGGCCGGCCTCGTCCGGAAAGACCCGCAGGCGGAGCGTCTTGCAGGCCAGTTGCCGCGCGTCCGTCTCGGAATCGCCGGTGCGGGCGCCGACGAGCACCGCGAAGCCGCGCCCGATCTCGCCCGTTGTCCGTCCGTCCACGGTGACGCGAGCCCGTGACACTCTCTGAATGAGCGCCTTCACGATGGTCCCCGATGTCTACGCCAGCGGGGTCGGCTCAGCGGTCCATTTTCCCGCCTTGTTTGCGATGCGCCAGGCGGCGATCCGCCGGGCGGGAATCTCGCCGAGCGCCAGATCGCTGCCCAGCCAGTTCAGCCGGGCCGTCGTCCGGCGTCCTGCGGTCTCCTGTAGGATCAGCAGGAACGCCTGGTTGTCCGGATCGGGTTTGATTCCCAGAATGCGCAGGCGCCGGGGCTGAAGATCGAGCAGGCTCCCGGTCCTCGGCCGGTCGCCCGGGCCGGGCGGCACCATCTGCACGATGGGCGGCTCTTCCAGCAGCCGTGCCTCTTGCTCGAGCGCATCGTCGCCGGGCGTGAGGACCATGCGGAACGTGAGCAAGCCCTGGTCCACGGCCGGCACCCACGGCTGCTCGTCGGGGCCGATGGTGTCGTCGCTGGCGTAGCGCGAGGCGCGCGCGACGGTGGCGCGGAACGCGCCGGCCTTCGTGTCGAATCCGTACAGGGCGTCGCTCGCCAACCCGCAGCGGCGGCCGCGTCGGAACACGCGGACCCAGCGGCCGCCGGGCACTTCTCCGCACGGGCGCCGCTTCACCACGCCGCCCGGCACCTGGAACTCGGCGACATCGCCGCACGGGAACACGAGTTTCAGCCGCGCCGATCGTTCGACCCACAGCACGCGGGCGGAGATGTCCACGGCCTCGCGGCCGGCGCAGAGAGAGGCCGTGAGTTCGAGCCGGGACCGGCCGCCGGTCATCTCTACCCAGAGTGCGGCCCGTTCGGGCCCGCGCTCGAGGACGGCCGTGCGCGTGATGCGCCAGCGGTGGCGGATCCGCGAGAGGTCCACGCCGTCGGCCGTTTCGCTCATGTCGCCCCAGGATCCCCACGGGTCTTCGACGGTCACCGCATGAAGCGTCTTGCCGCCGAACAGGTCCCGCCCGCGATGCCGGATCCGTAGACCCGAGTCGCCCGCGCGCGCGGCCACCCGGTACCGCCCGTTGTCGATCGTGCCCCGCCGGGGCGCGCGGGCGGGATCGGACGGCCCCGCGGGTTTTGGCGCCCCCTCGACCCAGCCCAGGGTCATCACGTTCCAGCCCATGGCCGGGAGCCGGACGGGCGCCAGGACCCGGCGCCGCCATGGGATGTGCGGCAGAATCCGGCTTTCGGTGGCTACAGTCTGAAAGCGGACCCTCCGGCCGTTCGCCCCGCGCACTTCGACCGGCAGCGCGTCGTCACGGCCGTCGTAGGCGTACACGGGCCGATAGTCCAGCGAAGCCTCGATCTCCACGTGGCCCCGGAACGGGAAGGGGTGGGGGTTCCACACCAGGAACGACACGGCCGTGGGCCGGTCGCCCGTCACGGCCGGGACCCGCGTGTCCACGCGTTCCGCCAGCGCGCGGACGGCCTCAAACTCGACTCGGCGGATCTCGTGGCGGGCGCCGCCCAGCCAGTCGAGCTGCTCGTCGTAGGCGCGTTCGATGGACGATCCCGGCAGGATGTCGTGGAACGAGTTGAACAGGATCGCGTCCCACGCCCGATCGAGAACCGGGCCGGGCGTCTGTCCGAGGGAGGCGCGGATCACCGCGTGGGTGCGTTCGGCGCGCGCCGCCTCCGCTTCGGCCTTGCGGAAGGGATACTTCAGTCTTGCCACCGAGGCGTAGCAGCCGCGCAGACAGAAGTTCAGTTCGCCCTCGTGGGTCGGCAGCAGATCCTCACCCTTGCGCCGCGTCTCGTCACGGATCGCATCGAACAGCCTGTGCAGCCCCGAATGCACGACGCGCACCTCGGGATGACACCGGCGCCAGGACCGGATTTCGGCGATCTGCCGCCGGGACGGCGCGCCGCCGTGATCGCCCAGACCGTAGAACACGCCGAGGTTTTCGAGGCCGGACTCCCGCGCGGCGGCCAGGCAGCCGTCGAGACGCTGCGCCATGCCGTCCCGTTCGCACGCGTACCAGCCGATGGGAATGCGGTATCCCAGCACGCGCGAGCCACCGCTGCCCGCCCACCAGAACGCCGGTTTGGCGATGGGGAGCTCGGCCTCAAACGGCCGGCTGAAAGCGAAGCCGGTCAGGCCTGCAGCCGAGAGGATCTCGGGCAGTCCGGCGCTGTGCCCGAATGAGTCGGCGGCCCAGCCGACGCGCACCCGCTTGCCGAACCGGGAAAAAAAGTAGCGCTGGGACCGCAGGAAATGCTGCAGAAAGGTCTCGGTCCCGGTCAGGTTCGTGTCGGGCTGCACGTATACGCCGCCGACCACGTCCCAACGGCCCTGGGCGTGGTATCCCCGGATCCGTTCGAAGAGCGCCGGATCGCTCTGTTCGATGTGCTCGTACACGCACGCCTCGCCGCGGACAAAGGTCAGGTCGGGTTCCTCGTCCATCAGATCCGCCACGGCGCGGAAGGTGGTGATCGCCTCGCTCAGACCCTCGCGCCAGTCCCACAGCCAGACCTGATCCAGATGCGAATTTGCGATCAGATGGAGTGTCGGCGATTCGTCCATAGCCCCCCCCTTTGCGCGTATGATATGGCGGGCGGCGGGTGTCGAATCAAGACCGAATGGTGGAATCGCGCTTCAAGGGGCGGTCCCGGCGCCCAGCACTTTTTCCAGAGCGGTCAAGGCCTGCCCCGCCTGGGAGAAGGCGGATTGGGCATCCTCGCGATCATACTCATCGGTCGGGATGAAATCCACGTCACCGTAGAAGCTGAATTCTCGCTCCTTTCGAAGGCTCTTGGATGCAGCCGCCAGTTCCCGTACCGCCTGCGCGCTGAGCATCGGTAGTTGCGCCTCGAACTCGATCAGCAGATCCCCGACGTCGTGCCACTTCGGCGGATCGATTCCGATCGCTCGCAGCACGCCTTTGAGAGCCAGCTCCATGAGTTCCTGACTTTCGCGAACCACGTCGGAAAACGCGTCACGTGCCACCAGCACTTCCAGCGCCGCCAGCCGATCCCGGCATTTTCGCAGGTAGCCCTCCGCGAGCTCTCGTGTCGTCATAGCGTGATTACCTCGTCCGGACGCATGCCGGACTTGTACTGCCAGAAATAGCCGCCCTTCCGCGTGTGACGCTGCGCGCCCAGCTCGGCAAGCCGATCCGCGAGCCCCCCGAGGTATCCGGTCAGGAAACCGTCCCGGTCGCACAGAATGTCGCAGGAACGGGTCATGTCGAGAAACAGCGGAGCGCCGGCTCGCACTTCTGCCGTCGTCTTGATGACCGGGGAAAGATCCGACGGCGTGTGGTATTCGGCCCAGATGGCCAGCCGCGCGTCGCGGGTTCGCGTCTCGACGGCCTCGAATTCCGCCACCCTCTTGCGCCGGCTCGGTGGCAGGGGCTCCGCCACGAGCAGTATATCTATGTCGGAGGTGGGCGTGGCGGCTCCCCGTGCCCAGGAACCGAACACGGCGAGCGAAACCAGCCTCTCGCCGTACACGCGGCGGCATGCATCGCGCAGAACGCCGCGAAAGTCCGCCAACCGAGCAGTCATGGATCGATCCTAGACGGTCGCCCGGTGGATGACAAGGCGGATTCGAATGGCCCGGGAATTCGATTGACATCGCTGGGCTTGACGGCAATGCATGGCAAGACCACACCAGCTACAGTGCATGGTTCAACGCCCGTCACGACCGGGTGGGAGCGCTGTGGCAGGGACGGTCCCTGTTCCTTTGGGGTTTGCGCAAACGCGGCGGGATGACGTTGCGGGAAGCCGGGCGGGCCGCAGGAGGTCTGAAGCCCGCGGCTGTCGACATGGCGCTGAGAAGGCTCCGGCAGCGCGCCGGCGTTGAGTCCGGCATCCGGCAAAGGCAAGCGGAGTTACTCCGCTTGCTGGACGCCTGAAAGTTGAAAGTTGAACACGGACCCCTCTTTGTGGTTGCTTCGCTCCGCCGCTGGGGGTGTAATGCGCAGCGGTAAGGTTGGCTGACGCGGGAGTTTTCTAGGGACAGCGCCGGGAACGTCGGACCGGTCATTCGGCCGGCTGCTGGAGATGCTGCATCTGCGCATGACGTGACGCAAGCCGCGACCCGCCAGCGGGGCCGTTCTCCTCTTGATTATGAAGACTCTCCGCGCGCTGCTTCCTTTCATCCGCCCGTACCGACGCCGGCTTCTGCTGGCCGTGTCGGGGATGGGATTCTTCACGTTCCTGATCCTGCTGCCGCCGCTGGTGATGCGGTACCTGCTCGACGAGGTGGCTGCGACCGGCGCGTGGCACCGCCTGCCGCTGGTGGTGCTGGGCTATAGCCTGATCCCGATCGTTGCCCATTCGGTCCGGTTCTTGAACGTGCGGCTCATCATGCTGGCGGCAAGCCGGCTGATCGGCGACATCCGCACGGCCCTGTACCGCAAGATTCTCGGACTGAGCATGCGCTATCACGGCCGGCACTCGGCCGGGGTGCTGGTCAGCCGCATGATGGACGACGTCAATATGCTGCAAAACCTGCTCACAGGCGAATCCGTCAGTCTGGTGGTGGACGCGGTTATCATCATCTTCGCGCTGTGGGTGACGTTCTCGATCTCCGTGTTCCTTTCGCTGCTGATGTGCGGCGTAGTCGCGCTTTACCTGGTCGCCTACCGCATTTTCTCGAAGACCATCCGGACGGCCACGAAATCGCACCGCCAGATCTTCGACCAGATCGCCGGCCGGCTCCAGGAAACCGTTGCAGGCGCCCGGCATGTCCGGATCTATAACCGCGAAGAGTGGGAGAATGCCGCGTTTCTCGAGAGGCAGTCGGAGAGCCTGGACCGTGCGCTGGAGAGCGGAATCGGCTCGGTGAACCTGAGCACGGCCTGCACGGCGATCTCGGGGTTCGGTTCCACGCTCGTTCTGGGCCTGGGCGCGTTCCTGGTGTTGAAAGGGAAGCTGTCCTACGGCGAACTGAGCGCGTTCCTGGCCTACCTGTGGATGCTGATCGGGCCGGTCGTGCGGCTGACGACCCTGGCCGGCCAGTTGTCGGCCACGTTCGTTTCGGTCGAACGGATTGCCCGGGTACTGGGCGAGGAAGAGGAGATCCGTTCCCGGCCCGGCGCGCCGCGCCTGACGCGGGTCAAAGGGTCCGTCGAATTCCGGGACGTGCATTTTTCGTATGACCCGAAGAAGCCCTTGTTCGAAGGCCTGTCGCTGCGGGTGGAGGCCGGAAAGACCATCGCGCTCGTGGGGGAGACCGGTTGCGGAAAGACGACGCTGACCGCCCTGCTGATGCGCCAGTGGGACGTGCAGCGAGGCGCGGTCCTTGTGGACGGGCACGATGTCCGCGACGTGGACCTGCGCAGCCTGCGGGCGCAGTTCGGCGTTGTGCTGCAGGACCCCGTGGTGCTCGAAGGGACGCTGGCCGAGAACATCGCCTATGGGGCGCCCGGCGCGCCGCGGGCGCGGATCGAGGAGGCGGCGCGGGCCGCGGAGGTTTCCGACCTGGCGCTGCGGCTGCCGAAGGGGTTCGACACGGTTATCAGCGGGGAGGGCGTCAAGCTTTCGGTGGGCGAGAAACAGCGTATCAGCATCGCACGCGCGATCCTGAAGGACCCCGCGATCCTGGTGCTCGACGAGGCGACCTCGTCGCTCGACAGCCACTCGGAAGCGCTGATCCAGAAGGCCATGAGCCGGATCCTGCGTGGCCGGACGAGCTTCGTGGTCGCGCACCGGCTTTCAACGATCGTGTCGGCCGACCAGATCGTGGTGCTGGATCAGGGTCGGATCGTGGAGACCGGCACTCACCTTTTCCTGATGAAACTCCAGGGCCTGTACCGCCGGCTGTACGAGCAGCTGCGGGGAGAGGCGCGGGGAGGCAGGCGTGCGGAAACGAACGGATAGAGTCCGGGCCATCGTCGAGCGCGTGCGGGCCGAGCGGGAAGCCGAGGACCCCCGTGACCGCGCCCGGGCGGGGTTCGGCCGGTTGTGGCGCGAGTACCTGCGGCCGCACCGCCGGTGGCTGGCGCTGATGCTCGTGTTCGCGGCGGTGACGGCGGCCGTGCCGTTCGGTTTTTCGCTCACCAGCCGGTTTCTCGTGGACCGCGTGCTGGAGTTGGGCGGGACGGGACCGGCCGCCCCGCTGGCCCGGCGTTTTCGGCTCGCGTGGTGGTTCGTCGGCATGATTGCCGGGCTCTGGACGGTCAACCTGATCTGCATGTGGTCGCAAGGCCGCGTGGCGATCACGCTGGGGCAGAGGATCGTCTTCGCCCTGCGGAAGCGGCTGCACGAGAAACTGCAGACGCTGTACATGGGCTACTACGCGAAGACGCCCACCGGCCGCATCGTGAGCCGGGTTCTGGACGACGTGCACGTGATCCAGGCCTCAATTACGGGGCAGCTCGTTTCGATCCTTTCGTCCGTCGCGCAGGTGGTGATCGGGTTCGGGGTCTTGCTGTATCTTCAGCCGAAGCTGACGGCGCTGGTGGCCCTGTCGCTGCCCCTGTACGGCTACCTCTTCTGCCGGTTCCGGCCCGGTATCCGGTCGCACAGCGAGGTGTCGCGGCATCTCAACGCGCGCCTCTACGGGCGCGTATCCGAACGGATTGCGGCCGTGCAAGTGGTCAAAGCCTTCGGCATGGAGAGCCGGGAGACCCGGGCCGTTGCCCGGATGATCGCGGAGATGGTCCGGGTTGGGATGCGCATCGTGTTTCTGAGTCAGGGGCTGGTGCTGGGCGCCACGCTTACGGCCGCGCTGGCCACGGGCGTGGTGCTGTACCTGGCGATGCGCAGCGTGCAGGCCGGCGAGCTGAGCCTGGGGTCGGCCGTGGCGTTCGTGGCCGCGCTGAGCCAGCTTTTCAGTCCGGTCAACACGCTGGTCGGTGCGTCGGCGCACCTGCAGATCATGCTGGTCGTGGTGCGTCGGGTCTTCTCGCTGCTCGACGAGCGGGAAGAGGTTGCCCCCGGCAAGATCCGGCTGGAAGGCATGGTGGGGAAGATCTCGTTCCGTAACGTGACGTTTCGCTACCCGAACCAGAAGACGCCGGCGCTTTCGTGCGTGACCTTCGACATCCGGCCTGGCGAGCGGATCGCGGTCATGGGCCCCTCGGGGGCGGGCAAGAGCACGGTCTTCGATCTGCTGCTGCGCTTCCACGATCCGGATGAAGGACAGGTGTTCGTGGGCGGCGTGAACCTGGCGGACTCGGCGCCCGACTCGGTCCGGCGGCACGTGTGTATGGTCCAGCAGGAGCCGG
>Ga0180432_10005768_pt1 | contig 16316 bp, 12 predicted proteins | sample SS_ome_10_FD_132414 | JGI IMG/M metagenome (GOLD analysis project Ga0180432, IMG submission 132414) | Hypersaline lake sediment archaeal communities from the Salton Sea, California, USA - SS_1_MS_2 metaG | ecosystem: Environmental > Aquatic > Non-marine Saline and Alkaline > Hypersaline >... | reverse complement strand
GGTCTTTGAGGGCAGCAGCGGTAGTGGCGGTGATGGCGGCGATGTCACTGTAGTAAACAACGGCGATATTATTACAGACGGTGGATTCGCGCATGGGATCCTTGCGCAGAGCATCGGGGGCGGCGGCGGGTTTGGGGGAATCAGCGAAGATGGCGGCATCAGCACGCTGGACTTCGACCCCACGGCCAGTGGTATCTTCGCTGAAGACATGGGCTTCGGTGTTGGCTTTGCCGGCAGCGCCGGCGGCTCGGGCTCGGCCGGATCGGTCGATGTTACCCATACAGGCAGCATCACGACGCACGGCGATATGTCCCATGGTATCCTCGCACAAAGTGCGGCAGGCACTGATGCGGCCGGTACGGTCACTGTCACGCTTGCCAGCGACATTACGGCCGGTGGCATGAACTCAGACGGTATCCACGCCCAGAGCGTCGGCGGCAGCGGCAATGGTGACATCTCCATCAGCATCGGTGGCGGTACGATCCAGGGTGGCTCGGGCACCGGCGCGGGAGTGAATATCGACGGAGGAGCCAACAATACGCTCACCAACGCCGGCAGTATCTCCGCGCTCAGCGGCTTGTCGATTATCGGGGGCGGTGGTCACGACACAGTCTATAACAACGGCATCGTCACCGGCTCGGTCGATCTCGGCTTGGGCGTTAACGCTTTCAACAACAATTTGACCGGAACATTTAACTCGGGAGCTTTCGTCAACCTTGGTGAGGACAACACGCTGACCAACGATGGAATCTTCTCACCCGGAGGTTCGGGATCGGTTCTCGATACGATCATCGCCTGCGATTTCATTCAGTCGGCTACGGGGCATCTTGACATAGAAATCGGGGGCTTCAACGACGGCGAACATGATTTTCTGAACATCACCGAAACCGCTTCTTTGGGCGGAAATATTAATTTCTCGTTCCTGCCCGGCTATGACATCGTCACAGACATTGGCCCCGGCGAGACGTGGGAATTGAGTTTCTTGACGGCCGGTGATATCGACAGCCTTTTTAATCCGGTATTCAATTATAACTTCGCGAGCTTGTCGTACTTTGCGTTCGATACGTTCCAGCGGGGCAATGATTTGGTTTTTCAGGCTACGAATGTCGTTCCCGTTCCTGGTGCCTTTCTTCTCGGCAGTTTGGGCTTAAGCCTTGCCGGTTTGTTACTACGAAGACGCAGAGCAATGTAGAGGCGACCCCGTGTGCCCGCCCGGATAATCATCACTGTGGATATGTGATCGCCGCGAGGAGGGCTCTGCCGTATTTCCGCCAGAGGCTTTCGGAATCGAGGTCCGAGTCTTCTGCCAGCATTTCGAATGTGATGATGGGGATCCCCTTTGTCACACCGGCGTAGGAACCGAGTGAGCCGGGCCGGGCGCCCAGTTTTTTCACGGGCAGAGCGCAATATTGGGCCATGTGGTTGGCTAATTGTTGGCCGGGACCGTCGTAGTCGATGCAGTTCAGGGGCTGGTGGATGCTCACGATGCGATCCGGATTATGTTGCTGAATAATCTTATAGATGGCGTGGGCTTCCGGTTCGGAAAGCGCTTCCGCTCCGCCCGGTACTTTGTTGCTGCGGTTGGCCGCGATGAAATTGCGATTCAAATCCACGTTGTTAACATTATGGCGCGTTCCGTTCGCCAGACCGTCGGGATTCGCCACGGGTAAAAGCACGACCGCCCGCCCATTTAAAATCTGACGATTTTGCTGAAGATGCCGGGTCAGCCGGCGAACGAGCGGTGTCCCGGCCGGTTCGTTGCCGTGAATCGTTGCAAGAATGAAAATCACATCGGGGCCTTCGCCAAGCACAATGTACAGCATCGGCCGGCCTTCAACGGATGTTCCGGCGATGCGATATTGTGGCGGGAGGGTGCTTGTCAGCGGTCGAGGTGAATCCACGATCTGGGGAAAGCGGACCGGCTTGCCGCAGCCGGCGAAGACCAGAACCGTTAGCAGAATGCCGATATTTAAAACAGCCGTCCATTTGTGACTCATTTTCAAATTCCCTTCAGGATTTACGACCCGGCATACGATATCTTTTCAGGTATTATAACCTTCTGTCGTCCTGGTTAAAGAAAAACTCGAACTTATTAGGCTTTGTTCCTGATCAAAGAATTTACATCGCCCTACATTTCAATTCGGGCCGATGGTCGAAAAAACTTGAGCCAATCGGCTCGCTCTGTTAGACTGGGCGACATCGTTGCGATTTTTTTAATCCATTCAAGAATAACAGAGACTATAGGACCTTAATCTTAGGTGGCACATGAACGTATTGCTCATCGGAAGCGGCGGTCGCGAACATGCAATCGCCTGGAAACTCGCTCAATCGACGCATTTATCCAAACTCTTTACCGCCCCGGGCAATCCCGGCACGGCTCAGTGCGGTCAGAATGTTCCCATTGACGTCAATGATACGACAAAGCTTCTTGAATTTTCGCAACAGAACAAGGTAGAGCTTGCGGTGGTTGGGCCGGAGGATCCGCTGGCGGAGGGGATCGTCGATGCCTTTGAAGCGGCCGGGATCAAAGCGTTCGGCCCGAGCGGCAAAGCTGCACAACTCGAGGCCGATAAAGCCTTCGCAAAGCACCTGATGCGCTCCAGCAGCGTCTCGACCGCTGAGGGGCGCTCCTTCGACCGATTCAGCGACGCAAAGGCTTACATTGCAAGCCGGGATGAGTCGGTCGTGATTAAGGCGGCGGGGCTGGCCAAGGGCAAGGGCGTCTATGTGTGTGATGAGCCGTCGGACGGCATCTTAGCGGCGGAAAAGATCATGCAGGACAAGATATTCGGTTCGGCGGGTGATGTACTCATCGTCGAAGATAAGCTGTTGGGTGAGGAAGCCTCCATACTGGCCTTCGTGGATGGCCGAAATATTTACGTGATGGAGTCTTCGCAGGATCACAAACCCATCGGCGATGGTGATACCGGGCCGAATACCGGCGGGATGGGGGCCTATAGCCCTGCTCCCGTGGTAACGGACGCATTAATGGGTCAGATTACGCGGGAAATTCTCGTACCGGTGGTGGACGGCATGAACCGTAACGGCACGCCCTATAGAGGCGTGCTCTACGCCGGGCTGATGATGACGGCGGGGGGGCCGAGAGTGCTGGAATTCAATGTTCGGTTCGGCGATCCTGAAACACAGCCGATCCTGATGCGGCTAAAAAGCGATTTACTTGAAGTGCTGTTGGCGACCTGCGACGGCACGCTGGATCAGGTAACGCTCGAGTGGGATCCGCGGCCGGCGGTGTGTGTGGTTATGGCCTCGGGAGGGTACCCGGATGATTATGAAAAGGGGAAAATCATCACCGGTCTTGATGACGTGCGAGAGCTTGAGGACGTGATCGTATTCCACGCCGGCACGAAAGAGCAGGATGGGGATGTCGTTACCAGCGGCGGCCGGGTCCTCGGCGTGACCGCTCTGGGCAAGACGATTGCGGAGGCCAAAGCCAACGCTTATGAGGCGGTCGATAAAATTACGTTCGACGGGGCGTACTGCCGCCGCGATATTGCCGATAAAGCCATTAATGCGGTTTAGAACAGATTCCCGTATAGAACGTATGAGAAGCAAGGCTCATCGTAATCGGTGTTTTCTATGGCCCGACTTAGAATCCGACAATTAAGACCGAAAAGAATGATTCGCTGGCTTCTGGGCTGTGCGGTTCTGGCGGTTCTGTTGTGGGTCTTTTTCATTCTGGCCGGGCGCGCTTTGTGTTATGTCGCCATTCGGCAAATTGGCGACCTGACCCATACGAAGATCAGAACCGAATCGGTTGATTTCCGGACCAATGGGTCCGTTTATATCAAAAATCTTGTGATCCGGCCCTATGAAGAGCAAGGGGAAGAGGATGCGATCATCGATGCTGAAATGGTTTTTGCACGTTTCAGTCTCGGCAGCTTGCTCAAACTCCGGCCCAGACTCAAAACCATCGACGTGAATGATTTCGTCGTCAACGCCCAATACAATCAGGACACCCACGATTGGAACATCTCCGCCCTCAAGCTCAAGCCTCCCAAAGGAAGTCCCGACCAAATGCCTCGTGTGCGACTTAATGAGGGAACGCTGCAATACACCAAGATATCGAACGGCCAAACCAGGGTCGCCGTTTCCGTGCCTATCAAGGCACAATTCGAATCAGGCGCCGATACCCAAGACGGCTACAGTTTTGATATTACGACAGCCACGATGGCTTCCGGTTACGGCCAAAGTCGCTTGAGAGGGGCATGGAGGCCGGGGAGCGTAACGATCACGGGCGGCATTTCGTCCGTTGATGTTCCCGAGCTTGAGATGGCGTGGATTATCGATGTCCTGGCCGCCGAGTTCAAATATGATCAAAGCAATGCCTTCTCGCTGAGACTGAATATCAAGGATCTAAAATCCAAACGCAGTCCGTCTCTGGAAAAATTATCGTTAGTCGGCCCGGCGTTCCTGGAACGATCCGGACCCTTTGCCGCCCTGCAGAAATTTTTTAACCGGTATGAACCACGGGGGCAGGTCGATATCGAACTGAAGGCCTCCGGTCATTTGAATCGGCTTAATGAGAGTACCTTGAGCGGCGACGTTTATTGCAGGGACGTGGAAGTCTGCCATTCCCAGTTTCAGTATCCGATCGAACATTTAGCCGGGCGGATAGGCTTTACGGAAAACAGCGTTACCTTGTGCAATCTTCTCGGTAAGCATGGGGATGCCTCACTCATCTTCAACGGTTGGTGTCGGGATTTCGGCCCTAATCGAAAGTACCAAATCCAGATTACAAGCGACAATATGCCGCTGGATGATGATTTGTATAATGCGCTGACGGCCAAACAGCAGAAATTGTGGTGTCAATTTTACCCGACCGGGCAGGCGGCCATCGACTACTGGTTTACCCGTGAATCGCCGACCGGCAAACGACAAAAGTTGGACGTTGAGCTCCTCGGCGTCGGGGCGACATACGAGCATTTTCCATATCCCCTGGAGAATCTGAGCGGCAAGCTCACTTTTGAGGAGAGCAATGTCGTCTTTTCAAACGTTACTTCAAAGGTGAACGAGCGTCGGATCACCGTGAACGGCCAGTTCACGACCCACGGCGATGATAAGCCGACGTATGATATTTCAGTGAACGTGAATAACATGCCGATGGATTCAACGCTGGAAGCCGCCTTACCCGAGAGACAGAAAACCTTATATACGCGATGGCATCCGGCGGGCCTGGCCGATGGATGGGTGAGGGTCATGACGCAGGATGCCGGACCGCCGGGATTCGTTGCCGATTTGTCTTTTAAGCAAGCGTCTTTGAAATCCGACCGGCTCCCCCTGGTCGTCTCCGGTGTAACGGCCAAAGCCGCTTTCATGCCGGATTTAGTCACGATCAAGGCCTTCTCCGGCCGGTACAATGACGGCTTGATTTCCTTAACGGGCCAAATCCAGCCCGCTCAGCAGCAAGGCCAGTCCTTGTATGACCTGGCGGTAGAGATGGAACAGATGCCGCTCAATGACCATCTCTTCAGCCTCTTACCCGAGACGCTTCAAGAAACCGTTTCCGACTTCCAGCCGGAAGGAAAGGTCAACCTCACAGCGCACTTGAGCAAACAGGATCCGGCGGAATATCCTGATTACGATATTCGCCTGGAGTGTCTCGGCAACAGCATGTTCCTCCGGGATTTCTGTTATCCGCTTGAAAACGTGACCGGTAATCTCACGTTGGATCCGAATCGTGTTGAATTAAAGGATGTCAAGGCGGTCCTGGGCAGTGATGTCTCGACGGTGATGTCCAGGGCAACCATCGATCTCAACGGTGAAGTAACCCTCGGTGATGGAGGATTCGAGAGTGCTCTATTGGATCTTTCAGCCCGGGATGTCCCTTTTGACGATCAATTTGGCTTGCTGTTACCCCGGCACATTCGGCCCTCGTATGACAGGCTATCCCCGACCGGATTGCTCGACCTGAATTTTGATCAAATTCATCTTATCACAACGCCGGACGGCCAAAAAACGATCGATTTCGCCGGCGATGTTCACTTGAGGAATTATCGTTTCAATACGTCCGGCTCCGGCATTCAATTAAGCGCAACATTTGAAACAGAAGGTTTGTACAAAACCGGCGAGGGGTTTATTCGTTGTCAGGCGACTCTCGATAACGGCACACTCTGGGTTCGGGGCAAGTCCTTTACGGATCTGACGGCAGGTGTTTCTTACAATCCGGATTCCGGATCCTGGACCACCGAAAATCTGATGGCGAATTGCTACAACGGCAAAATGACGGGACGGTTCCAGTTCCAGGAGCCTGACGAGCAGCCCGGCCAATACTTACTCCAGGCAGGTTTAGTCGATGTGGACCTTAGGCAATTCCTTTCAGATACGCCGCTCGAACGGGCGGCGACCAGTGGCCACACGAGCGGGAAGATGAACGGCTCATTATGTATTCATGCCGAAACCGGCGACCAGGCGTCTCGTGTCGGCACGTGCAAGCTTTTAATAAGCGATATGCAGGTGGGTAAGCTCTCGCCGTTAGCCAAGGTTCTGCAGGTGCTCCGGTTCACGGAACCGACGGATTTCGCCTTCGACCAGATGGTGCTCGATTCCTACATTAAGAGTGACGGATTGTTCGTGAGAAATCTCGATTTGTCCGGCCAGGATATTGCCTTTGTCGGCTCGGGACGAATGGACCTGCAAAAAAACAATCTCGATTTGACTCTGACGGCGCGCGGCCGACGTCTCGCATCGGACACGCCGTCGGTCCTTCAATCCCTGACCGAAGGGCTCGGGCAGGCCGTTGTTCGAATGAGCGTCACCGGCGATTTCAACGATCCGAAGGTCAAAACCGAACCTTTGCCCGTTATTGAAGGAACGCTCCAGGTCCTCGGGGCAAGATCGGCTTCGCGAAATTAAGCACGAATATCGAGATTGAGCTATATCTGTGAATACGACGTCGGCCGGAGAATGATATCGGTAATATTCGAGACCGTGTCCTTATAAACCGGGTTGCTCCTCAGTTTCTTCCAGCCCGGATCGACGCGAAATACATTCCATTTGGCGTCCCGGTCCGCCAGGTCGTTGAATACGAGCATATAGGTCAGGTTCGGCATTTTCGGTCCGATGAGCGTTTCACCGAAGAAAACCGGCTGCAAACCGGTTTTACGGAAAATTGCTATCTCGCCGCCCTCGTTAAACATGTCGATCTTCTTCTTGTTCGCCTTGATGCTGTGGCTTTCATACGTGCGCAGCTCGAAGATGCGGGATTTCTTTTCCGGCGCCTCTAACGTCGGCATGTTCTTAAACGCGACCATCAGCGAACTTTCCATCCGCACGTAAGCCGGCTCGGACAGCGGGGCATCCACATAGTCCGCCCCGGCCTTTCGATATTCGTCATCGGCCATCAATAGCGATGCCGAATTCACGACCGTCTCGATGGACTTATGCACGAGCAGGACGTAAAGAGTGGGCTCACTGGGTCCGTACACCGCGGTGAACACGCCGACCGGCCCGATGCCGATACGGTTCATCGCAGGGATACCCGCGCGACGCAGAAAATTGCCGACCTGGTTTTTCTTCGATCCGACGTGCAAGTGATATTTCCTGAACTCAAGATACTCTCGTTCGCCGTCGTCGTTTTGCCTGGCGATAACAGAAGAACTCATGCCTGCCATGCCCGTAATAGCCGCTGCTGTTAGGAATTCTCGTCTTTTCATTTCGTGTTTCTCCTTGGACATAATCACATAGGTACTGATTGAAGGTGTACAATACTTGATGCTACCGGGAGCGTCAATATTCTACAGGGTCGCAGCGATGGAAAACCGGCTGCCGAATGCCTGATGTTTACACGGGTGTGTCTATCTGATCGTGGGAACAGACGTGAGCCGTTGGCTCAGATACAATCGTCTCTGAGACAATCTTTTCGTCATTTGGAGGCAAACATGGCTTCGGTTGCCAACTGTCGATGTCGGCCTCTTCAAGGCTTTTGTCGGTGATTCTTGCGATTTCAGTCGAGGGGAATCGGAGCAGCTTCAGGTATTTCTTTTCTTCTTTTTGGGCCTTGCGCCACGCCGCCTCATGTTCGTTCGCCAAATGCTGAACATACTTGTAAAGCGGGGTCTGGCCGTTGGACAGGGTTTCCATCGCATCCAGGGTGGCCCGCGTCCAGGCCGCATAAGCAACCGAAGTGACGTGCCAGGCCCAATGCAGTGCAAAAGCGAGTTCCGGAACGGGCTGGATCTCATCCCGGCGGCGAATGATCTCCTCCGCCGCCTGAACGAGCCGATGGGCGGCGATGGAGACCTTACGTGCCGCCGCGGGACTTTTTTTGATGACGTCGTCATATATGACCAGCACGTTGTTGAATAAATCCGCTTCCCTGGCTTGGAAAGCCGTCACGCTGGTTTCCGCCTCATAGTAGTCCAGGCATTGCAACCGTTCGGCCCCTTTGATTTCCGTACTGCCCAATAAACCCATCGATTCAACTCCTTTAAGTCCGAAAAAAGTCTGTGCATCCAATGATTAGACGCCTTTCTCTTATCGACGTCACAGGCTTAAAAGTTGAATAAGTATTCGCGATTATCCCGGAAAATACGGCCGTGAGGCCATTCATAGGTCTTTTTTACGAACATTGCCAGTTTCGCAGATGCCTGTTTCAGTGAAGACAGATATCGGTTGCTCGAAAAACAGTGGGGGGGCGAAACGGCTATGAAAATCATGTATAACAACAGAAGGAGTTAACATCAATCTCACCAACTTTGCTGTTTCGCTTACCTTCATGTCTGCTATAATTGCCTGGTATCCATCCGGTTAAGAAGAAAGGCACAAGCATGATGCATAGACGAGATTTCTTAAAGGTCGCGGGCGGTATCGCCGCCCTGGCCCATGTATCGCCTTCTGGCAGGGCGGCAACGAGCATCCATGTATCCGAGAATAAACAGGCATCAATGCGTGTGGAAGGGCCTAAGATCGTTATTGACACACATACGCAATCGGCGGTGATGGAAAAAGGATGTCTGACGTCGCTGATAAGCAAAAAGACGGGTGAAGAATTCATACAAGGTGTGGATGTCGATAAAACCGCCGCATTGCAGTTGCTCTATCGAGGCAATGAAATCATTTCCATTGATGAAAGTAAATTCGGCAACATCGTCACGCGTCAAATGGCCCCGCTTAAGGCGGAAATCGTTTTCCACAGTTGGGACGGCGATGGTGTCATTGCCGTTTCTGTGGAGCCTGATAGCGGCGCTATCCTCATCGAGCCGGCGGCTTACTCGTCGCGGCCCGGCGTGTTGGCCTGTCGATGGAACCTGGCCGGGATTCGTTCCGGCCTGGACCTTGTCGCCCCTTTCTTTCAGGGCGTCAAGCTCAAACTGGACGATGCTTTGATCGCCAACAGCCATTGGGATTGGCCGCTCTACTGGGAGGCGGGCCTGGCGATTCTGCAATCGAAAAAAGGGGGCTTCTGGGTTCATACTCAAGACAACCGTTATCGATATAAAGCCCTTCAAGTGGGATCGAAAGAGCACAAGAATCAATTAGGATTCGACGCGCAGGCTTACGGCCCGATAGATGATAATTTGAGCGCCGGCGGGCTTGTCTGGCGCATCAACGTATTCGAAGGGGATTGGAAGGTCCCGGCTAAGCAATACCGGAACTGGTTATGGGATGCCTACGATCTCCAGGCCGAAGAACGAAAACGCCGGGCCTGGACGAGGGACGTTAAATTCGCGGTAAGCTGGTGCCCGGGCCGGGAGAGTGTCCTGGATGCAATCTCGAAGAAGATCGATCCCAAACATTGCCTGATTCATTATCCCAATTGGCGCACGGATTCTTATGATGAGAACTACCCCGCCTATGTGCCCAGCGAACAGGCGAAAGCTTTTGTCAAAAAAGGCTTGTCCATGGGTTTTCACATGATGCCGCACTTCAATGCCGTGGATATGGATCCTTCGCATCCCGCCTATGCGTATCTGAGAGATTTTCAATATCGTGGCATTGAGCGTAAGGATTTGCGCGGGTGGAGCTGGTATCGGGGGCGCGGTCTCGGCGTGCCGGAATCCAACGCAAGTCGTCTAACCAATCGAGACAAAAAAGTCATGGTCAAAGTCCATCCCGGCCTGAGTATGTGGCGATCCATCCTGGGAGAAAATATCCTCAAAGCGGCTCGCGAATTGAAGCTCGATACGGTCTTCATCGATGTAACGCTTGTTTCTCATAACCTGCATAACTGCTTCGTCGAAGCGATGACACCAACCGAAGGCATGAAGAAAATCATCGCCCATGTCGCTTCTCTCGGAAAGGGACTCGTCGTCGGAGGCGAAGGACTCAATGAAATCACGATGCAAGGTCTGTCCTTTGCGCAGGCGCATCTGTTTAAGAGTTGGCACGATTCCATCGAGGGACTGGAACGGACCGGTGGATGTACTCTTAATGATTTTCTTTTCGGGAGACTCTGCCGAACATTCGGATACGCCAATCTGTCGGGTCGGGATGAGAGTCAATCGTTGCGGATGAAGATGCATCTGGAACACGGAGCGATTCCTACTGTTACAATTCGGTCGGCGAAGGATATCGAATCGCCGAATCCGTCTGTAAAGCAGATGCTGGACATGGCGGCGAGCTAAAACCAAATGCATCTTGAGTAAGGAAGAGGTAATGAATGCTCATCGGTTAGTCGTTGCAGTCAGTATTTTATTCGGTTTAAGTATTATCGCGATACCGAAAGTCTTTGCGGAAGTAAGCGGTCGGTTTGATGTCGTTCCCGTTGAGAATCCGCGTTATTGCGGAAACCAGTTGTTTCGGGCGTTCGAGAATTATTACAGCCCGCGCGTTCGCGAGTTACGGTCGCGATACGGATTGGATGCCGTTGTGGCTGGTGAAACGGATGAATGGAGACGGATTCTGCTGCTGCGTCATTGGATTCGCTCGAGTATCGAAATCGAGAACCGCAATCCCACACAAACACGGGGCGATACGTTCGCCATCCTCGACGCTGCGCTGAAGGGCGGCAAATTCCATTGCACGCACTTCAGTATCGTTCAACACGCCGTACTGAACAGTTTTGGTTATGTAGCCCGGCGGTTAGGCTGCGGGCCGGGTTTGAAAGAGGACGGCGGGCATCACGGCGTTAACGAGGTCTGGGTCAATGAATTTAGCAAGTGGGTACTGATCGACGCCAAGTACGACGCTCATTTCGAGAAAAACGGGATACCACTTTCCGCATTGGAAATCCGGGATGAGATTTGGCGTGATGGAGCACAATCGGTGGTTCGCGTCGTCGGGCCGGATTGCAAGCCCATGAAGCCGAATCCCAAAACCGGCGCCTGGGAGACGCGGCCGGATACCTATCGCTGGTGTAGCTGGGAAACGGACACCAATCGTTTCACGACGTTCCCCGCCAGAAACACCTCGACGCTTGTTATGCTCGATGACGAGATTTTTCGCAGCAATACGTGGTATCGCGATGGCAAGCCCCACTGGGCCTATAACACGCCTTACCTTATTGCAACGGCCCGGCGAGACTGGATCGAATGGACGCCTAACGTGATTACCTCGAACGTAAGCATTAAAGGGGATCAAGCCCGTGTGTTCCTTGGTTCGTGTACGCCGAATTTCCGAAGCTTCCAAAAAATGGACAACGGTTCATGGCGCGACTGTGACGAGCACATCGAGCTTTCACTCGACAAACGCAACCGAAACCGCTTTCGGTTCCGGACGATGAATCTTTTCGGTGTGGCCGGGCCGGAACATTGCATCGAGATTGTTCATTCACCATCCGGATGACAATTGTTTCTCGCACTGGATTTACGAGAATGTAAGCGTTAAAATGATAAAGGATTAAGATGGATCGAGGAGCATCGAAATCACGTAGCAGCGTATCGGAAGGAAATAGAGTGAAGGCGATGGCTTCGATACTGGCAGTGATTGGGTTTGCATTGAGCGGTTGTTCGAGTCCCCGCCACTATTGGTATCATCCTGAAAAAACGCTTAGCGAGGCCCGCCTGGATTGTCGCGCGTGTTACAACCGGGCCGTAGAACAAGCGGCCGAAGATGTCGCGGACGAATATTACCGGCGTCCCCGTGAAATGCAGGAGACACCGCCCTGGTCGTCGCGGAGCGACCGCTGGAGCGGCGAGGAATTCGAAGCGCTGAACGAATCCACACTATGGGGATCGACCCATCGGGAGAACCTGTTTCGCGGTTGTATGACGTCCAGGGGCTACTCTCTGACTAGTGAAAAAGAACTGGACTCGACGATCCGTAAGAGCAGCCTGAGAGCCGGCAAGGTGGCGGGTCAATAGGCATAGCAAAAGAGGCTTTTCGACGTATTTGCCCTACTTCGCGGACGTTTGTTTTGCGAAAACTCGCTGATCCTACCGGAATACTTTTGATAATGAGATGAAATGTTGTTATTATAGGACCTGGAGCCTGCAGGAGTGTTTCAGTGACGTGTATAGGGCAAATCCAAGTTCACATTTGTTTTTTAAAAACCTGTTTTTCTGTTGGAGGAGAAGTAAAATGAGGACGGGCAGTTTCTCAGTTGTAAAATTTATGTATTTGTTGGCTGTAGTCATGGGGATCATTGCGGCGCCGGCATTGGCGTCCATTGACTGGACCAATGCGAACGCCAATAACGACTTCGGCGATCTTGACAACTGGAGTCCCGTTCCCACGAGTTTGCACGGGCAAGACTGTTATATCAACGAACTTTCCGGTGAGAACAAGGCAGGGATCTCTTACGCCTTGTCGGGTCATCCCGATGATTTGTATGTGGGCGTGGTCGATGCGAATACGGGGGAATTGCTGATTTCCGGCGGAAACAATACAATCACCAATCGCTTGAGGGTCGGTCGTGGTCATGGAACGGGAATCGTGACCATCACGGACGGGACTTTGAACGTTCCCAATACCTACACCACTTTCGGCGATACCGGCACAGCGGTTCTCACCATGTCCGGCGGCACACTCAATCTTGACCGCATTACCTTTGGTCAAAAAGCCGGCGACAGCAGTACATTGAACATGAGCGCCGGAACGATCAATATTAACACAAGCGATGCAACCCCCGCATCCTCCAGCGGCTCCCTGAGGATGGGGCTCGGTGACGCTAATCTCAATATTAGCGGGACTGCTGTGATTATTGCGGAAAAATTGTACATTGCCGAAGGCGGACGGATCAACATGAGTGGCGGAACGGTTCGTATTACCGGGGCTGAAGACGCGGAACCCACTTTCAATTTTGCCGAAGCAGCCATTGGAGACATGGCCGGAGAAATAGTATTCAATGGGGGACATTTTCTTATTACGGGCAACTATGAATCGTTGTTTGAAGCCGCAATCGGCGCCGGCCGTATTTACACGACGACGGTTGCCCGGGCCGTTCATGCGGAATATTTTCCCGAGGAAGGGCTGACGAAGCTTGTCCTCGTATCCTCTGAGAAGGCCTATCCTGCTTACCCTAAAGATGGACAGGAAGACGTACCCGGCAATGCCGTCCTTAAATGGATAGCGGGAGACTATGCGGATACGCATGATGTGTACCTCGGAATGGTTTTCGACGATGTCAACGACGCCGGCAGAGGCAATGATCCGAACGGTATTCTGGTAAGTCACAACCAGGCCGAAACGACGTATAACCCTCCCGGCGTTCTCGAATTTGGCCGGAGTTATTACTGGCGGGTTGATGAGTTCAACGATCTGCATCCGAATAGTCCGTGGAAAGGCAATGTCTGGAGCTTTACAACAGGCCATTTCGTTGTCGTAGACGATTTTGAACACTACGATGCCATGAGTCACCATATCTGGTGTGCCTGGCTTGACGGGCTTGGCTATGGTGTTCCAGGCACTGCGGATTATTATGCCGGTAACGGTACCGGTTCGGCTGTCGGAGATGAAAGTACGGCGTCTTTCACAGAGGAGACGATCGTCAAGAGGGGTCGTCAGTCGATGCCGCTGTCTTATGACAACAACAAGCAGGGCTGCGCCCATTATTCGGAGGTGGAGCTTACGTTGACATCACCGCGTGACTGGACACAGCAAGAAGTTGCGGAATTATCGTTATGGTTCACAGGCTCACTCAGCAACGATGCGGAACCCTTGTACGTGGCCCTGTCCGATAGCGCCGGCACATCGGCCGTCGTGGTCCATGATCATCCGGGCGCAGCGACGGTAGATATCTGGACGGAGTGGGTTATTCCGCTGCATATGTTTGCCGATCAAGGAATCGATCTGACTGATGTTGATAGGATTTCGATCGGCTTAGGGACGAAAGGCAACACAATGATACCCGGTGGCTCAGGTAAGACGTACATTGATGACATTCGACTGTACTGACCGAAAGAAGCTGCTAAATAGAAAAACCGCATTTGTGGAGATATAGACAGGTTATGTATCGATAATCAGAGCGGATTAGCATACCAACCAAGAGAAGGAGAATGGTTATGCACAGACAAAAAGGCTTTACACTAATAGAACTTTTGGTCGTTATTGCCATCATCGCCTTACTGCTTTCCATACTTATGCCGACATTGCAGAAAGTCAAGAAGCAGGCGCGCTCGGTGGCCTGCCAGGCCTCTTTGCACCAATGGACGCTCATTTGGTCGATGTTCACCACGGACCGGGACGGCTATTTTCATCAGGGCCTGGGTGGCGAAAGCCAAACGAGCGAGGGCCGATGGCCCGTCGTTATGCGGACGGAGTATCGCGATCTGGATATGCGTTTGTGCCCCATGGCGACGAAGCCCTTATCTGAAGGCGGCCTGAATCCGTTTGCGGCATGGGGCATCTTCAACGACGGTTCCTATGGTAGCTATGGCTTTAATGAGTGGTTGTGCAATCGGACGTCGGGCAGCAACGCGGATAACTATTATAGGCATGTCAATGTCAGACCCGCGGACAAGATACCGCTCTTTACGGATTGTTTTTGGTACGACGTCTGGCCGTTCCCTGAAAATCAACCCCCGCTACACGACGGCGCCACGGAAAACCTCGCCGGGAGCAATGAAATGCGGCGGGTTTGCCTGAATCGTCACGGCGGGGCGGTCAACAGCGCCTTCCTGGACTCGTCCGTGAGAAAGGTCGGGCTAAAAGAGCTTTGGACGCTGAACTGGCATAAGAACTTCAATCCGCACGGTCCTTGGACGAAAGCCGGAGATGTCCAGGCCAGTGACTGGCCGGAATGGATGAGAAAGTTCAGAGATTACTAAAAGACTCTAACAAGACCTCTCCCTTGTCACCCTGAGCGAAGCGAAGGGTCTCTAATCGGCCGCAAAGACTGAGATTCTTCGCTTCGCTCAGAATGACAAGCCCGTAAGGTCTTGGTTGGGTTAGAGTGCATAAATCTGCATGAATCTTAACGATAATCACCTCCATTCCCATATGCTATCTGGATGATTGTTGTCCAGAAAAAAATACGTAGTCACCACAATAGCGGAACGCCTATTCTTCTTGGTATGATAGCACAAAGTTCAATAGTAAATGAGTTGGGCCCCTGCCGTCACTGGGTATTCCCTCACCTCGGCAAGCAGGGGCCTTTCCTTTTGTTTACATGCCGATGGTATAGGGTTCATCTTCGGTTTGGAATGGGCCGGGGACGACGAGCGTCGCGGTGAACGGTCCGTCAACGTTTTCAGGCTCTCGCCACGAGAGCGAACAGGTGCCGCCTCAGCCATATTGAAATGCAAATGTCCGGTCATACGTACCGTCTTTATTCTTGATCCGCAGCTTAGGTGCGCCCGGTCGAGATCCGTTGCGCGTGAGTGTGATACTTTCGTCGAGCCGGCCTTGAAGCGATTGAGTGAAGGCATGGTATTTCGGGCCAATTCGACGGCCATGAACAACCGCGATGATCGGCTCGCCGACGTCTAGATTAACCCGGCCGCCTTCGGTGACCTCAAAGGGGCCTTCGGGATCGTATTGTTGGCCCGTCAACGTCCATGTATTGTTCTGCTCATCCTTGCGTTCGGCCCGCCATGAACCTATTTGGTACTTGCCGGCCGGTAATTGTCCGACACCTTGATCGATATCGACCGTCACAAGCCCGTCCGGGCCGTCGGCTGCAAACTGGGTGATCGTTTCAGGCAGAAGTATCGTTCCACTGGACACGTTCTCAATAACAATGGGTTTCGGAACGATGGGATCCGGTTCTTGCTCTTCGCGGGATGTTTGGGATCGGTACACACCCAGTATGACGAATGCTAATAAGACTGTTCCTAAAACCAATGAAACAAGAGTTTTGTTCTGCATTGTGCCCCTTTCGGTCATTGTTCTCGTGGGTGCCATTCAGCGTTTCACACCGTTTAGGCTAATAGTACGGTCCATCGTGATAAAAGGTTGATATATTTTATCCTTTTTTACAT
>Ga0180432_10005763_pt1 | contig 16326 bp, 8 predicted proteins | sample SS_ome_10_FD_132414 | JGI IMG/M metagenome (GOLD analysis project Ga0180432, IMG submission 132414) | Hypersaline lake sediment archaeal communities from the Salton Sea, California, USA - SS_1_MS_2 metaG | ecosystem: Environmental > Aquatic > Non-marine Saline and Alkaline > Hypersaline >... | reverse complement strand
GCGTTGTGGGCGTAGCACGGGCATCTTGCCCGTGAATACAGAGGCCAGCGACTCGTTTCCACGGCGTTTTGTCCATGGGCAAGATGCCCATGCTACCTTGTAGGCCCACAACGCAACCGGCTCTCGCCTACTCCTCGATGACTACCCGGAACCCGACGTTGACCACGGGCTGGTAGGGCTGGTAGCCCAGGCGGAAGCTGCTCGTGGCGCGACCGGGGCGGTCGCGCCAGGACCCGCCGCGGACGACCTTTCGGCCGCGGGCGGCCGGGGCGTTGCGGCCGTCGGACGGAACATACGGATATGGCCTATAGGCCGAGCGGGTCCACTCGGCTGCGTTGCCGTGCATGTCCATCAGGCCCCACGGGTTGGGCTTGCCGTAAACGACGTCGGCGCTGTACTTGACGCCGTCACTCAGTCGGCTGCGCGGCATGGGGTTGACCCTGCCGGACATCGACCTGTCTGCGAAGTTGGCGATGCCGTCAAACGGCGCGTCGACCGGGCCGTACCACATGGGCGTGTCGGTCCCCGCCCGGCAGGCCCATTCCCACTGGGCCTCGGTCGGCAGTCTCACCTTCCTGCCGGTCTTCGCGCTGAGCCATGTGCAGAACGCCATCGCCTGGTGCCACGTTACGCGGACGACAGGCTGTCCGGGCCGGTTGGCCGGGTCGCCGGGGCCGGTGAGGTTCTTGCCCGGGCGGTCGATATACGCGCTGTCGTGTTTGGGATCGAACAAGGCGTAAACGGCGTTGCTGATCTCGGCGGTGCACATCGCGAACGGCTTGTCGATCGTGACCGCATGCAGCGGCCTTTCGTCGAGCGCTCCGGCGGCACTGCCCATGACGAATCGCCCGGCGGGAACGCGCACGAAGTCCAGCTTCAGCTTGTTGTCCAGGGAGATCGTCGTGACGGGCGGCTTGCCGGCAGCGTGCTGCTTCGCAACGGCCTGGGCCGCGGTCATCGGCCAGCCGGCCACCTTCGGCCTGGGCCCGGCGTAGGGCGCCTGCGGGGTAGGCTTGAGGGGCCTGACGGGCGCCCGTTTGGCCGCCGCCGCCTCGATCTTCGCGAACTCATCCTCCGGGTCGACGTCGACGCTGGCGTACAGCCTGGCCAACTCGACACGCCGCTCGTGCTGATTCCGCCCGCGCCACACGGGCGGACGCCACGACCCGCGGTGGGGCACGTTCAGGTCGATCCACGTCACGAGCCGGCTGGTGTCTTCCTCGCTGAGCGTGACGTTGTTGTGGCCCTTTTCGAGCATCTGGATCAGCTCGCTGGTCGATGCGTGATACTCCATCGGTCGGAACATGTGGTAGTCGCTCTCGGATCCCGGTCGGCGGGCGTACGGCTGCAGGGCCATGTAGCTGACGTCCCGGAGGTACCCGGTCATGTGGAACCTCTCGGCCTTCGGGTCCTTCTTCTCGGGTTCGCGGATCGTGCCCGAGAGGTCGGGTATCCGCTTGCCGTCGGGGCGCTCCTTGCCATTGTGGCAGCCCGCGCAGTGCTTCTGCAGCACGGGCAGGACCTCGTTCCTGAACGAGAACGGCCGCGCCGGACCGTACCACGGCTCGATCGGGCTGGGGCCGCGGCCCGAGGCGAGGGGCACGACGCGCGGCGGGGCGCTGTTGGGGTCTTCGTGGCACCCGTTGCACGAGACGGCCTCCCCGGGCATGCCGACCAGCCAACTGCGCATGAGCTGCAAGGCGCGGCCGCGCTCGTCGAGCGGCTGGAGGGCGATCGGCGTATTGGCCGGGATGCGGAAGCTCGCCGAGCCGTCGGCCTCGACCTTCACCGTGCCCAGGACGCGCTTGACGTCCCAACTGCTCTCCATGCCCACGCTGGCGTGCCCCCCGGAGTGCACGTGCGCGTAGTGATACGAGAAGACCCGCAGCCGCTTGACCGTCCCGACCGGAATGCCCGCCAGGCCGGGCCCGTGGTAGATGTTCGAGATGTAGACCGTCGCATCCTTGCGGGCCAGGTCCATCAGCCCGGCGACCACCGGGGGCGTCTTCGTCTTGCGGTAGGGGATCGGCTCGAGCAGGGCGGCGCCGTCAAGCTCCTTCAGCAGGACGATGTTGTCGAACACGTCCACGAGGTAGACGCCCCACAACGCGTCGGGCGTCTTCTTCATGCTGACGAGGTGGTAGTTCCGGCTGAGGGGATAGGGGTGCAGGAACTGCGGCCAGTGCCCGTCGACCAGGCGATCGACCATGACGGGCTCGACCTTCTTCCCGCGGCCGGGTATCGCCTGGACTACGCCGTCGGCCTCGAAGCGTCCCTTGGCCGGGTCGAGGATCACGAGCTGCCCGGCGCGGGGCACGCCGTGATGCCCGCCGACGATGCCGATGACCTGCGTGCGGTGGTCCGGGATCGCCCGGGCGTAGAAGTACGCGTTCGGCCAGTACGAGTTCGACCCGTAATAGGCCATCTGCCCCGTGCCGTCCGGATTGCACGTGAACAGCACGCGGGTGAAGAAGTGCGGCGTGTCGGTGTACTCCCACCGCAGGTACATCAGCCGCCCGTCGTTCATCACGGTGGGGCACCAGTCGCTGTCCTGCTCGAAGGTCAGCTGCCGGATCTTCTTCGTCTCGGGGTCCAGCAGGTAGATCGAGGCCATCGGCTGGTTGCCGTTCTGGCAGGGCAGCCCCTGGTAGCAGGCGGTGGAGGTGGTGGCGATCTTCCCGTTGGGCAGGTAGCAGGAGTCGTAGAAGCTGACGTCCGGCACATTGTCGGGCGTCAGGAGGCGAGCGGCGTCGTCGCCTTCCTTGACGTCGTACAGCCCCCAGCGGTCTTCCACGTCGCCGGAGGAGAACATGATCCGCCGGCCGTCAAAGTGCAGATCCACGTCGCAGATGATCCGCCTCTGGTCGGTCCGGTAGACCGTGCGCAGCTCGCGTGCCGTGCGCAGTTCGGACAGTTTGACCAGCGAGTCGTCCCAGCCGGTGCCCGGGGCCCTTATCGTATCGTTGACGCGGGCGTTGAGCGTAGGCAGGCCCAGCTTGCCGCCCGCCGCCGTCCGCGCGTTGCGAAGCGGGCGCTTGACCAGGAGGATCCTGTCGAAATCGAGCAGCGGATTGGCCAGCAGGGCCTCCCGCTGGAGCGCCTCAAACGCCGCGGCGGCCTGTGCGGCGTCGTGGCCGCGGCGGATCCGCCCCTCGAGCGCGTCGAGCAGGCCGAGGTACTTCGCCGCCGCGTAGCGATCCCCGAACGTCTTGCCCAGGTCCTGGATCGCCAGCCGAAGCGACTGCGGCGTGCCCATGGACACCGGCTTGACCGGCTTGGCGGGCCTGGGCACTCGGGGCTTCTTCTTCCTGCGGGCCTTCTTGGCCTTGGCGGCCGCGCCGCGGTCGCGGCGGGCCTTCCCGGCGGGGTCTTTCTGAGCCTCGGTCTTGGCCGCTCCGGCCGGGTCCGGGCCGGACCACAAGACCGCCGCTACCGTCATCGCCAGCGCGGCCGCCAGGCCGCAGTTCACACGGATGCTCCTCATGCGTCGTGCCTTTCTGCAGCACGGGCCACGCCTTTTGGCCGTGGCCCGCTGCCGCTGTGTGTGCCACTATACCGTCCCCGCCCCGGCCCACGAAGGCGACTTGAGGCGCTGCCCTACTGCCACTCGATGCGGTAGTCGATCCGGTCGATCCGGGCGGTGATCTTCCCGGTGATCTGGTCGAAGTCGATCAACTGCACTTGCCAGCGATAGGTTCGCGACCCGTCGGGGTGCTCATCGACGTGGTACTTGCCCCGCCAGCCGAGGCCCTTAGGCGGAGTCTGGACCTGCGTGATGCCCTTGATCCGCCGCTTCGTGCGGATCTCGGCGTTAACGCAAGTGATCTCGAGGTCGTATTGCTCCCCGCACCAGCGTCTCTTGGCGTAGGTTCCGGCGCCCCGGCAGACGTAGAGGTCCTTGTCGGCCCATTTCTTCCAGTCTTCCGGCACGCGGATCTTCACGGGCCACCACGTCGCCGGGGCGTGCACCGAGACCACGTCGCCGGCGACGGATACCTTGGCCGGGGCCGACTTCGGGGCCGACGGAATGTGCATCGTGAAGGCCGGGTCGCCGAAGAGCGTCCGGATGTGAAGCTGGTAGTGATTGGGCCCGCGGTCCTGCTGGCCGGTTTCCAGCGTGGTCACCACCATGCTGTTGAGCGCCATCCGGTGGGCCTGACCGATGGTCTTGCCTGCCAGTACGCCGTTCCAGAACTCCAGCCGAAGTTGTTCCTGGTAGGCGATGCCCGGCCGCGAGTTGCCCACGAACGAGACGGCCCCGTTGCGGAACAGGCGGGCGATGACCGATCGGCAGTCACTCTGGCGGTCCAGCACGGCGGTGAGGCACCCGCCCGACTCGACAACCACGGGCGCCAGCAGGGCGGTCGATTCCCAACTGAACGTCTGGCCGAGGTCCTTCCACCACGAGTGGGCCATGTGCGTCATCGCCGCGGTCCGCGTCAAGGGGGAGTCCTGGTCGAACTCCTTGGCCCGCTTGCCCCTGGTGCCCTTGACGCCCGGGGCGGGTTCGACGGGCTTTTCGATCCATTTCAGGTCGGACCGGTCGTGGCGGAACGACTTGCGAAAACCGACGTTCTCGAACAGCTTGGTATACGTGTTCTCCCATCGCGCCTCGCCTGTGTTTCGCTGCCACGACGGATCGAGCAGGTGCTCGTAGGTGACGACCCGGCTGGCGTAGAGCGTTGCCAGCGAGGCGTTTTCGGCTATGAGCCGCCCCACGCCGATCTCGGCGAAGATGTCGTCGTCGACGTTGGCGTACGGCAGGTCGGTGGTCATGTCCTTGTCGCCGTTGGGCACGAGTCCCTGGCAGATCGCGTCGGGGAAGCCCACGAGGCACAGGTGCTCGGGATGGCGTCCGGCGGCGCGGTAATGCGCCTCCAGGTCGCGCTTTACGGGATCGACCGGCGGCCAGGTCAGCCAGACGTCGCACTTGCCCGGGCCGCCCTTCGGCCCGAGAGAGACGATATACCGTTTCTTGCCTATCGCGAGGCGGTCGTTCATGGCGAACGGCCCCTCGCCCGGGTCGGCGTACGAGCCGTTGCCGTTCAGGTCCACCGTCAACCGGCTGCGACGGCCCCTGGCCTCGCTGGTGACCATGAACGCCACGTCCTGCCCGTCAAGGCTGATGCGGCCGACGCGCTTCCGGATCGTGTTCTTGGGCTGCTTCTTGCGCTGCCTGGCGGGCTGCTTGCCGGGCGGGGCCTTGGGCTTGGGCACGTCCTTGCCGGCGAAGCCCACCTTCCACCGCACGTCGTACGCCAGCGGCACGACCATGCCGTCCCTCGCCGCCGCCAGCAAGGGCGCCGCCAGCGAGAGCTTCTTGATGGACGTGTGCGACCGGTCCCTCGGGTTGACGGCCGCCAGGTACGTCGTTGCCAGGCCCGCCTTGCGCAGCCAGGCCAGGACGGCCTTGGCGTCGGCAAGGTCGGTCACCGTCAGGTGCTGCCGCTTGAGTCCGGCAGCCGCCTTGACGGCCGGCCCGACGACGACGGCTTGTTTGGCGCCGAGATGCTTGACCACCTTGGATGCCGCGGCCGACATCCCGTCATTGCCGGCCGGCAGCAGGGGCGCCCGCAGCCTGGCCGCCAGGGCGGCGGCCACTAGCGCCGAAGCGTAATCGTCGTCCCGGCAGACGACGACCCGGGCCGATGACTTCCAGAACGTTTGCGCCAGGGCGCAGGCGGCCGAGTCGGCCGACTTGGCGGTAAGGGCACGCCACGTAGCCGGGGCCTTGGCCGGGCGCGGGCCCACCACGTAGACCGCCCGGGGCGTGTAGCGCTTGAGGTAGTCCTCGATCTCCCGCGTCACGCCGCCCTGACCGAAGGCGATTGCCGCCGGCTTGCCGTCGTTGGCCACGGTGGCGGCGGGCACCGCCGCCAGGAAGGCCATATCCTGCCAGCCCGGCTCGGTCGGCACGTTCACCAGCAGCACCGTTCGCTCCGCCGCGGCCGCCGGCACGACCGCCGCTGCCAACATCAGTACGAATGCCCCGGCGCAGGTGTGCTTCACACGGATGCTCCTCATGCGTTTGGTCTTCTTGTGGCACAGGCCACGCCTGCCCGCCGTGGCCCGCTGCCGTCGATAGCGACATTATACCCATGCTATTTCGGCATCACGGGGGGCAGGTTGGCGGCCCAGGCGGTGCCTCGGCGGAACAGCTCGCCGACGGCCGGGGCCTCGAAGGCCTTGACGTCGTGGCCGAGCGGGCAGTGGAAGATCCGCCCCTTGCCGTACTGGAGGATGAACGCCATCGCGTAGAACTTCTTGTCGACCTTCGAGCGGGCGTGGGCGATTGTTTCGATGGGCGTCTTGCCGTCCAGGCACGTGTACAGTTCGTCGGTCGTCACGAAGTCCTTCATGCCCTTGACGATCGGATGGTCCGGCTTGGCGATCTCGACGGTGAACGGCCCGCGCGGGTCGTGGCCGCGCATCTTGGGGTTCCAGACCCGCCCGACGATCTTGACGAACCCGTCCCACCCCTGCCAGGCCCCACAGGCGAAGTGGACCATAACCACGCCGCCGCCGGCGGACACGAACTTCGTGAAGTTAGGCTGCTCCGCCGTCCAGGCCGAGGGCTTCTCGTAGTCCTTGAAATGAAACACGACCACGTCGTACTTGTGCAGCGTGGGCGAGGCCAACTGGTGCGGATCGGCCACCACCTGCACCTCGAAACGCTTGTCCTTGGCCAGCAGGCCCGCCAATACCGGCGCCGTCTGCTGCCACTTGTGCCCGGGGTAGTCCACGCCGGTGACGATGAGCACGTTGGTCTTGGCCGCGTCCTTCGGCACGGGCATGATTTTGGGCAGATTGGTTTTCACTTGCGGCTTCGCGGCGGGTTTGGCGCGGCTCCGCCGGCGTTTGGCTACCCGTGCGACCGCCGGCGCAGCCGTGCTTACGGTCGTGCCCTTGATCTGCGTCCCGGCGTCGGCCTCGAACAGCCAGACCTCCCCGACAACCACGTTCGTCCCGCTTTCCAGGCGGAACGTCAAGCGAAGTCGGCCCTTGCTCGAGATCGCCTGCGGGACAGGCAGGATGATCTCTGCGGCCCCTTTGCGGGCGGCGATGAAGCTGGGCAGCTTGGTGGCCTTGAGCAGTTGGGTTTCCCGTCGTCCCGCGGGCGAGGCCCATACGGACTGCACGCGGTCGTTGTGATCGTAGTCCCACCAACTGAAGCCCACCGCGTAGTGCTTCTTTGCGTCCAGCCCGCTCAGGTCAAATCCGACCGCGGTGGAATCGAACGCGATAGTGCCGGCCGGAACGGTCCCGGAACCCGCCCAGACATAGGACGCACCGTTCAACAGCTTGATCCGCGGGCCCGAGGTGGTCCCGGCCGCGGCGGCCGGGCCGCAGTCAAGGTACAGCACCATGCGGCAGCCCTTCGGCCCTCGCGACGCCAACTGCCTCTTCCTCGCCTCGACTTCCTTCTTGCCGTAGCTCGCCCGGGCCGGTCCCGCGGGTCTGCGGCGGCCGCGGCGCCTGACGGCCGCGATCTTCGCGATGATGTCCTTGCCCGGCTTGGCGGCCAGCACCTTGTCAAAGGCCTCGGCCGCCGCCGCCGGCGAGAGTCTCGCGATCTGCTGGGCCAGGCCCACCACCGCCAGGGCCGCTTCTTCCTTGACCTGCGGGTCGTCCAGCATCGAGACGGCCATCTCCAGCGTTACCGTCGACGCCGTCGCGTCGGCCAGGGCCGACAGCATCATCCGCTTGCTCTCGACGGTCTTGACCAGCCGGCGGATCTGCCCGAACGCCGCGGCCGGGTCCTTCGATCCCGGCGCCAGGCGCAGGTACCCGCGCATCGCCAGGACCCGGTCACGCTTGCTCGCCGAGTCGCTTACGATCTTTAGCAGCGGCCCGCAGGCGGCGGGGTCCGGCCAGTTTGCCAAGGCTCGCAGGGCGGCCTCGTTGACCGTCGCTTCGGGCGTGCCGAGCCGGGCGACCACGGCCGAGAGCGCTTCGGCCCCGCCGAGCGTGCCCAGCACGCGCACGAGTGAGACGGTCGTCTCGCTGGTGGCCGACTTCAGCCCGGCCAGGGCGGGCTTGGCCGCGGCTGCGCGGTCGGGCGCCCGGCGGGCGACGGACAACAGCGCCTGTTCGATGCCCGTGCGGTCGGCGGGGGTCTTGGCGGCGACGAGCATCTGCACGAGCCGGGCAAAATCGGCAGGCCCGGCGAGTTTTGCCAGTCCGCCATAGGCCGTCGCGCGGACGGTCGGCTCCGCGTCGCCGGCCGACGTCATCAGGGCGGGCACGATGCCGTCGGCGCGCCGGGCAATGGCGGCTGCGATCAGTTCAACGCGCACGTTCGCCGGTCCCTTGGCCAGTCCGGCGATAAAGGCCGCGTCGGTCTTCTTCCCGCCGAGGCGAACGAGGCTGTCCCGCGCCGCCGACCGAGCCGGATCCTTGCCGGATGCGGCAATCTTCGCCAGGGCGGCCATGTTCTGCTCGTCACCGAGTTGGCCTATCGCCTGGATCGCGGCGGCCTGGACCTGCGCGTCGCTGCTGTCGAGCCACTTGGCCACGGCCGGCGCGGCCGACCTGTCGTCTCGCCGCCCCAGCGCTCCCAGCAGCAGCACTCGCCCGGCCGTGTTGAGCGCGTCGAGCCGGGCGGTCATCGCGGTGGTGGCCTTCGTACCCGGCATGTTGGCGATCAGGCTCAGCGCGGGCCCGGCCAGGGCGCCGTCCTTGTCGTCGAGCACGGCCAGAAGCGGTCCCAGGGCCTCGTCGGGGCTGGACCGGGCCAGTCCCGTCAGGCCGGCCCATCGCCACCGCTCGGGGCGCCCTTTGGCCGTCAGTTGGCGGTAGAGCGACGCGGCGGATTGGGCGTCCCCGGCGTCGAGACGACGCGTGGCGCACTCGAGCAGCGCGTCCAGCAGGGCAAGCGTGGGCTTGAGGTTCCCGTCGGCCAGGGCGGCCGCGGCGTCGGTGGAGCCGATCGACCCCAGCGCCGCGGCTGCTGCCGCTGCCACGGCCGGGTCCCGGTCAGTCAGAAGGGCCTGAAGCGAACCGCCCGCTCGGGTGTCGCGCCGGGCGCCTAGCGAGTTGATGAATCCGACCCGCGCGGTCCCGGCTGCGTTCTTCAGCGCGTCTCGAAGGACCGCATCTGCGGCGGGGCACGCAAGGCGCTGCAACGCCCCACGCGCCGGTCCGGCCGTCTTGGGGTCCTTCAGCAGCGGGGCCACCGCCTTGACGGCCGCCTCGTCGCAGACCAGCGGCACGTACAGGCAGGCCAGGCACTTGGCCTCTGCCGTGGCTGATTTGTCCCTAAGGACGGCGATCAGTCGCGCGGCCATCGCGGTGCGGGCCTTCGGGTCGCCCGAGGCCTCGTAGGCGGCCCGTTCGACGGCCTTGACGGCCTTTCGGCTGGTTCCTGGTGTGTACTTGCTGAATGCTGCGAAGGTCTCATCCAGCGGCTGGGCGGCGGCCCGCGGGCCGGGAACAAGCAGGCCGGCCAGAACGGTTGTGACGATTGCGACACGGTAGACTCTCATTGTTGGCCCTTTCCAGGCTGTGCGACGTCCTCCGGAGGCGATGCCTGCCGGACAGGGATTACAGCCGCCACGGGGCGCGCATCGAACGCGAGAGCATCTTGTCGGCCGCCTCGTCCTTGATGAACTTCTCGGCCTTCCAGTCGAAGGTCAGCTTCCGCCTCAGTCGGGTGGCGATATCGGCTACGAGGGTGGCGGTGGTAGCGCGGTGTCCTGCCTCGACGGGCGCGGCGGTGTCGCGGCGCGTGCGGATGCACTCCAGGAAGTTGCCGTGGTGGCTCCGGCTGACGTAGAGCCGCTCGTCGGACGCCTTCAGCGTGGTCCTCAGCAGCGAGGCGGGTTCGGCCTGGATCCCCCCGCGCCGCACGTGCACCCAGCCCTTGTCGCCTATGAATCTGACGCCCTGACTGTGTCCGGGCACCCGGTTGGAGCAGAAGCTCAGGACCACGCCGTCCGAGGCGGTGATCTTCGTCTGCCAGGTTATGGACGTATCGGCCATCCCTTCGTCAGGGAAGACGGCGGTGCCCTCCACGGTCACGCGGCCTTTTCTCAGTTGCGGCTGTCCCCACAGGGCTATGTCCACGTGGTGTACGCCCCAGGACTGGATCCATCCGGCACAGTAATCGGACATGAAGTACCAGTTGAAGCTGCACTTCAGGTCGTTGTAAGGCGTCCAGGGCGCCGGGCCGAGCCAGATGTTGTAGTCGATGTCAGGCGGGGGGTCCTTTGGCACGGCTACAGGCAGCTTGCGCCCGCCGGGCACGCCGACCTTGATGGTGTGCAGTTTGCCCAGGTAGCCGTTTCGCGCCAGTTCGCACGCCATGCGAAACCGCGCGTCGGACCGTTGCTGCGTGCCGATCTGGAACACGCGCCCGTACCGCCGGACGGCCTTGCACAGGGCGCGGCCCTCGGCCACGGTCAGCGAGAGGGCCTTCTCGCAGTAGACGTCCTTTCCGGCCCGCACGGCGTGAATTGCGTGCAGCGCGTGCCAGTTCTCCGGCGAGGCGATGAACACCGCGTCGACGTCGTCCCGGGCCAGCAGTTGGCGGAAGTCCTGGTACGCCCCGCAGCCCTTGTAACGCCTGTCGACCCGGGCCTTGTTCTTGGCGATCTTCGACTTGTACGGGTCGCACACCGCCAGCACCTGGACGTCGCGGGCGTTGAGCAGACTCCCGACGTGGCCCGAGCCGCGCCCCCCCACGCCGATGAAGCCCAGGCCGATGCGATCGGACGCCGCCGTCGCGCCGTCCTTGCCCAGCGCCGAGGCCGGGACCACCGTCGGCAGCGCCGCCGCCGCGGCCGCGCCGGCAAGCAGGCTCCGCCGCGATACCCCGCGCGCAGAGACGAGGTTCGAGGACGTCTCGTTCATGATGCGACTCCTTTTCTCGCAGGTGTCGTGTGCTCTAGTCGTCGGTCTTCTGCTCCAGCAGGGTGCCGAAGCGCTTGTTGATCGCCAGGGCCGGGTCCAGCGGGACGTCGACCGGGCGGCAGTCGTCGGGAATGCTGATGGTAGGCGTCGGGCGAATGGTCTTGCCCTCGAACTGAGGCAGCCACTCGCGCTCGGCCTCGAGCATCTCCGAGCACATCTGGCGGATTTCGTTGAGGGTGCAGACGGCCCCGGACAGGGGGTCCATGGCGGCAGCGTGGACGATGGCCTCGGTGTCGCCTTCGAGCGCCGCCAAGGCGCCGAGAATCTGCACGTTGACGTTCGACCTGCACGCCGCCGCACACTGCGGCGGCAGCGAGCCGATGTTCGTGGGATGCAGCCCGGTATCGTCGGCGAATGTCGGCACTTCCACGCACGCCTCGGTCGGGAGGTTCAGGATGTACCCGTCGTTGCGGACGTTGCCCATGAACCTGAACGGGCGGCCCGTGACCACCGCCTCCATGATGTACGAGCAGTATTCGGCGCTGCGCGATGCGATCTTGGCCGTCTCGTACTCCAGCGGGTCGTGCTTGGCGTACTTGGCCGCCAGGGTCTTGGAGTACGTGTAGTACGCGCCGCTTTCGCCCCCGAAGGCCGGCTCGTCGCAGTAGAGGTCCAAGGCCCGCTTGCTGCTGCGGAACCACGGCAGGTACTCGCTGAGGTGCCCGGTCGACTCGGTCATGAAGTACCCGAACTGCCGAAAGACCTCCCCGCGGACCTTCTCGTTCCTGTAATACTCGGGCTTCTCGAAGACCTCCCGCAGCTTGGGATACAGGTCGCGGCCCTCGTGGGTCAGCTCCAGGAACCAGTCCATGTGGTTGATGCCCCCGCAGACGTAGCCGATCTGGTCCTTGGGCACCTCGCAGTACCCGGCGATCAGGTCCAGCGTCGTCTGCACGCCGTGGCACAGGCCCACGAACGGGGCGTCCGAGACCAGCCCCAGCGCCAGGCAGTTGGCGGCCATCGGATTGGCGTACTGGAGCATGATCGCCCCGGGCCTGGACAGTTCCTCCATGTCGTTGATCATGTCCACGAGCACGGGAATGGTTCTCAGTCCGCGGAACAGCCCGCCGGGGCCGAGCGAATCCCCGATGCACTGGTCCACGCCGTACTTCATCGGGATCTCGTAGTCGAACGTGTACGCGTCCAGCCCGCCGACCTGGATCATGATCACGACGAAGTCGGCGTCGGTCATGGCCTCGGCGCGGTCGAGTGTGGCGGTGATGGTGGACGGCAGACCGTTCTCGGCGACCATGCGGTTGGCGAACGCCTCCATGCGCCTGAGCTTCGGCTCGGTGCGGTTCATCAGGGCGAACTCGCTGTCGGCCAGCGCGGGTGTCGCCATCATGTCGCTCAGGAGCGTCTTGCAGAACACGACGCTCCCGGCCCCGATCATCGCTATCTTCTTCGCCATCGTCTTGTCTCCCGTAGGTCCGGGGCGAGACGCCGCCCCTCAAGGCACCGCCCAGAGCCTGTCTTATCCAGTTGAACGGCACCGCGCCCGCGGTGTTTCGGGCGATTCGAACATGATAGAACCCCCGCTGAAAGCTCGCAATGGAATCCTGCCCTCGTCGGGTGTGGCACCGCCCTGACGAGGATGGTACGTTCTGCTGCACCGAAGAAAGGGTTCGACGATGCCCACGCCCCTCAAAGCGATCGCGTGTGCCGTGCTGGGCCTTCACGTCGCCGCCACGGCCTGTGCCGAGGAAGTCGCCATGCCCGCAGCCGATCTCCACAGCCTCGCCCCGCCCGTGCTCCTGCCGGATGGACGCGAGTTCAAGACCTGGCGCCCCGTCCTGGAGTTCGCCAGGACACTGTACGTGGACGTCTCGGCGCCCAACGCCTCGGATGACAACCTCGGCACGAAGGCCCGCCCGTTCAAGACGATCGACCGGGCCGCGCAGGTGCTCCGGCCGGGCCAGCGGGTGATCGTGGCCGCGGGCGTCTACCGCGAGTGGGTCCGCCCGAAGCGCGGGGGCACCTCGCCGAGCAAGATGATCAGCTACCAGGCCGCCCCGGGCGCCAAAGTCGTCATCAGGGGCTCCCGCCTGGTCAAGGGGCCGTGGCGGCCCGGCCCGGCGAAGGGCCTCTGGACGCTGGCCCTCAAGGCCGAGTGGTTCCGTCACGGCTACAACCCCTTCGCACAGCCGAACGTCACGCCAAAGCAGTTCGACATGATGTCGTGGGCCCAACGCTGGCGGGGCAAGAAGCCCTACACGCAGCCCAGGGGGCTGGTGTTTCAGGACGCCCGGCGGCTGCGACAGGCCCTGACGCCGGACGAGCTGACCACACAGCCCGGCACGTACCACGTGGCCGCCGACGCCTCGGCCCTGCACGTGCACCCGTTCGACGGGGCCGACCCGAACGAGGCTGTCATGGAGATCACCACGCAGCGATGCGTCTTCGCCCCGGCGACGATCGGCCTGGGGTTCATCCACGTCGCGGGCTTCACTATCGAGCACGCGGGCAACCCCTATCCGTTCCCGCAGTTCGGGGCGCTGTCCACCTGGCGCGGGCACCACTGGCTCATCGAGAACAACACCGTCCGCCAGGTCAACGGCGTCGGGATCGATATCGGCGACCAGCACTGGTCGCTGCCGAAGCCCAAGGTCAAGCCCGGCCGGCATATCGTGCGGCATAACACGATCGCCGATTGCGGCGTGTGCGGCATCCAGGGCCTGGCCTGCCACGACTGCCTCATCGAGGACAACCTCCTGGTCGGCAACGCGATCTACCCGGTCGAGCACTACTACGAAACCGGCGGGATCAAGACCCACCGAAACGTCAACACGCTGATCCGACGCAACCGCATCTTCGACACGCACCACGGGTGCGGCATCTGGATGGACTTCGGTAACATCAACTCCCGGTGCAGCCGGAACATCATCGTCAACTCGCGCACGGTCCACGGCGGGATCTTCATCGAGGCCTCCCTCCAGCCGAACATGATCGACCGGAACGTCATCTGGAACACCCGCGGGGCCGGCATCTACGAGCACGACTGCCGCGACCAGATCATCTGCCACAACTTCATCGCCAACAGCACCGGCCCGGCGATCCGCCTGCGGGGAAAGGTCACCAACCGCAGGGTCGACGGCCGGCCCATTGTCAGCGGCAACCACACCGTCATCAACAACATCCTCGTGGGCAACAGGAGGCTGATCGAGACGCGCGACAAGCACGCCGACCTGGGCAACAACATCAGCAAAGGCGTCACCGCCTCGCTCGACCCAAAGACGCTGACCCTCACCTGGCACGTCGAGGCCGAAGTGCCCAAGTGCCGAGCCTTGAAGCCCATAACGCACGACTTCTTCGCCAGGCCCTGGTCCCCGACCGCCCGGGTCCCGGGCCCCTTCCGCAAGCCCCCGACGCGCGCGACTTCCGTACATCTATGCCCCCCAAAGGCCAACCGCAGTTGACGCGGTCGGACGTGGCGGGGGATACTGACCGCGCGGCCGGGCGGTCCGGCCGTGCGATTGAACCGGAACGGCGGGGCGCCGCCATCGGAAGGACAACCGTGATGTCGTTCTTCAGGCTGCGGGTCTCGAAGGACGAGCGCAGGCGGCTCTGGGTCCTTCAGGGCTGGGTCGTGGCCGTGGGCATCCAGGTGCTGGTGGTCGCGGCGCATCTGTACCCGGTGGATTTGGACCGCACGGCCACGACGGCGCTGGCGCTCTTCATGGCGGCGCTGCTCGCCCAGACGCTCACGGCGCATCTGGCGTTCTTCGTTTTGCTGGTGGCCGGCCTGGCCGCGTGGGGCCGCCGGTGGAAGCTCCTGATCGCGGCGTGTCCGCTCAGCATCTGGCTGCTGGTGGTCTGGACGGGAATGCTCTGGCCGGCCACGCCTCCGTCGCCGGTCGGGCCCGCCCTGAAGGTGATGTCCGTCAACCTGCTCATGGTCAACCGCAACCACGCGCCGATCGTCGCGGAGATCCGCCGGGAAGATCCGGACCTGATCTGCTTCCAGGAGTACACCGAACATTGGCACAGCGCCCTGCGCAAGGGCCTGGGCGGGCGGTATCCCCACCGCGAGTTCATCTGCCGGTCCGATTCGTTCGGCCTGGCGATCTGGTCGAAGCGGCCCCTGTTGGACGTGGAGCGTCGGCTGCCGGCCGACGGGGCGCCGCCGCAGGCCCTGCACAGCATGCAGTTGCCGGCCTTCCGGGCGGAGGTCGAGCAGGGCGGTCGGCGCTGGGCGGTGTACAACATTCATCTGCTGCCCCCGCGGCGCCTGGACTACGTCCTCGATCAGCGGGCGCAGTTCAGGGCGCTGGTCGGGAGGCTTCAGGCCGATTCGCTGCCGGTCCTGCTGACCGGGGACTTTAACTGGAACCAGTACACCTGGTATCACCGCCGGTTGAAGAGGCTGGGCTTGGCCGAGGGCCACGCCCAGGCCGGTTGGGGCGGCGGGGGCACCTGGCCGGCCAGCGGCCGCCTGTGCTACCTCCCGGGACTGCGCCTGGACCACATCTACCTTCGCGGCCTGGTCTGTCTGGCCCATCGCACCGGAGCGGCCCTGGGCTCCGACCACCGCGCCCTCATCGCCCGCGTGGCCGAGGCGGAATAGACGCGCCCGTTTACCGATTCCAGTTCACAATATCGTCGTCGGTGAAGTACTTCCGGTCGTCGCCCGGCGCGATGAGGAGGAACTCGTCCTCCATGTGCGGCGTGTCTGAAGCGCCGAACCGCGTGTCTCGGATGAACGCCTGAAAGTCGCCCCCCTTGTGTGGATCGCTATGAACCGCGTTGTCGGCCTCGACGTACTGGGCGACGCCGCTGACACCGATCCGTGAGGGATAGTACAAGATCGGCATCGGGTCATCGTACTGATCGGAGATCACGTTTCTGCGGCCGTTGGCGTCGATCAGATCGCCGGCCCTATACGCCGCGTAGTACGACGTGGGCCACTGGCCATCCCCTGTGAACATCGCCCTGGCAAGCACCTGGGCCCCGCTGTTCCGGCCGACCCAGTCCAGGGTCTGCTGCCCGGGGAAGAACTTCGTGTCAGACTTGTACACCGAGCAGCCGTCGCTGAGTTCATTGATGCGCTTGTAAGTCTCCACCGGCTCGTGCTTACGGCAGCCGCACACAAAGCTCGACAGCCCCACCGCCGCACAGGTTGCCATGATTCCAACGCGTCCGATCGCCTTCATGTCACCGCCCTTTCCTGGTGTGAAATCCTGCTTTCCCGATCTCAGCGCATTGTGCGCGCCAGACGGAGCGGTGTCAACAGGCAACAGCCAAGTGCCGCGGCTGTGAAGCGCCTTGCCCAGGAGGAAGCACGGCTGCTTCGCAGCCGTACGTGTTTAGCCTGCTACGGGCTTGAGGGAGATGCGTTGGGTCAGATGGTCCAGGAAGTCCAGGCCGCGTTGGTGACAGGTCTGGGCGATGCTGGTCAGGATCTGCCAGGTGGTGCGG
>Ga0180432_10005761_pt1 | contig 16338 bp, 12 predicted proteins | sample SS_ome_10_FD_132414 | JGI IMG/M metagenome (GOLD analysis project Ga0180432, IMG submission 132414) | Hypersaline lake sediment archaeal communities from the Salton Sea, California, USA - SS_1_MS_2 metaG | ecosystem: Environmental > Aquatic > Non-marine Saline and Alkaline > Hypersaline >... | reverse complement strand
GGACCGATTCGTTGATCGCGGAGTATAGACCGGCCAGATTGAGGCTGCTGTATCTATTCATGCGTTCGATATTTCTGTTCGAGTAGGCGAACCCGGACGGCGTCCTGCCGAGCGCGAGTGCCAGTACGACGACCGCGAACGATCCGCATATGACCGCGGCCTTGCTCGAGAGGAGAATGCTCTCGCCCCGAAGCTTCCTCCATATCGATACGAGCAGGCAGGCGGCCAGGATCGTGCTCGGGAGGGCAGCATGAAATCTGATGATCAGATACGTTATCCTCTCGATCAGGAGCGGTGTTAGCAGGGGATTGAAGAGTATGGCATAAAGGGCGATCAGCCCCCATAGCAGCAGTCTGAGGTTCATATCCGTCTTCGAGTGCTTCCACAGAAGGAAAAGGCCCAGTATGGACAGCAGGGCCAGCGGCCAGTAATGCGCTAGGTATATGAATGGGCTCAGTATGTACAGTTTCTCTGATATCTTGAAAACACCCTGGAGATGCGTGTGGATCTCGTTGTTGGGCGCGTAGTCCCTGACGTACCGCAGGATTAGATACGGAGCATTTGCCGCAGCCGTGATCAATGACAGCGGGAGGATCCTGCTCCTGATCAGCTCCCACCTCCGACCGCCGATCTTCTCGATCAATGAGGCGATCGACAGGAATGAGATCGTGAAGATGTTCAGCAGTAGGTGTGTTACATGGGTGCCCGATGAGGCGACGGACGAGGCGACCGCAAGCGCGAGGTACCGTTTTCTCCCACCCGTCAGGTAGCGTAGAGCGAAGAGGAGGAAGGAGATGGAGAACATCGTTCCGAATGGAAAGGAATAGGCAGCTGTTATGAGCAGGCGGTTGGTGAGCCCGCCGTTGTATACCAAGACGCGAAGGTATGCGGCGAGCAATCCGATCGCAGGGCTTCGAAATAGCAGCAATCCCGCGCAGAAGATCGAGAGGATTGTGAACACGGAGCCTACGGCCGAGACCACGGGCCATACGGGAACAACATCTCGGTGCCCTGTCAAGGTGTTAAGCATTCCCCACATCGAGTGGTACAGTCCCTTTCGGATATCCCTCGTGAGCATTCCCCCGTCCCTGTACAGGTTCTGATCGGGAAAGGCCTCGTGGGATCTGGAGATCGTTCTTATATAGGCTATATGGTCGGGTGAATCGGAGTTGTAGGGAAGCGAATCGCCCTTGAAGAAGACGATGAAACAGACGAAGATGATAAGCCCGATCAAAAGGGCGGTGGAAAGTGGGGGCAGTGGATTACCACCCATTCTCGAATCTCCCCCGTCACGCTTGAAATTGCCTGGCAGGCAGGGAAGAAGGGCAAGCGCCAACGGTGTTGCGGCCGGGATCAGCACGCCGGCGTAATAGATGTCACGGTTCAGAACCGAGAATAAGAACAGCACGCAGTACGCAAACGCGGTCCCCAGAATCATCGAGGCCAGAATGCGGATAGGAATGTTCGTCTTCGGGAGTACGAGCAATGAGATCGAGAATCCGGGCAAGAGGATAACTGTAAGGAAATAGAAGATGAACAGCGTTATGTGTGAGGGAAAGGAATGTGAGAATTTGAGGCTCGAGTAGTGAAGCGCCGTGAGGAGCAGGGGAATGATTATATAGGCGCTGGAGGTGGCATGCCGCCCAGGACCGCAACACGCCTTTACGCCTGAATCCCAATACTGCTTCAATCCCATAGTCGGTCTCCAGCAAACCGCATGCAAGATTTGTCGATATGGACGAAATCGAATCGAAGGATATTATAACATATTATAATTAATGCCAAAGGTTTTAAAACGTTCCACCGGCCAAGCTTATCCTTTTCATGGTCGGTGGCCGGATTGGACTACGCGGGACTTGTTTCCATTCGCCGATAATGGTAGAGTACGCTGATGAATGTTTTGATATGTTATCCATGGCTGGAGCTCGGGGGCGCCCCAAACACCGCAATCACGATCGCAAGGGGCCTCAAGGAGCGTGGACACGATGTATTCTTCTTCTCGCACAGCGGCGGGATGTACGGGGACCGGCTGGAGGAGGCGGGCATACCTTTGATCACCGCCCCTCACAGCACCTTCCTTCCCCACCTATATCATCTGAACATGGGGGCGTATCGTGAGCTTTGCCGGGCCTTGGATCGTTACTCTATCGACGTCGTTCATGCATTCCATCCAAATCCCTATTACCTGGCGCTCTTCGCCGCACCCGGAAGGAAGATACCGGTCGTGCTGACGATGCTGTGGTTCGGACGCGATTTCAGGTTTCCTTACTATCCGGGAAGGGTCGTGTTCGTGGCCGAGGAGTTCAAGGATTATCTAGAGCCCCGGTTCTCCGGTTCCGCAAGGGAGATGCAGGTGGTTGCCAACCGGATCGATCTCGATATGTTCAAGCCCGGTGTCGATTACGGGGATTTCGCAGCCAGGATGGGTCTTCCCGGAAGCAGGTGCCGGATCGTATTCATGAGCAGGATCGATTCGATGAAGGTGGGTTCCCTGCGTCATGCGATAGAGGCGATGAGAATCCTCTCGTCGAACGGCGTCGACGCGGTACTTGCTATAGCGGGTGACGGTTCTCACGTGGGAGAGATCTCGTCACTCGCTGATGATGTCAACAGGGAGACGGGAAGAACCGTGGTCATGATGCTGGGCAAGATAGTCGAGACACCTCAGCTTCTCTCCTGGGCCGATCTGGTTTTCGGCGTGGGGCGGTGTGCATGGGAGGGTATGGCCTGCGGCAAGCCGACTTTCGTGGTCGGCGAGAACGGTTTGGCCGGTGTTGTAGGGCCCGATACGGTGGAGGAGCTGGCCTATTACAATTTCGCGGGGCGAAACGTCAGGGCGCCCGTATCCCCTGACCTCCTGGCGAATGAGGTAGAGGGTCTAGTCACCGATCCTGCCAGACGTGATTCGCTTGCCCGCTTTGCGCGTGATCACGTCATAGAGAACCTCGACTTCAGGGTGGGGGCCGAGCGGATGGAGGAGATCTACGAGCGGGCGATCACGGATCCCCCGCTCTCGGGGCTGGACAGGTTCAGGGTTTTCTTGTCCAATTCGATGGAGGGATTGGGATTTCAAGCATATATGATAGCGAGGAGTAAGGTGCGGACCATACTTAGGAGGGGCTGACTCGAATAGAACACTTAGGAATCGGTTGACACGGTAGCCCTTCTAATGTAGAAATCGTTGGAAATGGCTTATTTGATTAAGGTTGTGGATTCCATGAAACAGTCCTGGATCTGATGGCGAAAAGGGAGGAATCGATGGAAGAACATTCAGGCGCTAAATCGCTCCCCGAAAATGCTTACAGAATGCTGGAACCGGGGGAGAAGTACGTTCCATTTGTGCCGGCCGGCAGGACCATTCCAGAAACAACCGTACGATCGGTGGTCACCGGGCTCCTGATGGCCGTTCTCTTCACCGCAGCCGCCGCGTACCTGGGGCTCAAGATCGGTCAGGTGTTCGAGGCGGCTATTCCGATAGCGATCCTGGCCGTCGGATTGGGCGGAATATTCGCCAGGAAGAACACGATCAGTGAGAACGTGATAATCCAGTCCATCGGTTCGGCCTCGGGCGTGGTCGTGGCGGGCATGATCTTCACCCTACCGGCCATATTCATCCTCGACCTGGAGCTTAGGTTCTTCCAGACATTCCTTGCCGCGCTGCTGGGCGGCTTTTTGGGGATCCTTTTCATAATTCCAATGAGGCGGTATTTCGTCAAGGACCAGCACGGTTACCTTCCCTTCCCCGAAGGAACGGCGATCACGGAGGTGCTGGTCACGGGGGAAAGCGGAGGGGAGCAGGCGAAGATCCTCGTGAAGGCCGCGATCATCGGCGGCATATACGATTTCTGTGTCGCCACGTTCGGTATATGGAGGGAGATAATATCAACACGAGTGCTGCCCCCTCTGGCGGCTGTGGCAGACAGGGCGAAGCTGGTTGTGAAGGTCAACGCGGGCGCCGCAGTCACGGGGCTCGGATACATAATCGGGCTCAGGTATTCGACGATCATATGCGCGGGAAGTTTCGTCTCGTGGCTTGTACTCATACCTGCGGTATGGTACTTCGGCCAGCACCTGGGCGTTACGCTGGGCGATGCCGAGATCCCGATCGCACAGATGACCCCGGAACAGATCTTCTCGAGTTACATTCGCCATGTAGGAATAGGCGGGATTGCGGTCGCCGGGTTGATCGGGATCATAAAATCGTCGAAGATCATCATCACGACGTTCACGGTGGGCTTCAAGGAGATATTCACCGGCAAGTCCGAAGCGACGGCGGAGAGAACCGACAGGGATATCTCGATGGCCGCTGTCGTAAGCGGGCTCATCATTACATTGCTGGCCGTCCTGCTCTTCTTCGGATTCGGTGTAGTTGATTCCTGGCGGTTCGCCCTGCTGGCCCTTCTTGTCGTAGCCGTAATCACGTTCCTGTTCACGACGGTGGCGGCCAGGGCGATTGCTATCGTGGGTGTGAATCCGGTATCGGGCATGACGCTGATGACCTTGATTCTCTCAAGCGTGATACTTGTCAAGGCCGGCCTCTCGGGTGCAGGTGGTATGGTATCGGCTCTGATTATAGGAGGTGTCGTCTGCACCGCTCTCGCCACCGCGGGGGCGTTCATCAGCGACCTCAAGGTTGGTTACTGGCTGGGGTCGACACCCCAGAAGCAGGAGAAATTCAAGTTCTTAGGCGTGCTGGTATCAGCGGCCTGCATAACGGGCGTGATGATGCTCCTCAATCACGTCTACGGATTCGTGGGTGAGGGATCCCTGGCGGCGCCCCAGGCCAACGCGATGGCGGCCGTGATAAGGACGCTGATGTCGGACACCGCGGCTCCCTGGGGGCTTTATATCGCAGGGGGATTCATGGCAATCATCCTAGAGCTTCTCAAGATATCACCCCTGGCGTTCGCTCTGGGAATGTACCTTCCCATCCAGCTCAATACACCGCTGCTCATCGGCGGCTTGATTGCGCACCTGGTCTCTACAAGGAGCAAGAACGAGGATGTGAACAGGAAGAGGCTTGAGAGAGGCCGGTTGATAGCCTCGGGGCTGATAGCGGGTGGAGCCCTCATGGGAGTTGTGAGCGCTCTTGTCGCGTTGCCAGGTTGGGACGAGATCCTGAACCTCGGGATTGCGGAAAGACCTATAGGAGAGGTTCTCGGTCTGATAATGTTCATAGGGCTTTGCCTTTACCTGTACTACGATTCGAAGAGAGGGGCAAAGGACAAGGCCGCTTGAGCGGCGAAGGGCGGGAGCCCGGGAAACGGAAGCCCCGTTTGATATGTGTTGCCCTAAGGTGCTGACAGCAGATCTTATAGACGGACTGATGGAGTTGATCCGGCGGAATGCCGGATCAACTCCATTGGGTGCCATGTCGGGCAGGCACTGCGGGGATGCAACACGTGCCGATTACACGGCGGATATTTTGGCCGGTTCGATCGAGAACGAATCTGTGGAGGCCGTGGGGATAGTGGAAGGGGAATCCGTCTGTGGGGCGCTTCTCTGGGAAAAACTGGAATGGGATTCAAAGATCCTGGGCCGATCATGTGCAAGGATCATATTCTTCGCCGGGGATCATCCGGAGGAGATCCTCTCGTTCTGGAAGGGCAGAGCGGCCGCTCTGGGAATCGAGTATGTCACGATGAGGGTGGCCGGATCCGGAAGACACGGTGAAGTGAATCAGGAGTTCATAGAGAGTCATGGTTTTGACGGGATCGAGAGGTTCGTATTCCTTCGCGGATCGACGGAAGCCGCCGCACCTAGCCATGATGTCGTTCAAGCGACCGAGGTTGATATCGAGGATATATGCTCGATCGCTGTATCGGCTTTCGAGTTCGACCGCTTTCATGCAGAGGATCTGTTCACGAAGAGGGATGCCGACCGAATTTACACGGAATGGGTCCGTAACAGCTTCTCCGGCCGGGCCGACCGTGTACTCTCGGTACGGGGAGCGAGGGGCGGGATAGCTGGATTTTGCACCTGCTTGCTGCCGGCAGATGCCGCCGGTTTGCCGGGCTGGATCGATTTGCTGGCAGTGGGCACAGGTTCGCGGAGACGGGGATTCGGAAGATCTCTCATGCTGGCAGCCCTGGGATATTTCCGTTCAAAGGATGTTCGTATCTGCGCTCTCAGCACACAGGAGCACAACCATCCGGCCATGGCGCTCTATGAATCTCTTGACTTCGAGATCTTCGATCGGGCCGTTACATACAGGATGGTGCTGTAGCGGTCTGTGTCGCGCATCAATAATAAGGGGCAGGGAGGTACGACCGCCATGTTGAGAGCCTTCGCCGACTTTATGTACTACATCGACCGGATCTTTCCCCGCGTAAAGGTGGGGGGGAGGGAGTCGGATCGGGCCTACTCTATGTGGGAGTACAGCATAGGCAAGGAGCTTCTCGAGACCTACTCCGAGCAACTGGGTGATATGAGAGGCAAGGCCGTTCTGGATATCGGATGCGGCCTCGGTGGAAAAACCGTGGCCTACGATGAGGCGGGAGCCTCGGTAATCGGAGTTGATATAAGCAAGGATAACATAGCTCAATCGGTGGAATTCGCCGGGTCCATGGGTAGTAGTGCCTGCTTCGTCACCGCAGATGTGGAAGATCTTCCCTTCGAAGCAGAAGCTTTCGACCTTGTTGTCGCGAACGATTCAATGGAGCATTTCCCCAGTCCCGCGAGGGCGTTGGCAGAGATGGCGCGTGTGGTTAGAATCGGCGGATCGATCGCCCTGTTCTTCACACCCTGGGGTTCGCCGCTGGGATCTCACCTTTACGATTATCTCTATACACCTTGGTGCCACAGGATTTACTCCGAAAAACTTATCCAGGCAATGCTGGAGACCGTTCTGAGGAAGAGGAGCTCACATGATCCACGGGGAGAGGCGGCGAAGCTGATGGAGAATTACCGTACCGAGCTGAACAGGATCACAGTGGCCCGGTACAGGAGCATAGTCGATTCAATCCCTTCCCTGGAGCCTGTATTCGAAAAGCTTAGACCTCCTAAATTCAGTATTTTCAGGCCACTTACGAGGATTCCGTGCCTGGGCGAATTTTTTACAGGAACGGTTATAGCAATACTGCGTAAAAGGAATTGATATCACGAGAGGAGATAGGGGGCTTGTCCTAATCGCCTTGACCTTCGTCATATGGATATGTTAATTGTACTCGGGGCAAGGGATATGGTGTCAGATCTGATTGCGTTGCACAGATATGCTTAGTTTAAAGACATACTGCATCTTTCTCGTACTCGCCGTCCTGCTGGCCGGTTGCTCGTCAGATCAGGAGGGCCCCGTCGTAGTGAGGTTCACAGAAGACAGCGCGTACAACATCGACGCCGGTGAAACGAAGCTCGCCGTATTCGATCTTGATGCCATGACAGTGGAACATCCGATGGGGATCGGCTACGGCAGCTTCCTGAAGATGGGCGAGTTGAAGGGGATAAAGTTCGAAGCTGTACTGATCAGGTTCGATTTCACGCTTTCCGAAGAAGATATCGGAAAAACGGTCTCGTACGCCGAGCTGGACCTGCCCGTCAGGTTAGTGCAGGACACGCTCTTCAGCCTCAAGGTGGCGTTTTATGAGCTCTTGGAAGATTTCAGCGAAGAGGATTCCATAACCGCCGTGCCGCCTCTCGCGGCGGGAGGGGTGCCGGATTCTAACGGGACGGTTCCCGAGAGGTTGTTGAATATCCAAAGCAGCAGCTACAATCTTGACCCGATCCTCGTCAACGACTGGCTCGAGGGCACGAAGGATCACAGGGGGATTGCCATCGTTCCGAACGAGATCCCGGCCTCTCCAGGTATAGTGGAGATGAACGCGAGGGATTACGGTTCCGATCCGCCGGTTGTAAGGGTCGAATTCACAGATGGATCGACGGCGAACTATGCAGCGGAGGCGGACTACTCGATCGCGACATTCACGACCGACGGTCTCGACTGCGTTGGAGGCGTTGCGACGAGGGTTTACTTCGAATTCGATATAGAGGGACTGGATGACAGGGCGATGATTCACTACTCGTCGCTAGTACTAACCGTGGACAACGAGCTCAGTCTCGGAGCATCACCGGGAGAGGAATCACTGCTTGAATTACCGACCAATTTCTACTATTACCTGTACACGCCCGGATCGGGGGACTACCTCGATCAGGAGTTCTTCTCCGGCACCGGTGTCAATGCCGGAGATTTCGATCCCTACGAAACGGAGACGGTCAGGATTCCGCTTGTAGGCTTCATACCGGATGTCGCAGAGGGAGAAAGAGAAAACACCGGTCTAGTTTTTCAGTCCGACCTCGAAGGTTCGCGATTTCAGAGGGTGTCGTTTTTCGGTGTAGATGCGGACTCGCTTGCACCCCGTCTGGAAATAATATATTCACTCCCAGCTGATTTTTCAGGTAATCCATGAGATGGAGAAGTAAGGCAATTATAACACCCGTATTGATGGTCTCGATACTGTACGCGTCGGGTGCCAGGTCGCAGTCCGTCTTCGGTCTTAACTATCTGGGTGAACACTGTATCCGCGGCGATTCCCGATCGAGGGCGCTCGGCTACTCGGCTCTCGCGGTGCCCGATACGAGCAGTGTGTTCACTATGAATCCTGCAACGCTCGCAGAGCTGGGCGGGATTTCGTTCTCGATATCAGAGATAATGGATATGTCGAGCATAAAGTACGGGGACGTGATCGCGGACCAGAACCGATTCCAGATGCCGTCGGTGATGCTTGCGGTGCCGGTCGGGTACGGTCTCGTGATCGGCTCGGGGTATATAACGCGTTTCAAGGGGCGTAACGATTTTGCGTTCAATGGGGAAAGCCTGCCGGACTACCCGACGCCTCAGGAGATTTACAAGCATCGGTCGTCGATATTCAGCGTGCCTTTGACCGCGTCCTGGAAGAGGTGGAAATGGTTCAGCATTGCGGGGGAGTTGCAGCTCGAGCGGGGATCGATCACCGACGAGGTGAATATTACCTTCAACGACGATAGTTTTGATGATGCAGTCTCGACCAGGAAGAGAAACTTTACCGGCACGTCATGGGCCGCTTCGGTGCTTGCCAATCCGTTTTCGAGGCTTTATCTCGGAGGTTTCTTCGACGACAGGATCGATTATTCTGTCGAGGAGTATTTCGAGTACAGCAGGGATCACCTAGATTCGGCGTCCACGTGGGATTTCGAGCTTCCATCCGCCTATGGACTGGGTGTTGCCATAGGATTGACCGAACGCTGGTGGCTGTCATCTACATATTGGAGCCGCAGGGCTCCCGACCGGACTGGCTTCGAGCAACTGGAGAATTCGATCGGGGACGAGCGTTTGATAGCTTTCGGGATCGAGAGAAGAGGTGGTATAGATGGAGGTTTCTTTTCTCGGATCCCAATCAGGCTCGGATTCTACGAGAATGTTTGGCATCTGGAGTATCCTTCGGGAAAACCGGTCAGGTCCTTGTTCGCTACCCTCGGAACCGGTTTCTCGATGCCGAGCGGTCCCGGCTCATTGGATATATCCGTAGAGTTGGGCAGGATCGGATCCCTGGACGAGAACGGGATAGAGGAAACGGTCCTGAGGCTGGGATTGAGCATGAACATGTCCGAAAGATGGACACGAAGAAGGAGGGAGGAGCATTGATACCGGGCCGGCTGGAAATAACGGGATCGATTCTGCTCTTTCTATTGCTGTGTCCCGCCGATTCACCCTGCTGCGCTCCGGTGAGAGATCCGATGGTCCCTGATGTCGGCCGGGAATTCTCTGAACACGACAGTACGGAGATACCGATCGGCGTACAGCTTGAAGGATTGCCTCCAACCGCCCGTATTGCCTACCTGAAGCATTTGCTCGAGACAGGTGAAGCCGATTCGGAAATCCTGTTCCAGCTGGGGTTGGCATTTCATGAGGATGACAGTCCGGATTCGGCGATCTGCTACTACGGGAGGGCAGTAGCAGTCGATTCCAGCAATTCGAAGGCGCTTGTGAACATGGGCGTGCTGTTCGACGAGAGGGGTGAGAAGCAAAGGGCTCTACTGACGTACAAGAAGGCGGCCCGGATAAATCCGGAAGACATACTAGCCCAAGCTCACGCGGCTTTTATACATTTTCAATTGGGGGAATACGGATCGGCATGGAACTCTCTGTCCGAGGCAAACCGGCTGGATCCCGAGCACCCCCAGCCGCATTTCTATCTGGCGATTTTTTTCTGGGAGAGCGGAATCTACAGGGAAGCTATGAGCGAATGGGAAAAAGTGATCGAGCTGGATCCAGATGGATATCTATCAAAAAAAGCGCAGGAGAATATCTCGATCCTTCAAAAAGCCCTGAACGCTCCTCCAAGCTACGGCGGCTGGAAACCGACAAGGTAGCTTCTATCTAAATTACACTTGCCGATGCAGACGATAAGTCTTATTATGTTGTTGATGATCTGCTAACCGCAAAATGCCAATCCCATGAATTGAAAGAGGGGACGGTTCTTATGAATAGGATTTTAACCGTATGTTTGGCTATCGCCTGCGTTCTATATCTGGGCTGCGCATCGGGCGGCGGCACGCAGGAGAGTTCTGGAGACAGCTCCTGGGAGGTCACGGACAACAGGGGATTCAGCAAGAAACTCACTCCTGCCGAGGTTGAATATCAGTCAGCTCAGCAGTTTCTGTCGGTGGGCAATTACAACGAAGCAATCAACCATCTGAGAAAGGCCACGGCGATCAAGCCAACATTCCTCGATGCATGGACCGCTCTGGGCAATGCGTTTCAGAAGCTCAAGAATTTCGAGGAGGCAGCAGGCGCGTTCGAGAAGGCGCTGGAGCTTGAACCGGATAGCCAGGCCCTGCTGAATTCGATAGGTTACTGTTACCTCAGTCTCGAGAATTACGACGAAGCCGAGAAGTACTACAACAGGCTGATCTCAAAGGATACATTGAACCCGGAAGCCAATGCGAAGCTCGGATTCATATACCAGTCGCGAGGGGATCTGAACAACGCGATCTTCTACTACGAGCGTTCGATCGTTAACAACGAGTACGATGCCGTCGCGATGGGAACGCTGGCCGGTCTCTACAAGAAGAAGAACGACACTGAAAATCAGATCAAGTATCTCAATATGGCGATGGAAGCGGATCCACATAATTTCAGGTTCAAGACTATGCTTGGAAGTGTTTACCTGAAGGAGAAGGACTACGAGAGCGCCGTCCCGGTCTTCGAAGCTCTCGTCGCCGAATACCCCGAAGAGGGAGCTTATTACAAGAATCTCGGTTTTGCCCTGTCCCAAACCGAAAGAAAGGCAGAGGCTGCGGGAAACCTGGAAAAGGCGATCGAGCTCAAAGGCGATGACCCGTACCTTTATGCTTTTCTAGCCAAGATCTACAATGAGAACGAGAAGTACAACGAGGCTCTCGAGACCGCCAAGAGCGGATTGGCCCTCGGGCAGGGCGAAGAGGCATTTCTCAATTACCAGTACGGCGAGGCCCTCTCAAAGCTCGGACGTTATACCGAGGCCATTACAAAATTCGAGAAGGTGCTGGCAACAAAGGATCTGCTATGGTCCGAGTACGCGAAGAAGCAGATAAAGCGTCAGGAGGACCTCATCAAGCGGGCAAAGGCGATGGAGGAGCAGCTCTAGCGGGGGTGCCGCAGGGTTCACGATAATTCGGAAATTTTTCCGGAGCCTTCTTCCTCAGGGGGGAAGGCTCTTTGATGAGGATTGACCTCACTCCGCCATATTTTCCCGATTCCCTTGACCGGTGCTTCAACAGGATTTACAATAAAAACAAGATGATGATATAAATGTGACTGCAAATGGAGGATATAAATGTCTGCTGATGAAAAAGAGGGAAGGAAGGTTTACTTTGATCACAACGCGACAACGTACACCCGGATAGAAGTTGTCGAGAAGATGATGCCCTATTTCAGGCAGCATTACGGGAACGCGAGCAGCCTTCACTTTTACGGCCAGCAGACGAGAAGAACGGTTGATGAATCGAGGAAGCAGGTTGCAGCTCTGATCGGAGCTGAACCCGCCGAGATAATATTCACTTCCGGGGGGACGGAATCGGACAACATAGCCATCCGCGGGACTGTGAGCGCGGTGCGTGAGCCAGGCAAGAAGCCCCATGTTATCACATCCGATATAGAGCATCCGGCCGTGCTGCGTACCTGCAAGTCGCTCGAGGACGATGGTGTCGATGTAACGTTTGTGCCCTGCTCGACCGGTGGGGTGGTTCGTGTTGACCTTATCGAGAAGGCATTCAGGCCCGAGACGGTGCTGGTTACGGTCATGCTTGCAAATAACGAGACGGGCGTTATTCAACCGGTCGAGAAGATTTCACGAATGACGAGGGAGAGAGGTATCAACTTCCATACCGATGCGGTTCAGGCGGTTGGCAAGATGCATGTCAATGTGGACGAGTTGGGCGTGGAACTTCTCTCGGTTTCCGCACACAAGTTCTACGGTCCCAAGGGAATAGGCGCGCTCTACGTGCGTAGAGGCACTCCGCTCGAACCGGTGTATATGGGGGGCAGCCACGAATTCGGCTTGCGTCCGGGCACAGAGAACATACCTGCGATCGCCGGATTCGGCGAGGCATGCAGGATCTCGATAGAGGAACTTCCCGATGAGATCGAGCGGATAGAGAAACTCAGGGACGGTCTCGAGAGGAGCATACTGGACAGGATCGAAGATATCGATATCAATGGAGCGGGTACAACCCGCCTTCCCAACACGAGCAGCATAAGCATCGCGAGAGTCGAGGGAGAGGCGATCACACTCAATCTGAGTATGCTTGGATTCGCCGTATCGGGCGGGAGCGCATGTGCGAGCGGCGAGAATGAACCGAGCCATGTTCTAATGGCCATGGGAGTTGAGCCGTTGGCGGCGCAGGGATCCATACGAATAAGCCTCGGGGCCGAGAACTCGGAGGAGGAAGTCGAGGCCTTTGCAGATGCGTTGCAGGGGATCGTGGCAAGGCTGAGGGAATTATCGCCGATCAAGCAGAGCCGCTGACAGATCCGGACCTGTGTAATGAAATCAACGATAAATCCTTCTATAGCTGATACCGGAGCAGTCGTGGGTATGAGCGGTGGTGTGGACAGTTCGGCCGCCGCCCGGATCCTCCTCGAATCCGGGTGCCATGTGGTTGGAGCGACGATACGTTTCGGCAGCTCCATGGATCCGGATGACCGAGCAAGACGCCGGATCGACGATGAATCCGTGGAAAACGCAAGGGATATATGCAGGAAACTATCAATCCGGCATCACGTCATCGATGCGGGCGACAGATTCGAATACACGGTAATCGGCGGGTTTATCAGTGAATACGCGAGGGGAAGAACGCCCAATCCCTGTATCGTATGCAACGAGAAGATAAAGTTCCCTCTCCTTGCCGGGCTTGCCGATGAGCTGGGGCTTGAACGGATCGCAACCGGACATTTTGCACGTGTTGTCTCCCTCCGGGGGGGGAGAGTATTCCTCGCCTCCGGGGCAGACAGCAACAAGGACCAGTCCTACTTTCTCTATCGGGTGCCGGTAAGGCTGCTGCGGCGCTGTATCTTCCCCTTGGGAGGCATGAACAGGGACGATGTGGTTTCGGCCGCGGCCGGGCTCGGACATGGAGGCGGGTGGAGAAGGGGGAGCCAGGACGCATGCTTCGTGTGCGACGGTGACATCAAGACCTTCCTCACGAAAAGAATGGGAAGGTGTCCGGGCAGTATAGTCGATTCCGATGGATCCGTCCTAGGCACTCATGAAGGCATATTCAGCTATACGATAGGCCAGAGGAGGGGGCTCGGTGTCTCTGGAACCGATCCGCTCTATGTGAAGAGTATAGATGCCGAAATGAATACGGTCGTTCTTGCGGGGGAGGACGAGATAAGAACGAGGGTGGTGGTCTGCGGCCGCAACAAGCTCAGGGCACGTTCACTCGGCGGCGGTCTCTCGGCCAAGGTAAGGTACCGCCATGGGCCGGAGGAAGTGCTGAGGGCCGAGCGGAACGGCGGTTATCTGAGAGTCGTATTCAAAAAGCCCCAGCGTGCCGTTACTCCCGGTCAATCCCTCGTGCTCTACCGAGACGGAGTGGTTATGGGAGGAGGTATAATTGAGAGGACCGGCGAAACGTGAAATAGCGTATTCGAAGCTGTGCTTCCTCCTCTTTCCGATACTTTTTGCAGCGGTCTGCTGCACCATCGTGGTAGATGGGCTCTGCGCCCGATCGGTCAACGATACGATTCGAGGGGATGGAGCAGACGGCCTCTTCAGGATCCGTCACCCTGAGGGTATGGAGAGAATGGCCGAGACGGTGCGAAGGTTATTGGAAGAGTCCGCCGGGGACATCGCATTTGAGCTGGGACTCAATGAGATCGACACGATAATTGTATATCTGGCAAGGGGGGATGAGGATTACGAGGAGCTGCACGGAGCCGTTCTCCCCGAGTGGAGCTCGGCTTTCAGCGATCCGCTGGCCCAGGTTATGGGAATAAATGCCGAAGCCGTGCTGCGTGCACCCAGGCCGGTCAGAACCGTCATCCGTCATGAGCTGTCCCACCTGCTGCTCGCGCAGAGGGTCGAGGGTGTAAGATGCCCATCGTGGTTCATGGAAGGTCTGGCGATGATGCAGTCCAGGGAATGGACCTTTTCCGATCACTGGGGACTGATGAATTCTGTGTGGAAGAAGAATATCCCGTATCTCGAGGATCTCGAGGGACCGTTTCCCCGGAAGGATTCGGAAGCCTCCCTGGCCTATAGGATCAGCTACGCTGCGGTAGAGGAGCTGTTGGCCGAGAGGAAAGGGGCACTCGTGACTCTGACGGCCTTCACCCGCGATCTCGGCGACTTCGACAGGGCATTCCTGCTGACCTTCGGCGAATCGGTGGATCATTACTCGGCCAGGTTCCACGTGATGATCACCGGACGGTATCGCACGATAGGAACATTCGTGCAGTCAATGCCCTATTGGTCCGGTGCGGCGGTGCTGTTCCTGATCGCCTACACCGTAAAGCGTATAAAGAACAGGCGCAGGCTCAGGCAATGGGAAACGGACGATACGGACGCACCCCGCTTTTAATTGACAATGAATACGTTGTTTTTTATACTGATTCTGCCCCGGCACGAAGGGGCGATTTTTTATTGGAGGGCTAGTCCTAATTGGTAAGGCAGCGGATTTGAAATCCGCCGGGCGCAAGCCCTTGGGGGTTCGAGTCCCTCGCCCTCCGCCAATAGAAATATTGATAGGAGCATACGGAGAGGTGGCCGAGCGGCTGAAGGCATCCGCCTGCTAAGCGGTTGTAGAGGTTAAAACTCTACCGAGGGTTCGAATCCCTCCCTCTCCGCCATTTTTTTGCCGATATTTTGAATTGACGGGCATTACACCCCGCTGTATATAATCAGATAAAAAGCGATCTAAACGTATAACAGGGAGGAGAATTGAAAAGAACGTACGAGATCAAGAGCGTTCCGATTTGGCCCTGTACCAAGGTGACGTTTATTGCGCTTCTGTTGCTCGGAATCATAATAGCGGTGATATACAGCATAATATTCTCCGGGCTGAGTTTCTTAGCGGGTGCATTCGACGAGGCGTACTTCGGGGATGACTTCGCGGTGATTCAGAGGCTTGGGCTGGTCATGATCCCTATCTTGGCCTTCTCCTATGCCATCTTCGGGACTATCGGGGTCATCATATGGGTTTTGATATACAACCTTATAGCCGCCATTATAGGCGGTGTCGAGTTGACATTCGTGGAGAAGGGGGGGCGTCCGGAGGGCCCGGTTTCGAGCGGACCCCCGGAGGTTCGCGGGGCGCCCGGTTCCACGGGAGCCGGAACCGGGGATGGAGGTATCGCCGGCAAGCCGGTGGACGGCTTCTGATTCGTCATTGCGCCCATAGCTCAATTGGATAGAGCGTCTGGCTACGGACCAGAAGGTTGGGGGTTCGAGTCCTCCTGGGCGTAATTTCTTAAATTTTTAGATTTATCGGTTTAAAGATACAAATAATCCTCACTAATCGGTCTATAACATTCATTATAAATCGGTTATAGTGTTCATAGACGTATGTCTTTCCACTGCGATCCGGCAAATAAGTGTGTTTGAACAGCTTTTCTCCCACCACCCGGGATTGATAAGGCCCCTTAGAAATTGTTAAATATTAATTTATCAGAGATACCAAAAAGGGCTTGACCCAGGATGGGAAATCGGGGTATGTTCTACATAGTGGATAATCCCAGGTTGAAGCCCCTTATCGTACGGATAAGAGGCACCTTTCCCGGATACCTATCGTATGATTTCGAGGTGTAATATATGATCGAGATAAGAACCCACGGTCGAGGGGGCCAGGGAGCGGTAATCGCATCTGAGATCCTTGCGGATGCTT